>Ga0180009_10002585_pt1 | contig 21259 bp, 22 predicted proteins | sample OS_PC_MetaG_FD_123537 | JGI IMG/M metagenome (GOLD analysis project Ga0180009, IMG submission 123537) | Groundwater microbial communities from the Aspo Hard Rock Laboratory (HRL) deep subsurface site, Sweden - OS_PC_MetaG | ecosystem: Environmental > Aquatic > Deep subsurface > Groundwater...
CTACCAAATGGATGCTTTGTCTACTGTGTGGACATGTATCAAATTTGCCTTGTCTGTGTCAAGTACGAAAACACGCTGTGTTTCAATCTGAATTCGGTTCATTGTCCGACAGTTCGGCGATTCTTTAAAGGTGAATATATTTTATGCCCTGTGGTTTTTATAATGGCGATGCGATATGGTTTGGGAAAAGGATCGGGGTCAGAAATGTTGGTTCTTCCGTGGTTCAGAGGTTGATTACAGTCCGAAGAAACCGGCTGCGTACTTTGCCGCTGTGAAAACGATGATCCCGGCAAGCATCCACTTGATGACACTGGCCGGGACAAGTTTTTGGCATCGTGCTCCCAGGTACATGCCGGCCATTCCCCCCAGCCCGAACAAAACTCCCAGGAGCCAATCGGGGGCGACCGACACATTGGGATAGAGCGGTGCAATCGCCTGATAGAAGGCAACACCCGCCACAGATGTGATAAATGTGCCCATCAGCGCAGCCCCGGCCACAGTGTATACCGGCAAACCGAAAAATGTCACAAAAAAGGGTGCTATGATCGCACCCCCGCCGATTCCGTAAATGCCCCCCACAATGCCGATGATGAAACTGAGTGCAAATATTCCCCAGAACGGGATATCAAAGCGCTCTCCATAGAAGGAATAGCCGAGCCGTGTCCAATTGAAATGGGTGATGGCAACAACCGGAAGATTCTCATGACCAGCACCCTCTGCATTGGTCCTCTTCTTACGGTAGTTTCGTATGAGCTCCTGGAAACGCTTTTCACTGGAGGATTTATCCGTTCCGCTTTTATTTTTCCGCAGCAGATCACGGATCATTTTAAGCCCGATGTACATCAAAACACCCGAAGCGAATATCTTGAAATTCTTTGAATCGGGTAAATATACGACTCGTACGATAGCACCGATAAACACTCCAGGAAGCGTGCCCGCTACTACAACCCAGGTGAGCGGCCAGACCATGCGCCCTTCACGATAATAGCGGTATACACCGCTGGGGATAGCGACTATGTTGAACAACTGATTGGTGGCGCTGACCGACGGATTCGTATATCCGAGAAAGGACATCTGGAATGGAAGCAGGAGGAATGCCCCGGATATCCCACCCATAGAGGTGAAAAACGAGGCGACAAATGCCACCAGTACCGGGATTAGCGGATGGATCTCAACACCGGAAATAGGGAAAAGCATATTCAGCTAAATATCAGGTTCCGAAAATGAACCGTGCCGTTGAAAAGTAAATAAACAAGCCAATGATAACTTTCCAGTACGCCAGTGAGACTTCAACCTGCGATATATTAAGAGTTTCTGTAATGGATTTGCATTACAACGACAAAGTTTCAAGAAAACACAATTCTTTTCACCGAAACTGACGAAAGAAAGCCCTGATTTCGTCGGCTAACACCTCAGGTTGCTCCATGGCGGCGAAGTGCCCGCCCCGCTGCTTTACCTCCCAGCGTTGAATATTATAGACCCGTTCGGCCAGAGAGCGGGGTGGTCGCAATATCTCTTTGGGAAACTCCACATAGCCGGTGGGTGCGCTCCAAGCGTTCTCGCAGATCCGAAAGGATGTCGTCATCAATATGGATCCGGAAGGGTTTTGGCGAAAAGCCGGCCATCGTTATCCTCCGTTCATATCATTGGGTCTTGGTTTTTTTCTTTAATTTCTCAGGATGGCAAACCACATAGCATTTGGAACAGGCGTTGTATGTAAATGCCCCGCGGGTTGCGCGATCCCAGGGAAATCGATTTTCCCCTGCCAGCAAAGCCTCAACCTTTACCTGCTCAATATCATCCTCATCATCGATTACAGGCATCGGCAGATCCGAAAGGGCATAAAAACGATCTCCCATTACCATGCCGCCGCATCCCCACTGGCACCGGAGATAGGAAAGCCACCCGTAGCGATATTCCTTTCCATCCATTTTCATTACCCGGTCCCGATCGGGGGTTAATGCCTTAACCGGGCAAATGGACACACAGGGCTGGGGGCAACCCTTGCACGGATTCTCTTCGAGAATTGAATCCGGCTTGAGCTTGGCTGTTGTCAACACGGTAATCAGCTGAACCGCCCCGCCGTACTGGGGGGTGACCAGAAATCCCCCTCGACCCAGACGACCGATTCCGGCTGCCATGGCAACGTGTCGGTGGGAGATTTCACCCAGTCCTTTCTCTATATCGTAATACTGGTTCGCCGGAATCGGCAGGCTGATATAATTCATGTCCTCAAGAAAATTGGCGAGATCAAGCGCCATATCATCCAGTCGAGATTTCGGCTCCAAGCCGGCAAACCGTGAAAACGACATGGGGCTGACACCCCTTAAATGGACTTGCTGGACACCGCGGTTGATCCGGTAGGCCATTGAAATCAGGCTTTTTGCTTCTGGAAGCAGCCGTTTGGGATTAAGCTCCGGCGGTGCATTTCTCATGCGCGATATGGGGGCGATGCCGACAAGGTGCGCTCCTAATGAGAAAGCCTTCTCCTTGACTTCTTGCGTCAGCTTGGCCGGGGAAGGTCGAGTAGTCTTCTTCACTGCTTTCGATGTCAAATTATTTGTTTTCATTTTATCTCGTTCTCCTCATTTTTTGAATTAGTGTCCGTCCACGAACGAGGGATTTTGCTTGAGTTCAATGCGGGCGTCAGATTTGAACCGCAGGAATAGCGGGCTATTTTGAGGATAGCGCTAAAGCTTCACTGCGTGCCAAATCACTGCGCCCAACGCCGAAATCGCGCAAAAGAGCCATTTGTGGATGGGCACGGTTAAACGGCTTCGGCACTAACCCCCCGGGCCATCAAATGATTCACCTTGTGCCCGAGCCGTTGCCCCAGAACGCGGGCATTTTTCAGGGCGTGCAGTTGGTTCTCTATGGGATTATACAAGGCTGTTCCGATCCGTTCCAGAAGACCGTATTGGGCTACCACCGCACTGTATTCACAATCATTCAGTGAATCTTTGCAACCCAGGCATGGATTTGCACCCGCTGCCGTAATTCGGCCCAGGGCTTTGATGCCGTAGTTTTGCATAAACTGAAGAAGCGAATCCCCAAGCTTGCCTGCCAGTTCAGTATTGCTCCCGGCCACTACAACCGCGCCCACTCTGCCCTGGGTCAACAGGTGATGGTGGCGAAACGACCAGAATCGTTCCATAAGCGCTTTGGTGGCCGAATCGATCATCCCGGAAAACGCCCAACTGCCGATAACCAGTGCCCTTGCATCGAGTATTTTCTTCCGGAGCGTTTTCCAATCATCCTTAATGACACATTTATTATTGGACCAACATCCGTTACAGGCCTTGCAGGGCCCCACGCTTATATCGTGGAGGCGAACCAATTCCGAAGGAAGGCGTGAAGCGGACAGAACTTCCTGCACCAGTGTTTCAACTTTGCCCCCCTTCTGGGGCGATGCGCTTATTCCCAGAATCATTGATTTCATATCTAACTCCTTTATCTATTCTTTATTTGATATCGGTTTGTCCCGATATATTGTTACCCTTCAAGTAATCCAAGTGTGCGAAGACCTATGAGTTCTCCACATTCCTTGCAATCCGCAGCAGTACAGGATTGACACATCTCAGTTTTTGATGGAAAATTTACAATTTTGCATCTGGAAGCGGTGAGAAGATCCAGTTCCGAGTCGATACTCGATAGGCTCTCTGAGAGCAATTTGCGTATCTGATTTGTCAGGCGCCGATGCTTGGTATCACGGGATTTGGTAAGATCAATGATCTTTCGAATATCTTTTAACGAGTAACCTAGACGTTTAAGGAGCCGGGCTGTGCGGATGATTGAAACCGTGTCTTTACCGTAGCGCCTTCGGCTGCTTTGGGCAAGGGCTATCGGGGCGATTATCTTTTCTGCCTCGTAATATCGTACGGTTCTGGGGGTGCAATCTGCTTGACGACATACATCGCCGATGAGCATGTCTTCCTCCATAAACATCCTTCCCGATTTTGTATCGTTACGTAACGTAAATTAGGTGTGAATTCCGGTCAAGCACAAATTTGGTATAACAGCTTTTTGGAAATCGAAACTTTGGAAGTGACTCGAAAAAACGGTTTATAATTCCAATTCCTGCAAAAAGGTGTTTACCGCCAAGCCTATTTCTGCAGGGGAATCCTCCTGAATGAAATGGTTTCCTTTGACGATAATTTCCTGCTGGTTTGCCCAGGTACGGCAGAATTCCCTTTGCCTTCCCGTCAGAATCGCACCGGGATCGGCATTGATGAACAATTTGGGAATGTTGGTGTTCTGAAGCCATGCAGCGTATGATGAGACAATGTCATGAACATCGATAGGTTTACCGTCAAATGGAATCTCCCTGGGCCAGGTCAGCATCGGCCGCCTTGATTCTCCTTTCTCCGTATAGGGACGGCGATATATTTCCATTTCATCATCAGTCAATCTGCGGAGTATGCTTCGAGGCAAGACGACCTCAATGAACAGGTTATTTTTCAGTATCAAATTCTCACCTTCAGGGGAGCGCAGTGATTCGAAAAAGGGCCGTGAAATCTCAGGAAACATGTCCCAGGAGAGAGGCTGAACTATGGCTTCCATGTAGGCGATAGCTTTCACGCGCTGGGGATTGCGGTATGCCCAGTAAAAGCCAAGAGCCGAACCCCAGTCGTGAATTACCAAAGTGACATTATTATCCAAATTCAAAGCCTCAAACCAGGCATCCAGATAATGCACATGATCAACAAAACGATAGGATCCGCTCGGTGATTTTCCAGACTGCCCCATACCGATTAAGTCAGGAGCCAGACATCGGCCGTGTTTTTCAAGGTGAGGAATAACATTTCGCCAGAGATAAGATGAGGTTGGATTCCCGTGCAAAAAGACAATCGGGTTTCCTTGCCCCGTATCCACATATGACATCTCCGAATCCAGCACCGGGATGCGATGTCGTTCATATGTATCAACTACCGAAATCGATGAATTACCCATCACTTCATCCCGTAGTGTGGTCATTACGCAGACCTCCTTTGTTCACATGGCTTCGCTTAAGGCTAGATCATATGGTTTTTCTCCAATTTAGTTAAAGAAAAGGATTTAAGGGGCCGAGGGTTTTTATCACACTGACAACAAGGAATTGGATCCGTTATCCAAAAGATGTATATCGACTATCGAACATGACCGAATAGCTTCTTCAAGCAGTGCACCCACCGTCAACAGGGAAAACAACCCCGGTGACAAAAGATGCCTCATCAGATGCCAAGAACAGAATAGCAGAAGCGATTTCCTCCGGCTGAGACCACCTCCCTAAAGGAACCAAACCTAACCGGGTTACACGTTTTTTGTTCTCTTCTTCCGGAGTAGCAGGGTGGCCCAGGAAAGCCAGCGTCAGGCCGGTTTCAACAGGTCCGGGGCAAAGGCAATTTACCCTGATGTTTTCTTTGCCCAGCTTTTTGGCCAAGCTTTTGGATAGGAGCACCACCCCACCTTTGGTGGCGGCATAAGGGGCAAGCGTCGGCGCACCGATAATTCCGGCAATAGAAGCAATATTTACGATACTGCCGCCACTCTGTTTTTTCATCTCGGGGATAGCGTACTTGCAGCCAAGGAAGACGGACGTAAGGTTAACATCTATCAACCTGTGCCAATCCTCTTCAGTTGTATCATCCCAGTCATCTCCGGCAGCGCCGGCGTTATTGACAAGAATATCAAGTTTACCATAGCTCTTGACAGCCGCCTCAACCATTTTCTCAACATCAACAGCTTGGGATACGTCGACTTTTACAAAGGTTGCTTCACCTCCTGCCTCTTTGATTTGTTGTATTGTCTGCTGACCTGTTTCCTTGTTAATATCAGAGGCCACTACACTGGCTCCCTCTTCAGCAAAGCGAATAGCGGTTGCCCTTCCTATTCCGGAACCTGCCCCTGTGACGATTGCCACTTTGTCCTTTAATCTCGTTCCCATCATTGTTATAAATCTCCTTTCATTCTTTGCCCTTTATATCGGGTTTTTCCCTATGCGTTTCTGTCCGCTTATGGTTGGAAGCAAAGACACCCTGCATAAAGTTCATGTATGAAACAAATTTTTTTTCCAGGGAGTCTCTATATGATACTCCGAAATTGAATCTAAATAACATTGAGGAATCAGAACTGCAAATATGATCTTGTATATATCACGCTTTTGATAAGGAATATGGTTTGAAGTCGGTCCAGATATCGAATATAAGGGGCCCACTGCGGAACTGTTCGATGGTTTACGCAACGATTAAAATGGCGGCGTCGGACGGTATCATCTGGGCGACCCGCTCTGCCGTCCCTTTATGTGGCGTGTGACCGGTGTTCGATCATCTGAAGATACGATCGATCTTGGCCATTATATCATCTCAAGTACAATTCTTGCCATCACCGTCCTGGGCAGCAGCACAGGCTTTTGGGTAATGGCCTTGAATAGACTCCTGGTTTTTGTGTCGAAACCCATGCAGTCTAATACCACAAGATCAACATCTTCCGAGGCCAGCTTCTTTGCGACATCCGTCATCTCTTCATCGGTTCCCGTATAGGGTGAGACCGATTTCGCAACGACTTGATGTGCTATCTTCTCCCACTTCTTTTTCAACTGAGGGATTTGTTCGGGAGAGGGGACCACCAAACCCAATCTTCCCTCGTTCAGAAGCGCTTGCACCACATGGCGTATGATCCGATCGGGTCGAACCAGAATTTTTTTTGATGAAACGGCAGGAAACTCTCCGGTGCAAAGGAGCATGATCATTTCAACAGGTTCTGTCTGAAATTCGGATATACAATGCCGCATTCTCTCCATCAGATGTGCCTTGGCCACTTTGACTTCAGTGCCGTCCCGCATTCGCGTAACGAGGGTATCATCGTCGGTTCGAGGAGACATCTTTTTAACCGCTTCCAGTTCCAATCCATCCAGTACCCCTCTTTCGACGATCTCTATTGAGGCTCCTAATACCGATTGTATTTCAGGAATAATGTCTACTCGTGGGGATTGACCGATGGTGAGTGCGCCAACCTTCATGATTTTGATCCTTTTTCTATGGTTTCCCAGGTGTTTGAAGAGCATTCATCGGCCCGTATAGCTGCACTAACCGAGCGAATTCATCTTCATTGTAGAACCGACATTTTTCCTCCGTAAAGGCTTTGGCCACTTCAAGGCAGAAGACGCAAGCTACTTCCACATCGATCTCATGGCAGGCGCCGGTTGCACAGCCCGGAACGGCTGTTTCTGCGGTGACGGCGACCCCCACCACAGGGGAGTTGATGGCCGTGCACGGTTGCAGGATGCTGTTGACATGAAAGAGGCCGTTTCCGTATGGGGTAATATCCTGCATGGTAATGGGGAGGACCCGCGGCGGCTTGGCGGTTGTCCATTCGACAAGATCAAGTAAATCCTCACTGACTCTGAGAATATATCCCTCCTTGACCGTCGGGCTAATGGCGATTCCCTTAAAATTGACGACCCTGTTTCCCTTGGTGGCGTCGATGGATAATATGGCATCCATCTCGGCATCCACCTCCCACTGATTCATATCCTGCATATTCACAGGAGAAGACATAAACGGCACCGGATCGTGAGGCTGGGTCGGCGCGTTTGGGCAGATGTGGGTGGCGATAATGACGTCGCCTTTCAGAATATCTCCTTTTCGGTTCATATCGGCCAGCTTCAGTGCGCAGGACATGGCGGCTACGGCGCCGTCTGCATCCGATACCATTCCAATGCGCTCGGGTCTGGCCCCAATGCCACCGAGCCTTCCGATGATGCCCAGTGTCGGCGCATCCCCGGCCTTCTTTTTACCTCCCGATCCGGGAAAGAGAATCTTGATAAAATCGGTGGCACCGGATTTCCCCTGAATGGTCTTGACCTCAATCTGTTCCGCGCCTCTTGATTTAAGATATTCGCTAACCGTCCGGCCGTTAATCGATGGATCGTCAAGCAGCTCGTATATTTCCAGTACCTGTTTTAGCATGTTGCAACCTCCCTAATTATTTGGATGGGAATTTTCTATCCTATTTATATTCTTATCGGCTCAGATGCCACGCCGCCATCCCGGAAGCCACTACGGCATCGATAACAGGAATACCTGCCGCTTTGGCGAGTGTTTTGGCAATCCCTATGGTGGAATAGCCCGTGCACGCGAGCGCGATGGCCTCTGCGCCGATTTCTTTTAAGTCTTCGACGGCATCAACCGCTTTTTTCCAGCCGTCATCCGTGAGGAGATCCAAGGTGGTTTTGACACCGTCGGGTTTTCTTTCAGCGATAAGATGTTTGCCCAATATTTCCTTCATGGTCTTAGGCGCTGATTCTCGAATTCCCAGAGTGCCGATTCGCATGCCAAAGCAAAGAGACAGGCCCGCACAGCTGCTTCCTGCCCCAATTACAGGGATGTCGACGGCATTTCTGAGCGCTTCAACACCCGGATCATCCGCGCAGCTGACGATTATCGCCTTTACACCTTCCTGGGCCATCTCCCTTCCCAGCCGAAGTATTTTAGGAACGGCAACGGCACACGTTGCCTCATTGTAAATTCCCTCCGGCTGATCATCGATACATCGACTGTCCACCGTTAAATCAGGAAATTGTTTTTCGATCAGCCGCCCATGGGCATTCAGGATATCCTCATTATCCGTCGTTAAGACGCGTATCACCCCGATTTTTGCTTTCATTTCCTTTTCCTATCCTTTTATTCAAACCTTAAATCTGAATTCCGGTTTCCGTTTATTATCATCTTTCCTACCTGCGGATCCGTCTTAGCTTTGGATTTAGTGCATCATTGAGCCCGTCTCCGATGAGATTCAGTGAGAGCACCGTAAAGAATATGGCAGATCCCGGAAAAATGGCGAGCCACCAGGATGTTCTGAGAAATTTTTGTGCGTTGTAGAGCATGCGGCCCCAGCTCATCAGATTGGGATCACCGGCGCCAAGATAACTCAAGGCAGCTTCAATGATAATGGCGACACCGACTTCAAGAGATGCCGTTACGAGCACCACGTGCAGGGCGTTGGGCAGTATTTGCTTGAAAATGATTCGAACGTTGCTCATGCCGACACCCCTTGCCGCCATGACAAATTCCGACTCCCTGAGGTGCAAAAATTCAGACCGGACCAGTCTCCCGATTCGCGGCCAGCTGAAAATGCCGATCACAACGACAACATTCCAGATGGTATTGCCGAAAAAGACAACGATGACCAGCGCGAAAAGAAACCGAGGCATCGACTGGAACAGCTCACAAAATTTCATGAGCAGATCGTCTGTGATACCGCCGAAATATCCGGATACGGATCCGATGACGACCCCGATCAGGGTGGCGGTCAGAGCCGCACTGAAACCGACAACCAAAGAAACCCTGGCGCCATATACGACACCGCTGAAGATATCCCTTGCCAGATCATCCGTCCCCATCAAGAAGCGACGACCCGGCTGCTGCAAGGGACGGCCCACGCCTGGTTCCATGGGATCAAATTCAGTAATCAGATCCGCCGACAGGGCGGTGAAGATGACCAGTGTCAAGAAGAAGAGACCAAAAACAGCCCCTTTGTTTTTGCGATACCCTTTCCAAAAATCCCACAACTTCTCTCTGAGGGCATCTGTTTTGCTGCTTGGAATAGACACGTCGATTTCGATGCCTCCCTCTTTAATCATATACGACCCGGGGATCCAAAAAGGCATATAACAGGTCGGTGATCAGGTTTATGATAATCACGCCGACAGACATGACGATGAGCAATCCCAACAGGACCGGATAGTCCCGTCTGAAGACGGATTCAAACATCATTCGGCCGAGCCCGGGCCAGCTGAAGACCGTTTCAGTAATCATGGCCCCCGTTAATTGAAAGGCAAAATTAACGCTGATTACGGTGATAACCGGCAGAATCGCATTCCGCAGGGCGTGCTTGAAGATCACCTTGCGGTCGGACAATCCCTTTGCCCGAGCATTCATGATATAATCCATGCCGAGTACTTCCAACATGTTTGCACGAGTGATTCGTGCGACCAGGGCAAGCTGGACGACGCCCAGACTGACCACCGGCAACACGAGATGTCGAACCCAATCCATAAAGCCCCCTCCGCCCAAAGCCCGAGTCGGTATTCCCCCCGTGGGAAAAATATCGATATGAATTGAAAAAGCGATGATGAGTAGCTGACCGAACCAAAATATGGGGATGGCGGAGCCGAAGACGGCGACCACCGTGTTGATTCGATCGATGAGAGAATAGGGTCGTCTTCCTGCGAAAACACCCAGGGCAATTCCGATGACCGCAGCGAAAAAGGTGGATAGAAACACCAGCAAGAAGGTGATGGGCATCCTTTCGAGAATGATATCGAAGACCGGTCGCTGATAGTAGTGAGAGTAGCCCAAATCTCCTTTAAAGACATTGGTGATAAATATCAGAAGCTGTTCTCCCAGCGATTTGTCGAGCCCCAGCATTTTTCGCACCTGTGCTACATATTCTTCCGTGGTTCCGGAGCCGCCCTCTATGAAAAGAAATACCGGGTCCCCCGGCGCCATGTGAAGGAGCAGGAAATTCATAACCAGAACCAAAAGGATCAGAGGGATCGCTTCTGCGATGCGTCTTGCAATATAGGTATGCATTTATCTCTCGTCACTCAATGCGAGAATGGACAGGCCTGCTCCCCGGGTTCACTGGTCGCGGTGGAGAGCAGGCATCCGGCATGTAAGCGCGCCCTTTATTTCTTTACAGGTTTTATTCTATCGAGATGCATCCAGAGATATCCCAATACCCAGATATCTTTGGGTTCCTCCGTATAGATGCCTTCTTTGATGCCCGTTGCGTTCTTGCTGTGAACAAGAAAGCCCGTAGGCTGCTCTTCGGCAAGGATTTCCTGCAAGCGATTCGTCAGGCCCAGCCGTTTCTTGGCATCGGTTTCACTGATCATTTCTGCAAACAGCTTGTCGTATTCGGCGTTGCTGAATGCCACGCAGTTGGCCCAGCTGATCGGTTTAATGTTGTCCGTGTGATAGCGTTTCATGGTCGGCGGGGTGGGACCGCCGCAGAACGGCAGTATGCTGACGTCAAAATCCCAGCGCTTAAACACATGCTCATGCCAGGCCGCGTGATCGAGACTGGTGATGGTTACATTAACCCCTACTTTTTTAAGATCTGCCTTGATCAATTCGGCCAATTTGATGTGTTCACTGTAGCCGGTGGTGTGCTTCAGCGCCATGGAGAATCGCCATCCGTCCTTTTTGACAGGATACCCGGCTTTATCCAGCATCTTGGCGGCAAGTTCCGGATTAAAATCAATTTGTTTGGCATTGGGATTGTGCCACCAGGCGGAGAAGGGGGTCACCGGAATGTGTCCGAGACCGACATCTGCGCCGCCGAAATAAACCAGGTCCACCATTTTTTCCTTATTGATGGCAGCCGTCAAAGCCTGTCGCACCTCCTTTTTTTGAAACGGATCCTTCCGTGAATTAAACCCCAGGCCGACAATGGTTCCGCATGGTGAGCCGTGGAAGAAGACGTTATTGCCGGGGAGCCCGTCCATCCGCTTTACCTCGCTGCGGGGAATTTCAAAGGGAACCCACTGAACCTCCCCTTTTTCAAAAGCCAGCGCCCTTGCAATAGGATCCCCGATGATGCGAAAGACGACCTTTTCCACCCAAGGCTTCGGACCGTGATAGCCGTCGTATCTTTCCAGAACAATGTGGCTGCCCCTGACCCATTCGACAAACTTAAACGGGCCCGAACCGACCGGCTTGAAGTTGTTGGGATTGTTGATTACATCGGTTCCCACATACAGCGATTTCTTGACAACCGCCGAGCAATGCGGGCCGAGGCCGTCATAGGGATTCAAAAATTCGGGATAGGCTGCTTTGAGGCGAATCACCACGGTATGCGGATCCGGTGTTTCGATAGTTTGAATGACGGAACCCAGACCGCGCGCGCAGATGCTCCCGTGAACCAAGGCGATCTCTTTTATACTGAATGCGACATCCTCCGAGGTGATCGGTGAACCGTCATGAAAGGTTGCGTTTCGCTTCAGATGAAAGGTGTAGGTCAAATGATCCGGCGAAACATCCCATGATTCGGCCAGATCAGGGACGGCCGAAAATTCTTCACTGGCCTGAAACAACGAACTGTAGACACGATAGCCCACCACCCAATCATGGAAGGTGCTTGCAGATACAGGGCTAATGCTTCTTGGATCCGCCGTAATGGCAATGGCGAGGGTCTTGCCCTCACCTGCCGCCAACACGGTTCCTCCGATACTTGTCAATGCTCCCACCAGCAGGATGAAAATGATGGAAGCGCTCAGCTTGCTGCTAAATCTATCTCTCATGGTACACCTCCTCGGTTTATTTGTGATGCATCATGCAATGATTATCTATCAGATATCGCCTATCAAAACGGATTGCTCTTTTGTCTATCACCTCCTTTCATAGGGTGATCAACCCCCTGCCACCGGCCGCAGATTGAGTGAATCGGCAAGGTGGCATGCCACAAAATGCGCTTCGCCGAGATTCCGATAAATCGGAGCTTCTTCTTCACATACAGTCTGCGAATAGCCGCAGCGCGGATGAAAGTAACATCCGGATGGTGGATTCACAGGGCTTGGGACATCGCCTGTAAGGATGATCTCTTCCACATTGTAGTCAGGCTTCGGCACCGGCACCGCAGACATCAAAGCCTCGGTGTAGGGATGCTTCGGATCCGAAAAGAGTGCCTCGCTTGTGGCCGTTTCAACGATTTTGCCAAGATACATCACCGCCACCCGGTTGCTGATATGCTTGACGACGGAGAGGTCATGGGCAATGAAGAGATATGTTAGGCTGAATTCCTGTTGGAGATCTTCAAGAAGATTGATGACCTGTGCCTGTATGGAAACATCGAGGGCGGAAACCGGCTCATCGGCGACAATCAACTGCGGACTTAGGGCAAGTGCCCGCGCGATGGCAATTCGCTGGCGCTGACCACCGGAGAATTCATGGGGATACCGCTTCATGTGATCCGGTTTCATACCGACCGCCGCCAGCACGTCTCGCACCCGGCCTTCCTGTTCTTCACCCTTCGCGATTTTGTGGATTCGCAGCGGCTCTCCGATGATGTTTCCCACGGTCGTCCTGGGATTCAAGGAACTGTATGGATCCTGGAAGATAATCTGTATCTCACGCCGAAGAATTTTGAGCATTTGCCCCGATGCGGAAGTAATGGACACCTCTTTGTATTTCTCATCCGGATTCGCCAGTTTTTTACTTCGGAAAGTAACTTCCCCGGACGTCGGTTCGATCAGCCGAAGGAGGGTTCTGCCGGCCGTGGTCTTTCCACACCCGCTCTCTCCGACGAGGCCGAGGGTCTCGCCTTCCTTTATAAACAAATCGATATCATCCACCGCCTTGACATGGGCCACCACCCGCTTCAGGAATCCTTGCCGTACGGGATAGTACTTCTTCAAGTGTTTCACATTCAGTAAGATATTGTCACCGGACATGCATCTCCACCCTCTGTTATTCCATTAACCAACAGGCAACGATGTGACCGGGCGCAGCCGTCTTTAAGGACGGTTGTTGGCGCTTGCAGATGTCCATGGCATGGGGGCACCGGGGCTCAAAACCGCATCCCTGGGGGTACTCAAACGGGTCCGGTACGACGCCTTTGATCGGAACCAGTCGTTCTTTCTCCCTGGTATCGAGCGAAGGGATCGATTTCATCAACCCATGCGTATAGGGGTGCAGCGGATCCCTAAAAATATCTCTGACAGAAGCGCCTTCGACGATTCTGCCAAGATACATGACAACAATGTCATCGGCCATTTTTGCGATAACCCCCAGATTGTGGGTGATGAACAGAATGGCCGTTTTAAAATCCCTTCGCAGATTATTCATAAGTTTCAGAACCTGAGCCTGGATGGTGACGTCAAGAGCCGTTGTCGGCTCGTCGGCAATCAGAAGGGATGGGTTGCAGGAGAGCGCTCCGGCAATCATGGCGCGCTGACGCATCCCGCCGGAGAGCTGATGCGGATACTCGTCAACACGCTGATTCGGCAGCGGTATCCCTACGGCACGAAGCATCTCTATGGCACGGTTTCTGGCCTCTTTTTTACTTAAGCGCTGATGCAGGATGATGGCTTCCATGATCTGATCACCAATGGTGTAAACCGGATTCAATGCCTTCATCGGCTCTTGAAAGATCATGGCAATTTCATTTCCGCGAATCGAGCGCATCTTGGATCCATTTGGGTCGAGTTTCGCCAAATCGGTCACCGCCCCGTTGTGTCTGAAAAGAATCTCACCGGCCTCAATCCTGCCGGGCGGCATCTGGACGAGTCCCATGATGGAACGTCCGGTTACCGATTTGCCGCAGCCGCTCTCGCCGACCATGCCGAGTGTCTTCTCCGGATCGATGGTAAAATCAACACCATCCACCGCGCGCACGATACCGTCATCGGTGTGGAAATACGTTTTGAGATTTTTTACCTCAATGAGGGACAACCCGATTTGTCCTCCTCATGGGATGTTTGGAGACATCAAATTAGTGAAACAAAAGGGAGATAGATTTCCGGACAGGAAGCATCCATATTCAGGAACCTTCAAACTCTTAGAATGGTTTGAGTGTATTGTCAAGACCGGAGTCGTCTTTGTGGTGAGACCTTTTCGAACCCGGTGGGTCGAGCGCTTTGGAGGGGTGTTGGTTTGAAACTGGAAACTTGGCAAGGGTATTCTGTCTTGATGTTGCGTCAAATAAGACTTGACAAGGTTGAAACGCTCTTAATAAAATGATCGCGCTTTCCGGAAATTTCAATAACTATTTAAAAACACTATAATTTTTTGTTTCATTTCGTTTATACCCGGCAGCAACATCAGAAGAGATCATATCGGGTTCGCATTCCAGTTTTCCTTTTGTAAGGTTTGTCAGTAATTGAACCCGCTCTATAGAAGAGGGACTTCCTATGATACCTGAACTCGACGGACTTCAACCCGTATTGTTTTGGCTCCATTTCCATGAGATCACTCGGATCCCCCGATGCTCCGGTCACGAAGATCTGATTAGAGAGTATATCATCCAAATCGCCAAACGGGTAGGTTTGCGCTATCGGGTCGATGGGGTAGGCAACCTGGTCGTCGTGAAACCGGCCTGCGACCCTGTCGGGGATCGACCGATCGTTGTCCTGCAAAGTCACCTCGATATGGTCTGTGAAAAAGAGAGCGATCGGGAGTTTGATTTCAATACCGATCCGATCCAGCTGGTCCGGGAAGGCAACTGGCTCAAGGCCAAGGGCACAACCCTTGGGGCAGATAACGGGGTAGGCGTTGCCCTCAGTCTGGCAGTCATCGAACAAGAGGACCTGGAGCACGGCCCATTGGAATTTCTGTTTACCGTTGGCGAGGAGATCGGTCTTAAAGGCGCCCATGCCTTGACACCGGATATGCTCGATGGTCGAATCCTGATCAATCTGGACAGCGAAGACATCGACACCTTTTGCATCGGATGTGCAGGCAGCCGGTTCACCACCATCCATTTGACCCCGACGTTTGAAACCACCCATCAGGATACCCGGCAGGGTGTCCGGGCCGTCAGACTCATCGTCGATGGTCTGGCCGGTGGTCACTCGGGCCTCGACATCAACCAGGGAAGGGCCAATGCCTTAAAACTCCTCGGCCGCCTCCTCTGCGTCGCGCAACAGAAAAACACATTCTTTCTGAAAAATGTACAAGGCGGGTCTTCCTTAAATGCCATTCCCCGTCGTGCAGAAGCGCTGGGCATTATTTCGGACAATGATATCGGGGCGTTGGAGCAGACCGTTTCCGATCTGGAAGCTGTCTTCAAGACGGAATACCACCCCATCGAAGCGAATCTGGCCGTAAGACTCGAAACCATGACCGCCACCCACAACGAAACGGTCTTTAGTCAAGGCTTTCAGAACAAGGTGATCAATCTTCTTCTGGCCGTACCCCACGGCATATATAGCATGGACGCTTTGGTTCCCGGATTGGTGAAGACGTCCACCAATTTGGCAACAATCGGTTTAAAGGATGGCAGCCTAACCATCGGCACCAAGCAGAGGAGTTCCGAAGATTCGGAGATCCACGCGGTGAGCGATATGATTCAGGCCTGTGCGGAACTTGCCGGCGCGATGGTGGAGATCGGGGGCGATTACCCGGGTTGGAAGCCGAATCCGGATTCGTCTATCCTAAACCGCGCCAAAGATGTGTACACCCGGGTATTCGGCCGAAAGCCGGAAGTGGCGTCGATTCATGCCGGTCTGGAATGCGGGCTCCTGAAAAGTAAATTAGAGGGTCTGGATGCCGTCAGCATCGGCGCCACCATTCGGAACGCCCACTCCCCCGATGAAGCTCTTCAGATCCCATCCGTGGCGAAGCTGTGGAAGCTAATAACCGGGCTGCTGGCGAACATGGCCGGATAAATAAGGTCGGGTAACGATGCCCGGACACAGGATCCATTGGATTTGCAAAGGAGAGTTGAAATGAAAATAAGGGTCATCATTCCGGTCTCGACGGAAAAGTGGACCGACGCCGTGGCCGAAGCCGCGAAGCGTTCCCTCAGACCCGATACCGAGGTCGAGATCATGCATTTGCAGCATGGTCCGGAGGCCATTCAATCCGAGTATAACGAGGCAAGAGCTGCCGGCCATGTTTTACCGTTGGCGAAGGGGGCCGGGGGGGCCGGGTGCCAAGCGGTGATCATCTGGTGCTTTTCCGATCCCGGTTTGGCCGCGGCGAGAGAAATTACCCGGTTGCCGGTGCTGGGCATCGGAGAAACGTCACAGGTGTTTGCGCTGATGACTGCCGATCGCATCGGAATCATTACGACACTCGACCATTCGGTCAATCGTATCAAACGAAAAATCGCCGCCCGCGGTTTGACCGCCCGCATACCGGTTGTTCGCCCGCTGAATATTCCGGTTCTGGAATACGACAATGATGAAAAGGTTTCGGCCGGGATTTTGGAGACGGCCCGGTTGATGATGGAAACAGACAGGGTCGAAGCCTTGATACTGGGTTGCGGAGCCTTGGTCGGCATGCGGGAAAGACTTGAAGAAGCGTTTGCATTACCGGTTATCGAGCCGGGCCCCTTGACTCTCAAACAGGCCGAGGTCATGGTCGACTTAGGACTCAGTCACAGCAAGCGATCGTTCATGGAACCACTGCCGGTTGTCGAGCACTGAATTAAAAAATCCGGATAACCGGAAACCCAAAGGGCGGTGCTTATAAATTTCAATGGAGCCGTAAATGTACTGCATGAAAATAAGAATATCGAACGCTGAACAAGGAATTTCGAATATCGAAGTTCAGAATTTAGGGCAAAGGAGGATACCATGGAGTTGACCATAGGCACGGAGTTGCGGGATGAATTCTTGAACTGGGAACTGGCTGCAGGGGCCCGGAAATTGATCGAGCAGATTATGCTGGTCAAACCGGGGGAGACCGTGGTTATCACCGCTGATACCAGTACGGATATGCGAGTGGTTCAGGCTACGGCCAGAGCGGCCATGGCCGCAGGAGCGGTCCCAACCGTCGTGATTCATCCCACCCAGAGCGAAGGCTACCAGGAACCTCCGGCACCGGTCGCAGGGGCCGTTGCCCCCGCCGATGTTTGGATCGAATTTGCCGTGGGCCTGATTTTTCTATCCGATGCTTACAAACAGGCTATCGACAACGGCGTCCGATATGTCTGCTTAACCGGCATGGACGCCATCATGCTGGTCAATACCATTCAGCGGGTTGATATCCATAAGCTGATTGCTTTGGGCGATCTTTTAAAAGACATGGCGATGGGCGCCGATAAAGTGGAGATCCGCAGCCCGGCGGGCACCAACCTGGCGGCATACAACAAAGGGCGAAAGGCCCGCCAATCGGGAACGCTGGCAGACACCCCCGGAAAACCGGTCATGCTCGGCGGCCAGGTTTCATGGTGCCCAATGGAAGAGACGATTAACGGCAGACTGGTTTTCGACGGCGCCCTTTATCCGCCGGCCGATTTAGGGGTTCTCAAAGAACCTGTCGCACTCACCCTTGAAAACGGCATTGTCACACAAATCGAGGGCGGGGCTGAGGCCAAGCGATTTGAAAAATGGCTGGCCGATTTCAATGACCCCAACATGTACCGGCTGGCCCATTTCTCCTTCGGATTCAATCCGGGTGTAACCAAAATTACCGGCCGAATTGTTGAAGACGAGCGGGTTTTCGGTTGTATGGAAATGGGCATCGGTTCTCAAGGAGCACAAATTATGGGAAAGACCTGGAAAGCGGCTGCCCACACCGACGGCATCATACTCAATCCGACCGTCATTTTAGACGGTGAAACCATTGAAGAAGAGGGTCGATACGTGCATCCTGATCTTGTTCTTGCCTGTCGGGAGTTGGGTGTGACCGGTTATTGATAGAGCACGGCTTTTTTTCCAACGGTTGCCCAATTTTATCAAATATTTTCGAGACCATCAAAATGGAGGATGAATATGAAGATTACAGCGATATTGGGGAGTGAGCGAAAAGGGGGAAATACGGAAGTGATGCTGGATGCGGCGCTGGAGGAGGCTCAGAAAAACGGGGCTCTTGTCGATAAGATCCCACTGAGCGGCAAAACCATTGCGCCCTGCGACGGGTGTTCGGGATGCGCCAAGACAGGCAAATGCATCATCGAAGATGACGCTCAAGAGATTCTGGATAAAATGGCGGCGTCGGACGGTATCATCTGGGCGACTCCCGTCTACTTCTGGTCCATGACCGGCCAGACAAAGACGCTCATGGACCGGACCTACGCCCTATTATTTCCCAAGCTGCAACTCGCAAATAAGGTCGGCGGACTGATCACGGTGGCAGGGTCAAGAGGCTGTATGAATCTGGCAAATGTCTTTCATCAGTATTTCAATTATAATCACATGTTTTTTGCCGAGTATGCGATGGGGTATGCGCACGGGAAAGGGGAGATCAAAGAGAACGCGTTTGCCCTGAACATGGCAAAGGAGATGGTCCGCCAGATGATTGCTCTCATCAAGGGGAATCATCAGTTTCCGGAAGAATTTGAGGTCCCTCTGCAACGATTTGTGAGGAACAAGTATTCCTCTTAGGAAATCAGAATTTTCTCATGCCTTGCCGAAAATCAAATCGGGAATGAACAGAACAAGGTCCGGGAAAAAGATAAGCACGATGTCCACGAGCACGACGGCGCCGATGAAGGGCCAGGATTCTTTAAGGTAATCCTCAATGGTGCAATCCATGATGGAACAAACCGTGTACATGGAAACACCCACCGGCGGGGTGACAAGCCCCAACGTCACCATGAGCATCATGATCAGTCCGAAGTGCACCGGATCGACACCCACCTGAGTGACCATGGGAAGGAGTATGGCGGTGAACAGCAGGATGATCACAACGCTTTCGATAAACATGCCTGCAACGATGAGCGTCCCGATGATTAAGAGCAATATGACCTGGGGGTTTTTCGATATTCCGAGCATAAACTCGGAAAACAGGTCCCCCACCTGTTCATAGGCCAGGCCGTATCCGAATATCCCCGACAAGGCGATAATGAACATGATGGAACCGATGTCGATGATGGTAAACTCAAGGGTTCGTTTAAACTTTTCCCATGTAAGCTCTTTGTAAAAGAGTATACCGATGACCAGTGCATATACGGCGGCAAAAGCCCCGGCTTCGGACGGGGTGAACAGACCGAACCGGATCCCTCCGATCAGGATGACCGGAAAAAGGAACGCCCAAATACTGGAAGCAAACGCCGACATGATCTCTTTAAGTGACGCGCGCTTCCTTTCGGGAATGTACATTTTGCTCTTTGCCCGAAGGGAAACCGTGATCATGAGAAACATCATCATGAGTATTCCGGGTATGATGCCCGCAGCAAAAAGCCGCCCGATGGAGACTTCTCCGATGGTGCCGTATAAGATCAACCCGATACTCGGCGGTATGATTGCGGTGATCATTCCCGTAACCGCAATCACACTGGCTGAAAAGCCTTTCTTATACCCTTTCCCGGTCATCTCTTGTCCGAGGATACGCGCTTCCATGGCGGCATCGGCAATGGCGGATCCCGATACCCCGCCCATGAGTGTACTGAGGACAACACTGACCTGGGCCAACCCCCCGCGCATATGGCCGGTTAACACGGAGGCCAGATTGATCAGCCTCTGGGTCAGACCCGTTTCATTCATCAGGTTGGCGGAGAATATAAAAAGCGGAATCGCCAGGAGTGGAAAGTTCTGGGTTTGGGAAATCGCAAGCTGGATGGTCATGGTAAACGGCAGGTATTCGTTCTGCAGGAAGAACACGGCCCCTGAGATGCCGATGGCAAAGGCAACGGGCATTCCCATCACCAAGAAAACAATGAATAAGATAAGGACCAACAGCATAGTTCCACCTTATTGCTTTCCTTTCAGGATATCCCTGATTTTGAGGCCTGTGGTGATCAGCATCAACGAACCGCTCACAGGCACACTGAGAGTCACCCACGTATAGCTGAAACCCGGTATCCCCTGAAACGTTCTGAATCGGGTGGTGTAGGAAAGCCACACCCCAAACCCGATCAATGCCGCTAAGAAGATAAGGATCACCAGGAGATTGATGATCTCAATGACGTTCCTGTTTCTGTCTGACAGCTTTTGGATAAAGAATTCAACCTTCATCAGCTTGTCATTCCGCATGGCGATATCTGCAGCCAGAAACGTACACCAGGCAAACAGGCACTGGGCCATATCCACCGACCAGTTAATGGGATATCCGATGTATCGCGTAAAAGCCGCGATAAAGACCAGCCCCACTAAGAATACAAAGAAAACCTTGACCATAATGGTCTCGCATTTGCAGATAAGCGCATAGATTTTTTTCATGAACATCCCCTGGGTCGATGAACGTTGGATGCTTCCCATATAATCATTGCTTGTCGGGCGGGAAGGATAGCGATTAATGAAAATGGATTACAACATAGACGTTAAGCCTAAACCAGAAGTTGAAATAAGGCAAGCAAGCGCTTTTTGACGGGCTGATCGGCAATGTCGGCTTGCAGAAAAATGGTGTTCTTTCTAAATATCCTGGGATGTCTGTTGGGAACGAATCAAACGACGGTTTAAAAGATATCAGGCCGCATCGGGTTGCCCCGAGCCGAGAAGCATCCCGGCTCGGGGCAGCAGCGTCGCACCCGCTAACGTTCTTCTCCCATGGGCGTCTCACGCCCATTCAATGAAATCCTGTCCGTTTACTTACCCAACTCCTTATACACCTGCTGCCTCGCTGCGGAGATCCCGAGAACCTCGTACGCCTTATCTCCGGCTTTCCGGAAGGCA
>Ga0180009_10002586_pt1 | contig 21249 bp, 23 predicted proteins | sample OS_PC_MetaG_FD_123537 | JGI IMG/M metagenome (GOLD analysis project Ga0180009, IMG submission 123537) | Groundwater microbial communities from the Aspo Hard Rock Laboratory (HRL) deep subsurface site, Sweden - OS_PC_MetaG | ecosystem: Environmental > Aquatic > Deep subsurface > Groundwater...
CGCTAGCCCGGATTTCCCGGTGCGCCACGAAAGGCGCGAGACGCCAGTGGAGGAAGGCTCCACCTTGGCAGTTGTCGTTTAGACCAAGTACCTGACGAGCGAGCCGATCGGGCAACCGATCGGCTGGAAGTCTCGTGACAAAGGCCGCCATGGGCGGTTGAGCAAGCTTGCGGGCCGTAACGCGAGTGAACTCCGAGCAGGCCTCGAAAGGGAAGTAGTGGATGCCGACCCGCCCGAGAAACGGGGAAGGCTGCACGGGCAAGGAAGGTAAGCGACGAAGGCACTTGCCCGATCCACCGGGGTAGTGGAGACGGCACGCAGGCATGGCGTTTCGGGCAACGTGGGAGGCCCGGTCCAGGCGGGGGTAGCGGCCCGGACGCTCTTTCAAGAGAGCGGCCGGATCGGGAGTCGGAGAGGCCCATAGTACCGTTGAAGTCGGGTAATGCCGATGGAGGGAAGGGGCCTTGCTTCCGGCGCGCTTTTGAAGAAGACGAGGAAGAGGTGATTGGCCGATGGGCCTTGAAACACCGGAAAAGATCCGGAGACTTCAGGGAAAGCTGTATCGCAAGGCGAAGGCGGAGCCGGAATTCTCCGTTTCTACCTGCTCTACGACAAGATTTACCGGGAGGATATCCTGGCCCATGCCTATCTCCTGGTCCGTTCCAACCGGGGCGGGCCGGGGGTAGATGGTCAGGGCTTCGAAGAGATCGAGTCGTCTGGGCTGACGGAATGGCTTTTGTGCCTGGAAAAGGACCTGAGGGAGAAGACGCATAAGCCCCAACCGGTGCGCCGGGTGATGATCCCGAAGCCGGGTGGAGGCGAGCGGCCGCTGGGCATCCCGACGATTCGGGACCGGGTGGCGCCGATGTCGGCCAAGCTGGTGCTGGAGCCGATCTTCGAGGCGGACTTTGAGCCGAGCGCCTATGGCTACCGCCCGAAGCGGAGCGGGTCGGATGCGATCCGAGAGACGCACCGTCTGCTTTGCCAGGGTTATACGGATGTAGTGGACGCGGACCTGTCCAAATACTTCGATACGATCCCGCACGCGGAGCTGATGCAGTGTGTTGCCCGGCGTGTGTCCGACCGGCATGTCTTGAGTCTGATCAAGATGTGGCTCAAGGCCCCGGTGGAGGAACGGGATGAGAAAGGGCATCGGCGCATGGCGGGCGGCCGAAAGAGCAGGCAGGGCACTCCGCAAGGTGGGGTCATCAGCCCGCTTCCGGCCAATCTGTATATGAACCGGTTCCTGAAGTATTTCCGGATCAGCGGTTGTTTGGAGGCCTTTGGCGCGCGGGTCGTCTCCCATGCGGACGACTTCGTCATCCCGAGCCGGGGTCATGCGGAGGAAGCCCTGACCTGGACTCGGTCGGTGATATCGCGTCCGGGTCTCCGGCTGAACGAAGACAAGACGTGTCTGAAGAATGCCCGTGAAGAATCGTTTGACTTCCTGGGCTACACGTTTGGACCGCACCGCTACAAGAAGGATGGTCATTGGTATCTGGGGGCCAGCCCCTCGAAGAAGAGCCTCAAGCGTGTCAAGCAGAAGGTCCGAGCCATTCTGCAACCGGGCAACATGGGTACCTGGCCGGAGGTCAGGGATCGTCTGAACCGACTCCTGACTGGATGGTCGGCCTACTTTTCCCATGGGACCCGGCTGATGGCCTATCGGACGGTCGACAATCACGTCTATGAAAGGGTCGGACACTTCCTGGCCAGGCGCCACAAGGCGCCGTCGCGCGGCACCCGCCGATTCCCTCGGGAATCGGTGCATGGAGAACTCGGCGTGGTCTCGCTGCGTCAAGTTCATCTGGGCGCTCCGCCGTGTACCTCGTGATGAAGCCGGTCGGAAAGCCGGATGCGGGAAAACCGCACGTCCGGTTTGATGAGCGGGGACGGGAAACGGAGCCGTCACGCCACCGCGCCCGTCCTCGACTCTACCCGGGTTCCTGCCGAGGCCGGGAAATCCTTGCCGCAACGCTCGTTTCGAAGATTTTGGTCCTCGACATATCGCCCTGATATGCCCGCGGCCGAAATCTCCTCCAGCTTCGCGTTTCGCTAATGATTTCTCGACCTCGCCACGGAACCCGGTGAGAAATCCGGGCCAGGTCAGGGTCCCGGAAATACCTTCCCCGTTTTCGAACAGCGTGGCTATCCGGCTTTCGCCCCGTTTCCGGCGACCGTCGATTTTCCCTTGCCCTGACTGAATTTCTCGATTATTTTTACGCATATGTTGAAGTTGCGCTTCCTGTTTTCGTTCACCGGAGAAGGGGGATGGTGATGAATTCAGAAACGTTCTTGACGACCGAGGGGTTCGACCCGGAGCGTCCGTTTCGACTGGCCGAAGGGGTCTGGTGGGTGGGCCACTACCTGGCCGACGACCCCTTTCAGTGCCACGCGTATCTGATCGAGAACGGGGACCAGTCGGTTTTGATCGATCCCGGTTCCAAACTGACCTTTCCGCACGTCCTGGGCAAGGTCGAGGACGTCCTGCCTTTCACCCGGATTCGCTATTTCATCTGCCACCACCAGGACCCGGACATCACCAGCACCCTGCCCTTGATCGACCAGTTGGTCAGCCGGAAGGACGCCGTGATAATCAGCCACTGGCGGGCCATCGCCCTGCTCAAGCATTACGGCCTCGACCTGCCGTTCTGGTGCGTGGAACAAAACGGCTGGCATCTGAACGCCGGAGGGCGCCGGCTCAAGTTCATCCTGACGCCCTACCTTCATTAGCGAGGATGGCCGTTTTCTGCATCTGGCGGCCGGGTCCATGTATCGCGGAGTGATCGTGGACCTGCCCGAGGCGTACCAGGGCATGATCGGCCTGGACCGGTTGAGGTGGCAGTCGGATTTCGGACAGGACTACCTGGTCCTGGATTCGGGATCGCCGGGCCCGGAGGCGGGTGGGAACCTGATTCTGCCTCTGTACAGCCCGGAGAACCAGGTCGTTCACGCGCTGGCCGTGCTGCGGTTTTCGAAAGCGGTGGAGGTCGATGAGGAAACCGGGGAGATGATCGAGCAGATGAGCGTACCGTTGAGCGTGGCCGTGGAGCGGGAGATCATTCGGCGAACCATGGACATGGAGCGCCAGCGGTTTTACGAGCAGGCCATCCGGGACCCCTTGACCGGATTGTACACCCGTGTTTACATGCAGGAGTCCGCCAAGCGCCTGCTGGACATCCACGACCGGGACGCCAACGCGGCCGTGGCCGTGATGATCTTCGACCTGGACCTTTTCAAGTCGGTCAACGACAACTATGGTCACAACGCCGGAGACGAGGTATTGCGGCAGGTGGCGGGCATTATCCTGGAATGCACACGGAGCGGCGACATTCAGGTTCGGCTGGGGGGCGAGGAGTTCGCCGTGTTCATCGCCGGCTCGGACGCCAGCCTGGCCTCGAACGTGGCCGAACGTATCCGGGAGCGGGTGGAGGGTATGAAGATTGCCGGCCCCATGTCCAGCCGGTCTTTCAGCATCAGCGGCGGTATCGCGTACCGCCGGCAGGGCGAGGAGCTGCTGGAGGCGATCCAGAGGGCGGACAAGGCCCTGTATGCGGCCAAGACAAGCGGCCGTAATCGAATCAAACTGGCCGAAGACGGATGACGGTCCGGGATTTCCGGAGTTGATGGGCCAAAGGTCCAAGGAGGTCGAAAGCGCATGCATCGAGTGATGATCGAGGAAGCCAGTTACGACAATTGTCGGGAGGCGGTGAATCGGGCCTTCGATCTGTTTCCCGTCCGTATCCGGGACCGGCGGGTCCTGGTCAAGCCCAACGTGCTGCGGAGTTCAGAGGCGGAAGAGGGCATCGTGACCCATCCGGCCGTGCTGCGGGCGGTGATCGAGCGTGTGGAGTCCGAGGGGCCGGCGCGGATCGTGGTGGGCGACAATCCGGGTCTGGTCAGCTACGGGGCCAACGAGGCCTGTTTTCGCCGGACCGGGCTTTTGGAGGCGGCCGGGGACTATTATCAGAACATCGGCAACGAGGCCGAGGAAGTAGCCCTGGATTCCGAACTGGCCGAGCGGGTCAGCGTATCCCGGGCGGTCCTCGAGGCGGACGTGGTCATATCCCTGCCCAAGTTCAAGACCCACGGGCTGACCATTTTGACCGGCGGGATCAAGAACAGTTACGGCATCCTGCCCGGAGCCCAGAAGGCCCGGCTGCACCGTCTGGCCGGGAACCCGGCCCGCTTCAACGACGTGATCGTGGACGTCTTCCGCCTTCGCCCGCCGGACCTGTTCATCTTGGACGCCGTGATCGGCATGGAGGGCAACGGGCCGGCGTCTTCGGACCTGCGTCCCATCGGCCGGATTCTGGCTTCGGACAACGGCGTGGCCCTGGACGCGGTGATGGCGCGGATGATGGGTCTGGACCCGGCGGCGCTTCGGTTTTTGGAGACGGCCAGGAGGCATGGCCTGGGGGACTTCGCCCCGGAGACGATCGACGTGATCGGCCGGCTCGAGGTCATACCCGGATTCAAGCTCCCGCACCTGGATGCCGGGGCGGGCAATCTGTCTTCAGCCATCCAGGAACTGCTTCACTCCCGAACCGTGTTGCGGCCCGAGGCCGACCCGGATTCATGCACCGGCTGCGGAACCTGCGTGGATCAGTGTCCGGTATCGGCCCTGGTGATGACCGATGACCTGCCCGTGGTGGACAAGGAGCTTTGCATCACCTGCTTCTGCTGTCAGGAAATCTGCCCGGAAAAGGCCATCACCTTGAAATAGCGTAACTATATCGGGGCGCGCCATGCCGGAAATCGAGGCGCTTCAGGGGGCGAGGATGACCGAATCGATGTCACTCGAGCGGATCGGGGCGGACGAGTTGCGGCATCTGGACCTGGTCATGGAGGTCAGGTCCTCGGGTGAGGTCAGTGGTCCGGTGGAGGTGTACACGGCGCCCGGGCCGGGGGCGGGTGAGGCGGCCGAGGCCGGGCGGGTCGAGTTGATCTATTATCCCCGGATCGGGCGGGCGGGAGTGGCCCGAGGCGAGGTGATGAAATGGATCGACTGCGAAAGCGCCGAGGAGGCCCTGGAGCGCTTCCAGGACCTGGCCGGCCCGGGCTGATGATCGGTCCGGGGCGCATGAGGCCGTCCGGGTCCGGCTGACTTTAATTTTTCTATGGAACTGGACAGCATATTCGAGTTGAGGTTATAATTGAAGAGAAGAGGGGGCGAAAGCCGATTCTGGGTGAAAGGTCTTGATCCTTTTCGAGGGTCGGGGCATGCGAAATCAGTCCATGGTCCGTGACGAACGGAGCCGCGAAGGAAGCGGTTTCAAAGAGGGATTTTCAGGCCCTACAGGGGCGGGGCCTGGACGGGTATCAGGTATCATGATCCGTAATTCATTCAGATCGGGCGGCCGCGCGGGCCATGGCGGTTTTACCCTGCTGGAAATCATCATTACCATCACCGTGGCCGCGATTTTGTCGGCCGCTCTGGTCCAGTTGGTGGGAACCGCCTCGAGCAAAACCACCGAGCCGGTACTCCTGGTGCAGGAGGGATACGCCCTCAACGAGGTCATGGAAAGAATCACGGCGGATTACAAGGACCTGGTCAGCAACGACGCCACGCCCCTTCAGACGCTGGCCTCCCGTCTGGCCGGCGGACAATACGGCACGTACACGGTCACGACGTCCTATGTCGCCTTTCAGAGCGGAAGCGAGGTGGCGGACGGCTCGGGCGCGAATCTGACCTTGAAAGTTACGATCACCCGGGGCGACCAGAGCTTGATCGCCTTGTTCACCCAGTAGCCCCGGCGTTCGATCGCGGTGAAACATGCGGCATGAATACGGATTTTCCTTGATCGAATTGCTGCTTTCCCTGATTCTGGTGGGAATGCTGGCCTCCCTGGCGGGCGTGGGCCTGATATCGGGCGTGCAAGGGTATATCCTGGCCAAGGACAACGCCCATCTGGCCCAAAAGGCCGCTTTGGTCAGCACGCGGTTGGGGCGGGAGCTGATGGAACTGACGGAAGTGACCAGCGCCAGCAACGGGACCTCGATCGTTTACGAACGGGATGGGAGCTATTACGCGGTCTCCCAGGTGGGGGACGAGATCAAGATCCGGGCCGGCACTTCCTTGCCCGACGCGGCCAACGGGGATGCCCTCGTCGACGATGTGGCGGCCAACGGATTCACCTTGATTTATCTGAAAGGGGCGCAGACCTGGGTGCCGGGAACGGACGATCTTCGGGACTTGACGGCCATCCAGTTCGTTTTGAACCTGGATCATCCGGACGGCGACATCGGCAACCTGACCTTCACCACCACGGTCAACCCGCGAAATACGGGGGTCCGGGCCGGCCCTTTTGGCACCTAGTCCCGAGGGAGGCCGGAAAGGCATGAACGGAAATATGCAGGGGCATGAAGCACGATCCGTATCAGCCGGCGTTTTGACGTCGGACCGACGGGGCTCGATATTGATCGCAGTGATCGTGACCCTGGTTCTTTTCGCCGCCCTGGCTACGGGCATGCTCAAGCTGGATACCACGTCCCTGTCCACGGCCGCGTCCAGCAACCTGTCCAGGCGGGCCTACTACATGGCCGAATCGGGCTACCGGTACGCGGCCAGCCAGTTTCTTCACGCCGGGGACGGTCTGACCGGAGACGCGCTGGTCAATGCCCGGGACGACATGCTGACCCAGCTTCACACCACGGGCAGCTTCGATCTCGAGGGCCGGCAGGGTTTCGATCTGGACATCGCCGCCTATTATTACGACACGTACGGCACTATCGCCGGCGGCGTATTGTCGGCCGCGGCCATCGGCCGTCTCCCCTTTACGAGCAATATCGCTTCGAGCGGATATCTCAAGATCGGCGATACCAAGCACGACTATACGTACACCGGCATCTCGGTCAGTGGATCGACCCTGGGTTTTTCCGGGATCAGCGACACGGGGACCATTCCGTCCGCAACGCGGCAGAAGGTCTTTCCGGTCTGCCGGTCTTCGGCCGGCACGGTCAGCCAGGGCAGTAGCCTCTACTTTCAGAGTAACACCGGCGCGGCTATTTTTCCGCCTAAAAACGGCAAGTTCCGAGTCAACGGCGCCGGAGGCGTCTACAACTACGAAACGTTGGACCTGGCCAGCAGCCGGCTGACCAATGTTCGGCGTTCGGACAATCCCTCCCAGGCCTTTTCAATGTCTGTAACGGCCAACGACTATATCGTGGCCGAGCGGTTCGCGACCATGGCCGCCACGGGCCGGGTGGGCGAGGGCCACTTCGCCATGGCCCAGGACGTCAACTACTCCTTTGCCCTGGTGGCCAGCGACACGGGCAGCAGCTCCTCGGACGGCCAGGCCGCGCCGGACTATCCGGACACCCTGGACAACAAGGACAATCTCGACGAACGGTCCGGCCATGGCTGGGGAAACTACGAAATCGCAAGCGTGGGCGGGGATTCGGCCCTGCACGTGACCGACTTGCAGGGCGGCGGCAACAATCCCAAGCAGGAAGGCATCGTCGGCATCAACATTCCCAATTTCCAGCAGGCCTGGCAGACCATGAACCACTTCCTCAGCTACGACGTCCAGGTCAAGATCAAGGTGTCCGACGAGCCCTACTATCTGGACGGCATTTCCTTCCGGCTTACGGAAACGGGCACGGGCCAGATGGACTACCTGGCCGTATCCTATATGAAGACCCGGACCGGGTCCGGGCGTCACAGCTCCGACGGCATACCGGACAGTTTATACATCAACGACGGGCCGACCATCGTGCTCTGGAAGCTGACCGGGCACGGCAACAACAGCGAGGGCAGGACGGTCCTGGCCTACAAGGTCCTGAGTTCCTCGAAATTCGTCGTCGACAACAGCGGATACCTGACCGACTGGTCCACGCTGGTTTTGAGGCTGGAGGAAAAAGGAGAGTCCGGAACCCGTTACAACCTGATCAAGGTCTACTATGCCGATCCGTCGGCCCACGGAACAGCCGGGTCCAGCCTGACCGACGACGGTCGTCTGGCCTACCCGCGCAACATGACCTGCCAGTGGCCCGTGGAAAAGGCCGCGGACCTGACCGCCGCCAACGACTTCTTCACCCAGGTGGCCTGGGACTGGGTGACCTCTTCGGACGCCTCGGTCACCAGCCAGGAAAGCAACACGATCGTCAAGATCACCGGCTGGAACACGAACTTCGGCACCTGGCCCAGCGATCGGCCCGAGGTCGGCCTGCACACGTACGGTTCAAACTACGAGTCCGTCTATTTCGACGATTTGTGCCTGACCTTTCCGGGCGGAGGCTACAACTACACGCCGCCTCCCGGGTTCCAGGAGCCGATCCAGGGTTAGCCCGGATCGGGTTTGGCGGGGACGAGGGCCATGCTTCCTGAGTTTACAAAGCCGTCAAACCGCTTCGGCCGGGGGTTCACCCTGATCGAGGTGGTGGCCGTATTGATCATCATGGGCATTGTGACGGCGGTGCTGGTCGGCCGCGGTTCGTCCATGTCCACCGATCTGGTCGTGACGACCGAGGCCCTCAAGGCCCACCTCCGCTATGCCCAGAACCGGTCCATGAACTCCAATTCGGTCTGGGCCCTCGAGTTCACCTCCACCTCCTCCTATCGCCTGGTCCAGGGGGCCGCGGTTCGCCTGTTGCCCGGTGAGAACCAGAACGTTGTGACCACCCCTTCGGGCATCACCATGGGCTGGACCGGCACGGCCGTTTACGCCTTCGACACCCTGGGCCGGCCCTGCACCGACTCGGCCGGCGCCACGCCGGCCGCGGTCAACCGGACCGTCACCCTGACCACCGGATCGGAAAACCGGACCATTACCGTGACCCGGAACACGGGTTTCATTCCCTGATTCGCGTCCGCCGGCCTCCCGGCCGGCCGGAATGGTTCTGCTTCGGCCGCAGGCCCTTGATGCCCCGTCTTTCCACCCCGATCCGAAGAGCCCGTTCGGGTTCAATGGAAAATTCTCTTGACGTACCCGGCCGGACCCGATTTAATTCCATCGGTGGGACTGATAGAGGCTATCGGTTCCCGCAATTCGGGGGCTCGGCGGGTTTCGAGGTATGGCCGGTCGGAAGGAAAAATCAGGCCGCTATGGATCGGTGTGCGGGTTCACCCTGATCGAAGTGGTGGCCGTGATCGTGGTCATGGGCCTGGTGGGCGCCGCCGCGGCCTCCCGCCTGGTCGACACGCAGGCCGACTTCCGCTCCCAGGTTTCCATCATCAAAAACCATATCCGATACGCCCAGTCCATGGCCATGAAGGAGGGGGCGGTTTACGGCATCCGGTCCAACGGCACCTATTACTGGCTGTTCAAGGACCAGCCCACACCGGCCTCGAACCGGCGCGCGCTGCCCGGAGCCGCGGACACTCGGATCGCGGCCTCCGACATCGGGATCACCCTGCCGACATTCCGTGTGTTTTTCGACCCGAACGGCCGGCCCTATATACGGCTCGGCGTTGCCGGTCAGGCGGATCGCCCCCTGTCATCCTCGAACACATTGGAAATCACCCTGGATTCGAATCCGGCCGGGGCTTCGGTCGCCTTCAGCATAACGCCGGAGACGGGGTACATCCCATGAAAAGACCCGGGGCCGGCGGCGGTTTCACCCTGATCGAAATCATCGTGACCATCGTCCTGGCCGGCATGGTGGCGGCCATGATCATCAGCCTCTCCGGAACGGCCCTGACCCGGGGGCCCGACCCGGTCGTCATGGTCCAGGACGAGGCCGATGCCGAAAAGGTCATGGAAGCCATCATCTCGGACTACGTCAAGGCCATCAACGGGGCCGGTTATGCGACGGCCCTGGCTTCCATCTACTCGACGAACCACGGTCCCAACGTGACCAAGACTTATATCACTTCCCTGGGGGGCTCGAGTACCGTGCTGCAGGTCCGCGTTCAGGGGGCGGGACACGCCATGACCGTCCTGCTGACCGACAAGCGGACCTCGTCGGCCGACCCCAAGGCCAGTTACTAGAAAGGACCCGATGAAGGGCCGTCCCGGATTCACGCTGATCGAAACGGTCGTCGCGCTATTGATCGCCGGTATTCTGACGGCGTTCGGCGGCATGCTCACCTTCGGCCTGCTCACCGGGTACATCCAGGCGGCCGGCCATGCCGAACTGGCCATGAAGGCCCAGGTGGCCCTGGATCGCCTGGCCTTGGAATTGCGGGACATGGACCAGATCAGCGCCCTGACCGCCGATACGTCCATCACCTACGTCACGGACGGGGTAACCCGGACGATCCAGTTCGCCGATTCGGAAATCCAACTGGTGACATCGGAAACCAACGCCCTGTTGGGCGGGGTCCAGACCTTCAGCCTGAGCGCTTCGTACGACAATCTGGACGGAGTTTCTGGGAATGAAACGGCCTATATCGACGTGGGCTTTACCATGGCCGGTTCCGGGGCGAATTTCTCCTGCCGGATATTTCCCCGCAACCTGGTCCCCGCACCCTGACCGACGCGCTCCGGAAGGGAGTGAAACGGACTATGCCAAGACGATCGCTCAAGCCGGACCGGGGACCGGCCCCGAGGCCCGAACCGAAAGTCCGGTCCGGACGGCCGGGCGCCATCATGATCTTCATCATCGTGGCCATCCTGATCGTGGCCAGCCTGGGAGCGGCGGTGGCGACCCTCTTCAACACCTCGTCCGATTCCCAGGCCCGGCCCAACAAGGTCCGGCGGGCCTACTACCTGGCCGAATCCGGCCTGCGCTACGCCTTCAGCGAAGTCCGCCACGGCACGAGCCAGGAAACGGTCGTCAGCACCCTGAACCAGTACACCACGACCCTGGATTCCGGCCGGGAGTCCTTCAGCCTGGCTCTGCGGCCATACTGGTTCAAGATTACGGGCACCAGCGCCACGGCCGGCGCCGGTTCGACTTCGATCACCGCCAGCGTGCCTGCTTCGGGGTTGCCCGACGATTTCGCCCTGGCTTCGGGGACCCGGCTCCTGGCGCCGTTCAACGATCCGATCACCATCAGCAGCCTGACCGTGACCAGTCCCAATTCGGTGACCTTTCAACTCGCATCACCCTGCGTTATTCAAAACGGCGTCCAGGTGGACGGCCTGCTGGTCCTGCCCACGGACACGAGCCAGACCGTCGGCAACGGCACGGGCTCCCTGAGGCTGTCCCTGTCCTCCCTGACTGGCCTGCCCGCCAGGAACGGCCAGTTCAACTACCAGGGCGCGGAGTACACCTATCGATCGGCCAGCCTGGACGCCACGCCCAAGGTCGTCCTGGACAAGGTATCCTGGGAGGGGGGCTCCTCGATGACCTTTCCCTCCGGAGCCGACCTGGTTTTGCGCAAGAACGCGCTGGTGGAGTCCACCGGGGCCTTTACGACGAACGGCCAGCAGACCACGGTAACCCGGTCGGACAACGTGGGGCTGTACGGTTCGGACGTGGTCGAGGACCTGCCGCCGAGCAATTACAAGGTGCTCGAGACCGGATTCACCGGCAACGACCTGTCATCCCTGGACCTGAGCCAGAGCGGCAACATCGTGCGCATCGGCAGTTACATCGCCACCGGGGGGACGCATCTGTACTGGGCCTCCTTCACCAAGCTGGGTGATTCCTCCCACCGGGTCCACGACCCGGAGGAGCCTTCGCGGTATATCGGCTATCACGTCACCCCCCTGGCTTCGGAGACGCGGGACGCGTTGTACAGCATCTGGCAGATGTACCGGCAGGTCAACTACGACATCCAGGTCAAGATGGGCTGGTACAAGGACATGCAGCAGGCCGGCTCGGGCATTTCCTTCCGCTGGCACGAGTCGCCGGCGTCCCCGGGGCTCTATCAGGGCTACGGCATCAGCTTCATCCGCTATTGCTCCTCCTGCAACGACTACATACCCAACTCGATCAAGCCGTCCGGCCAGGCCGGGCAGTTGATGCTGTTGTTGTGGGAACAGAAGGTCGTCTCGGGCGTGGAGACCAAGCGCTGGCTGGCCTATGCTCTTCTGGGGGACCCCACCAACCGCTGGGCCGCCCGGGACCCCAAGGTCGTGGGCAACCAGGACTCGGTGGACGGGTATCTGAACGACGACGCGAGCATCCTGGTCCGGGTCGGCGACAAGTTCGCCAGCAACGGCCAGCGGATCAACACGATTCGAATCTACTACAGCGACGCTTCGCCTTACTATCCCGGCCGGACCTACGACGGCATCGCCACCAACATCAACCGCCGGCGCTACAGCCCGGAGTGGGTGGACGCCTCGCTTTTCCCCAAGTGGGCGTCCAATGCGACCGATCCCCTGTCGACCGGCGACCCGGCGGCCACCTATTGGGACGGCCAGTCCAATGCGTACGACTATTTCACCCTGCTCAGTCCGACCCCCAAGCTGGCCGCCAGCCCGGTGGTCCTGGTCAAGAACCCGGCTGCCACGGACGTCATCCTTCAGAGCGATCAGGCCACCCTGACCACGCAGGACTTCACCTTGAGTTCATTTCCCTCCAGCCGGCCTGAACTGGGACTCCACGCCATGGGCAATCTGAACGACAGCGACCGGGTGGTGGCTTTTGACGACATGTCCATTCAAGTAATCGGGGAGAGCGAGTGACATGACCAGAATCTGGATCGTCCTGGCCGCGCTGATCGGGGCTCTCTGCCTTACGCCGCCGGCCCGGGCCTTTGTGTCCCCGGAACATTACCAGCTACTTATGGCCGAGCAGGAACGGAAGCAGGCCGGGTCCGGAAGCAAACCATCCGCCCAGCCCGCCAGGCCGTTTTCTCCATCCAGACCCGCTCCGGACGGGAATTCCCAGATGAACCCCCACAATACCGAACCGTCCAAATCCCGGTAGGGACGGGCACGAGAGGCCGGCCCTTCCGAAGAAGGGCCGGCTCGATAACGGTCAGGCGGTCGCCTGGGCCTCGGCTCCGGCCTGGGCCTCCTCCGAGGCGATCTGGGCCCGGATTTCATCCATGTCCAGGGCCTTGACCTTTTCCAGCAGGTCTTCGAGGGCGCCCTCGGCCAGGGCGCCGGCCTGTTTGTATACCAGCACCTGGTCCCTGAAAATCGCCACGGTGGGAATCGAGCGGACGCCGAACACGCCGGCCAGTTCCTGTTCCTCTTCCGTGTTGACTTTGGCGAACACGGCGTCGGGATGTTTTTCCGAGACCTTTTCAAAGACCGGTCCGAACATCTTGCAGGGGCCGCACCAATCGGCCCAGAAGTCTATGAGCAGGACTTCGTTGTCCTGGATCGTGGATTCGAAATTCACCATGGTCAGGGCTTGAGTGGCCATTGGATACTCCTTTTCGGCTGCGGGTTTTCATTCAGCCTGTTTGCTTGTGTAGAGACGGGAATCGGGTAAAGGTTTCAAAAAAGCGGACGGGGCGCGGGGCGCCCCGTCCGCTTTCACGGGTGGAAAATCGAGGGGACTCCGGGAGAGAGCGGACCCTGGATCGGCCTTGCCGGTCCGCTCAGTCCTTCAGTTTGGCCAGAAAGTCCCGGCCGGCCCGACGGCCGTACTCGAAAAAGTGATCGATCCGGTCTTCCGTCGAGTTGTACGGAATCTCGCAGCCCGAACACAGGATATATCCGCCGCCCGCGGCCGCGGCTTCCAGGCAGGAGTCGATGGCTTTTTCCATGTCCGCTTTGCCGCCGTCGGCAAAGAGGCTGGTGGGGACGTTGCCCATGATAATAATCCGGCCGTCGGCGAGTTCGACCAGCTTGGGCAGGGAGGACGGCGCATCGAGGCTGATGAAATTGACACCCGTCTCCAGGACGTCGGGGATGATCGGGTCGATGTACCCGCAGATGTGCAGGGACATGGGCGCCCCTTTGGCCAGAAAGTATTCACACAGTTCCTTGTGATAAGGCTTGATGAACTCGCGGTATATCTTGGGCGAGATCAGGCTGCACGAGGCCGTGGCTTCGCCCAGCGAGGGGACGTGCCCGGCCGCGATCAGGGCGTCGCCCAGGGTCCGGACCACCTCGGTGGTGAAACGCATCAGTTCGTGGACAAAGTCGGGCTCATCCATGACGTCGTCCACCAGCAGCCGCTCCGTGCCCCGGAGATGGTTGGCCAGGTTCCAGGGCCCGGACTGGCCCAGACCCATGGTCGCCGTCCGCTTGACCACCCCGGCCACCCGGTCGCACAGTTCCAGGAAATAGGGAAACCGGCCGTCCCGGGCCGGGTCCGGAACCTTGAGCCGGGCCAGGTCGGCCGGGTTCTCGATCATCGGCCCCCTGAGGTGGGAAATGCGGTCTTCGTAAAAATCGAGTTGGGCGCCCATGGCCTCGACTTCGATATAGATGTCGTTGTAGATCACGAGGCTGTCCGGGTGGAAGCGTTCGTAAAAGGCCATGTGGGCCTGGGCGCTTTTCCGGGCGTCCTTGAGGATGTCCTCGACGCTGAATCCGGCCAGTTTGGCGCAGTACGGTCCGATCAGGACCGTGGCCGGCAGCCGGTCGGCGTGCTGGCGTTTGAGCGCGGAGATCATATACTGTCTGCCCGTCAGTTCCGTCATGCCGTGTTCCTTTCCAGGGTTAAGGTTCGGGTCGATTTACAGGCTCCAGGCGGCGCGGGCGCCTTCCTCGGTGGCTTCGATGATGCGGCGGGGCCCGGCCGCGTCGCCGACCACGAAGTGCCGGATGCCTTTGGCTTCGAGATGGGCTTTGAGGTCGTCGCGGGGTTTCATGCCCACGGCCAGGACGACCTGGTCCACGGGCGACAGGGTCTGGGTTTCGCCTTCGACCTGGACCACGACGGCATCGGACTCGATGCGTTCGACCTGGGCGCCCAGCATCAGGCGGCAGCCGCCGTCGCGCAAACGCTTGTGGAGCATGTATCCGTGGGAGGTGACCTTGGCCACGGGTGAGCGTTTGAGCATTTCGATGATAACGACCGTGGCGCCTTTTGTCCGCAGGAAGTCGGCGGTTTCCATGCCGATCAGTCCGCCGCCGACCACGACCACATCGGTCCCGGCCTGGACCCGGCCGTCGAGCACCTGCCAGGCGTCGCAGACCAGGGGCAGGTCCAGGCCCGGCAGGGGGGGCACGATTTTCGTGCCGCCCGCGGCCAGGATGACCGCGTCGGGACGGCCTTCATCGATCATGGCCCCGGTCACGGCCGTACCGGTCTTGATTTCCACGCCCATGTCCCGAACCTGGCCGATAAGCCAGTCGATCCACCGGCCGTAAATCTCCTTGTGGGGCGGACGGGCGGCGTACCGAATCTGGCCGCCGGGCTGGTCGGCCTCTTCAAGGATGATGGCCCGGTGTCCCAGTCGGGCCGCCTCGGCGGCCGCGGTCAGTCCGGCCGGTCCGGAGCCCACGATCCAGACTGTTTGCGGGGTCGCGGCCTTTACCCGGGGATAGTCGCGTTCCTGGCCGGTTTCCGGATTGATGGCGCAGCGGACCGAGGAGCCCGGTTCGAACATGATCCGTTCGATGCAGCCCTGGTTGCAGGCGATGCACTGGCGGATGTCCCCGGTCCGACCGGCCCGGGCCTTTATCAGGTAGTCGGGGTCGGCCAGTTGCTGGCGGCCGAAGGAGATCATGTCCGCCTCGCCCCGGGCCAGACAGGCGTCGGCATCGGCCGGATCGGTGAAGCGGCCCACGGCGATGACCGGGACGTCGACGACTTCCTTGATCTTTTGGGCCCGCCAGGCGTTGAACCCGGCCTCGTATTCCTGGGGCGCGCTGGTGATTCCGCCCGGGCTGCCGTGGGTGCCGATGGAGGCGTGGATGACATCCGCGCCGGCGGCGACGATTTTGGGCAGAATGGGGACCAGGTCTTCGACCATATACCCGTCCTTGATGAACTCTTCGGCGGATATGCGCAGCAGGACCGGGAAGTCGTCGCCGACCGCCTTGCGGACCGAGGCCAGGACTTCGATGAGCATGGTGGCCCGGCCTTCCAGGTCGCCTCCGTACCGGTCCTGACGGATGTTGGACAGGGCCGACAGGAACTGGGTCAACAGGTAGCCGTGGGCCCCGTGGACCTCGACCGCGTCGAAGCCGGCTTCCCGGGCCCGCACCGCGGCCCGGCCGAAGGCCTCGATGACCTCTTCGATCAGTTCCGGGGTCATTTCGTTAGGGGTCTGGCGAAAGACCAGGCTGGGCAGGGCCGACGGCCCCACGGCCTGGCCTTGCTGGAGCAGAAAGAAGCTTTCCCGTCCGGCGTGGTGGAGCTGCAGGGCCGCCTTGCCGCCGGCGTCGTGAATGGTCCGGGCGAACTGTTTCAGGCCGGGTATGAAGCGGTCGTCGTATGCCCCCATGTGGCGTTTGCCGGCCGACCCGCTGGGATGGACGCAGGCCACTTCCGAAATGATCAGGCCGGCCCCGCTTTGGGCCTGCCTCGATATATAGGCCAGCAGGCGGTCGCCGACCGAGGCGTCGTCTTCGGACAGCCAGGTGCCCATGGGCGGCATGACCGCCCGGTTGGCCAGTTCCATGTTTCTGATGCGGATGGGTGCAAAGAGATGCTCGAGTCGGCTCATGTCTTGGACCTCGCTTGTTCGTGGGCCGCGTCGACCGGTACGGCGCGGCGTTTTCGTTTACCCCGGCGGATAACACCGGCCCGGGGGGTCAGACCACCACCCAGACGGTGCAGTTACGGGCGTAATGGATGATCCGATTGGAGATTGAACCGAAGAGAAACTCCTCGGCCTTGCTCAACCCGCGCCGGCCCACGACCAGCGTGCCGAAGCCTTCGTCCTCCTGCTCGGAAAGGATGCAGGCGGCCATGCTGTCGCAGGTCTTGACGGGGGCCTTGTAGGCGATACGTTCCGGGGCCAGGCCGGCCGCCTCCAGGGTCGCCCGGGTCTTTCCCAGCAGAGCGCGCGTCTCCTCCTCCTGGCCGGCCAGGTAATGACGGCGCTGCTCCTCTGTTTCAAAATAGTCTTCGGACGGGTCCTCGATCACGTGTATGATCGTGACCTGGAAACCGGGGCTGTCACCGATCAGGCGGGCCACATAGTCCACGGCCCGGAGCGCGCTGTCCGAGTCGTCGATGGCCAGGAGGATTTTCTTGGGGTCCATCGGGTTCCTCCTTCAGTTCAGGTCCGGCCTGGCTTCGTCCAGGTCGGCCAGCAGTTCGTCCACGGTGTCGTAAAAAACTTCCGCGCCCGCGGAAAAATGCAGGAGAATGCGGTTGAGTCGATCCGGCAGATAGGGAAACAGTTTTTTCAGGTTCATGACCCGGTTGGAAAAGACCGGACTCATGTCCTCGACCCGCAGCCGCTCGAAGACCTCGGGGCGGTTCCGGCGCAGATCGTGCAAGGTCTGGTCCCCGCCTCCGACGACAAAGGTCAGTACGTTGCCCACACCCACCAGGTCCAGGCCGGCCAGGCGCTCGCCGTGGCGATAGTTGTAGTCGAAGTCGATCCAGACGAGCCGCTCGTCCGGGGTGCGGATGAGGTGGTCCCGCCTGATGTCGCCGTGTTTTTCCCCGTGGCGGTGCAGAAAGGCCAGGGCGGCCAGGGCCTGGCGCAGTTCGTGCAGGAGACCCGGCAGGGCCTGCTGGAAGTAGGTCTCGTGGTCCAGGTCCAGGATCGAGACATGATGATGAAGGGTCGGACCGTAAACATAGTCGATGACCCGGACGTTGTTGCCCTTCGGGTCCTCCACGGAAATGCCCTGCATGAAGTGGGGATGGCCGGTGACCAGGTCGAGGATGCGGGCCTCCTTCCGGGGGCTGCGAAAGCATTCGTAGGTGAAGGGCCCGATCTTGTTCACGTACCGTTCGTGAAAGACCAGCTTGACCACCTTGCGGGAATCGTCGGCCAGGTCGACGGCCCGCTTGACCCAGTGCTTGACCTCGTCGTCCAGCCCGAAACGCCCCTCGCGCTCGTTGCCCCGGATCAGATAGGCGCCGCAGGGCAGAAGCAGCAGGTCACCCCGTCCGATGTCGAAGAACTCGGACGTGTCGGTGACCACGTGGGCGACGTCATAATTCAGGTTTTCCCGGGACAGGTAGGCCCGCGCCAGTTCGACGGCCTGCTCGGAACTTGTCACTTCATTCACCTCGGGCCAATGGTCGCCTCGAATCCAACGGGCGCTTGTCGGCCGACTGATAACCGCGATGGGCAAGCATAGCGTACCGCGAGGGAAAATCCAATGGGAGGGGACGGCCGAGGACGCTTTTTTAAAACATCGCCCCTGTATTTCATGGGGCGACCTGTGTTATGAAGCAAGAGTCGAAGGCCCCGCGGCAAGCCGCGGGGAATCTTCGACATATAAGGAAGAAAAACATATTATTTGGCGGGCTAACCCCTCCGCAAGCCGCGGGGAATGCGCCCGCCCTGGATGTTCAATACGGAGACATTCATCATCCCGGCCGAACTTCGGGGGCGGCCCCGGGGGCTTCCGGCATGGGAAACCAGGAAACCAGGAAAGGAGAGCAGGAGTGCCTACTGTCAAGATCAAGGATATCGAACTGGCATACAGCGAACATGGGGACGGCGAACCGCTGCTGCTGATCGGCGGGTACAGCATGGTCCAGGAGTCCTGGCGGGCCCAGGTCGGGGGCCTGGCCAAATCGTTCCGGGTCATCACCTTTGACAACCGGGGCGTCGGGGGGACCACCATTCCCGACGAGCCCTTCACCGTCGCCGACCTGGCCGGAGACGCGATCGGCCTCATGGATTCGCTGGGGATCGAGTCCGCTTTTGTTTTCGGGGTCTCCATGGGAGGACTGATCACCCAGGTCATGGCCCTGGACCACCCCCGGCGGGTCAGGAAGGCGGTCCTGGGCTGCACGACCCACGGCGGCCGGTTCGCGGTTCAACCGGCCAAGGAGGTCATGGCCGTGCTGGGCAAGGCCGCGGACCCGACCGTTCCAGTCGAGGAGTCGGTTCGGATGCGGCTGCCCATTGTCTTTGCCGACCGGTTCATGCGGGAAAAGCCGGCCGAACTGGAGGAATACGTCCGCGCTTCCGTGAGGAACTGGCCCGACCCCAAGGGCGCGGCCGGCCAGTTCGGGGCCATGAGCGTTTTCAACGTCAAGAAGCGGCTGGGAGATATATCTTGTCCCGTGCTGGTCGTCACGGGCGACGAGGATCGGATGATGCCGCCGGAAAACTCGACGCTCCTGGCCGAAGGCATTCCCGGGGCCGAACTGCACGTCATTGCGGGCGCCGGCCACAGCTTCTTTATCGAAGAGCCGGAGGAGACCAACCGGGTCGTCACGGAGTTTTTCAAGAAGTAGTCCGGGACCCTTGTCGAGGTACGGGCCGGGGCGATGGCCGGGCGGCGGGTTCAGTGCAGGGCCTGGATGAAACAGCCGGATGAAGCGGCGGACCCGCCCGAACCCGGGTTGCCGGGACTGAAAGTCTGAAAGAATTCCTCGTTGGTATAGACCTTGGCCACGACCACCCAGGGATGATCGGACGCGCTTCGGATGTTCACCGAAATCACGAACTCGCTCAGGCCGACATGGTCGTCCGCGCCCCAGTCGTAAGTGTAGCCCAGGCGGGTCCAGGGGTAGGGGGTGGGGTCCAGGTACTGGGTGATTTTGAGGGCGTCGAACCAGGTCCGGTATGTGGCGTCCACGGACGAGCCCGCTCCGACCGGGTAGTCGAGTTCAGCTTCGGAGTCCGTGATTTCCGGGTCTGGACTGGGACGAAACAGGTCCGCCGGATCGACCCACATCTGGACGAATCGAGTCTTGCCGGAATCAGTCGGCAGACCCAGGAGCTGTTCGATCCGCTCGACGCTGGGTTGCCGGTGGCGCGCTTCAAACCAGGCCTTCAACTGCCCGGCCGGGGTCACCCAGACCGGGCCGAAGGTCAACTGGTAGTTCCGGCCTTCGAACCCGTCGTACCAGGGGCCGGTCCAGGTCAGTACCAGGACCTTGGAGGCGCCCGGCGTACCCTGCCAGATCATATCCGGATTGTACGCGGTGATGGCCCAGAGCTCCCTGGAAATCTCGGCCGGTCGGGCGATTTGGGCGTCCGCCACCGCGGCCCGGTAAACCGGGTCGTTGTAGTCCGCCGCGTCGAGACCCGGCGCCAGGGCCAGGCCCATGATCACAAACAGGGTCAGAATACGCAACAGAACGCGGACGCGTATTTTCAAGGCCGTCTTCATGTGACCTGGCCTCCTTAAAGACCCGGACGGGGTGTCTTACCCCAAAAGGTCCAGGGCCCGATCCACCAAAGTATTCATGGAAAAGCCAATGCTTTCCCAGAGCGGGTCGTGCCGTTTGCCTCGACGGTGCAGGCCCAGGTTGAAACCGGTGATGATGGCGAACTTGTACGCACCCAGGGCCCGGAACCAGTTCAGATGCGCCGGCCGGGTCCCGCTGGCCCGCGTGTACTGGTCGATAATCGTTTCCGGATCGAGAAAGAGCCTGTGGCGGGTGACGTCCTCGGTCGACCAGGCCTCGGGATCGCTGAAGGTGATATACCAGCCCAGGTCGTTGAGGATGGCCCCGACCCCGGCCAGTTCCCAGTCGATGATCGCCAGCAGCTCGCCCTGCCGGGAACAGAAGAAGTTGGCGGTCTGAAAATCGCCGTGGAACAGGCCGACGGTCGCGTCGCCGGGCGCGTTGTCCAGCAGGCGCTGGCGCACCTCGGGCAGCCGGGCCAGGCGTTCCGGATCGGCGAAACGGCCGTAAAAACGGTCCCAGCGCAGGATGTCGTCGTCAAAGGGGAAGGGAGGTCCCAGGGAAGGGGTCTGAGTCTGCCAGTCCAGGCGGTGGACGCCGGCCAGGGCCCGGGCCACCTGTTCGCCCAGGCTGTAAATCGTCTCTTCCGACAGGCTCGACCCCCATTCGCCCTCCTGGAGGCGCAACACGTCGCCCTCGAGGACCGGCACGATAAAGTAGGGCCGGCCGAACCATTGCAGGTCGTCTCCGGACCACTTGAGCGGACAGTGGGGCACGCCGGTCCGGTCCAGGGCCTTGAGGATCACGGCCTGCTTGAGCACGTCGGCCGTGCCTTCCCATTTCACGTTGGGCGGCGGCAGCCTCAAAAACCAGGACTCCCGGCCCTTGGCCGACTCGGCGGTGAAGCCGTAGGCAAAGCCCGCGTGGCCGGGCATTTTGTGAACGTCCGAGACCTGGACGGAATCGTCGCCGTACATGGTGCGGCAAAAGGGCAGCAGGCGTTCCGCAAGTTCTTGAATTTCCATGAAACGTCCCTCATGTAATCGAATGGTTTCGTCTCATGGTGCCAAATCCGGGGCCCGGTGTCAATTCCCGGCGGCAACGGGGCAAGGTAAATTGGTTCTAGTTTTTGGTTTTGTTTGGGCGGGTGTTCTCAGTCATGCCGAAGTAATCGAAGACCATGCGTATGTTCATCATGAGCTGGCGGATTTTCTGGGCGACCTTTTTCCC
>Ga0180009_10002587_pt1 | contig 21247 bp, 18 predicted proteins | sample OS_PC_MetaG_FD_123537 | JGI IMG/M metagenome (GOLD analysis project Ga0180009, IMG submission 123537) | Groundwater microbial communities from the Aspo Hard Rock Laboratory (HRL) deep subsurface site, Sweden - OS_PC_MetaG | ecosystem: Environmental > Aquatic > Deep subsurface > Groundwater...
AAACTATTTCCGACAAGGCCGAAGGACTAGCCGATGTATTGTCAATTATGTCCCTTAAACTGAACGTATGATCACCCTGCTTTTTTTATCAAGTGGTCTGTTTCTGGGTTGGTCATTGGGAGCCAACGATGCTGCCAATATTTTTGGAACGGCAGTGGGTACACGCATGGTCAGATTCCGAACGGCAGCCATTTTGGGCAGCATTTTTGTTATTATAGGAGCTGTGATACAAGGTGCCGGAGCCAGCCACACACTTGGTGAATTAGGTAAAGTAAGCACGTTGGCTGCAGCCTTCACAGTGGCACTGGCAGCGGCACTCACTGTTTTTTGGATGACGCGCTTAAGCCTGCCCGTATCAACTAGTCAGGCCATAGTGGGAGCAATTATCGGGTGGAACTTCTATACAGATAACCCTACAGATATCGAAGTCCTCACCAAAATTGTGTCTACCTGGGTTTCCGGTCCAATACTGGGTGGCTTTTTCGCCGTACTTCTTTTCATGCTCCTGCAATTGGCCACACGAAAAGCAAAAGTACACCTATTATATAAAGATGCGCTGGTTCGTATTGGGTTGCTTGTTATCGGCGCTTTTGGCGCTTACAGTCTGGGTGCTAACAATATAGCAAACGTAATGGGTGTGTTTACCGATGCCATACACTTCCCTGAGATTCAGTTGGGGTGGGTGGTTATTTCCGGTAAACAACAATTGTTCCTTATTGGTGGGTTGGCCATCGCTGCGGGAATAATCACCTATTCAAAGCATGTAATGGAAACTGTTGGTAACACGCTCATGCCATTAACTCCGGAGGCAGCCCTTGTCGTAGTACTTTCACAAGCCTTGGTATTGTTCATCTTTTCATCACAAACACTTTCAAATGCGGTGGTTAGCCTTGGATTACCTGCCATACCGCTCGTGCCGGTTTCAAGCTCACAGGTGGTTATTGGATCCATCATCGGTATTGGATTATACAAAGGAGGCAGAGAAATCAAGCTGAACATCCTGGGGAGCATCAGTCTGGGTTGGATAGCCACACCCATAGCGGCAGGCATTCTGAGCTTTTTCATGCTATTTTTCGTAAACAATGTTTTTAAGCAGGAGGTAGGATCGAACCTCATGGAAAACCTCATCAAAAAAGAAATCTTAACCCCCAGTCCAGCATACCCAAATGTAACCGAAATGCCGGATGTAGCCGACACTTTGGAATTGGTTAATAATTCAGTACACTTAACCTCAACAAAAACTGAAACACCCGAGCCTGCCATCTACTGGGTGACAGGGACTCTTGCGTTATTAATGATCGTTACAGTGGTCATAATATGGTTTCGTTTTTCAAAAAAGAAAAAAATCTGGCTTACAGCATCACATCAACTTCAAGATGAACACCGATTGCAGATAGAGGCATTACAGAAAAAGCTTTCGGAAAGAAGTGCCATTCAGGAAGATATGGATAAGGAGCTAAAATTCAGACAAAATGAAATGACCACCATGGCCATGAACATCATTCACAAAAATGAATTTTTAAACGACTTAAAAAAAGAGATTGCGACCATTAAAGGAAAAATGAAGGACCCCGAAAGTCGGCACAATCTAAACAAACTTACCCTAATGATCAGTCAGAATATCTCCATCGATCGCGACAGAGAGAAATTCCAACTACATGTGGATGAACAGAATACACGGTTTTTGCAGTTACTTAGTGAGAATTTTCCGTCCATGACCGAAAATGAGAAACGGCTTGCCACCCTATTACGTCTGAATTTATCCTCCAAAGAAATCGCATCCATTTTGAACATATCGCCCAAAAGCGTAGAAATGAACCGATACCGGCTACGAAAAAAGCTGGGTGTTCCGGGAAATGTTGGGCTAACAGAATTTATCAGAGAATTGTAATAAACTGTTTTGCTTGTCTTTAAGAACTACTAGGTTTCTTTAAAAGGCAACAAATAAAATAAAAAAAAAGCTATGTTAAACATCGCACTGTTTGGCCCACCGGGAGCTGGAAAAGGAACCCAATCAGAGTTTTTGATTGAAAAGTACAAACTATTTTACATATCCACCGGAGATATCTTACGAAAAGAAATAGCCGAAGGATCAACTCTGGGGCTGGAAGCGCGCTCTATTATCGCTGCCGGGGGCTTGGTCTCTGATGAAATCATTGTACAAATCATCGAAAAAACCATCCAATCCAATCCCAATGCCAACGGGTTTTTATTCGATGGTTTTCCAAGAACCTATATCCAGGCCTATATCTTGGAAGGATTGATGATTAAACTCAATACGGCACTCAACTGCCTGATCAGTTTGGAGGTGGACGAAGAAACTTCGGTTCATCGTTTGCTGGAGCGTGGCAAACAATCAGGACGCATGGACGACAATGAGAAAGTGATCAGGAATCGATTACGCGAATACAACGAAAAAACGCTACCCGTGCTGAACTTTTATAAAGAAAAGGGCAATTATTTCGCTGTTGATGGATCAAAAAGCATCGAACAGGTGAGCGCTGACATTGAAGTCATCGTACAAAACGAACTTTCCAAAAGCCTGATGAACATTGTATTGTTTGGATATCCCGGATCAGGCAGGGGTTCACAGGGGCGTGCTTTAGCCAAAGCCTATGGGTTAGAATACATTGCAACAGGGCCAATGCTGGAACAGGAAATTGCTAAAAAAACCACCATCGGTAAGCAAATCTCACAACTCTACGAAAGTGGAAAACTAGTCCCCGACGAAATTGTTGTGAAGCTTATCGAGAAAAAGCTGGAGCAATCCAAAGGTGTTAAAGGATTCATATTTAAAGGTTTTCCACGAACATTGGTTCAATCCTATATTTTAGATGGATTGCTCAAAAAACATGGCTCTTCCATTTCGAAGGTCATCGAATTGGAAGTGCCCACCCTGGAACTTATCAGTCGGCTGGACGCCCGAAGCAAAACCAACGACTGTATGCCCTACGACACCAGCACGGAGAAAATCGTAAAGCGCCTGCAGGAACATGAAAGCAAAACGGTACCGGTAATTAACAAGTACAACCACTTGCATGGTGTATCAAAAATAAATGGAATGGGCTCATTCGAGGAGGTGAATCAACGACTTTCGGAAGAAATAGAAAACGCCTTTAAAACACTTACACACAATTAATTTATTTAACTTTAATGCAGCTGATTATCAAATATTTGTCGGAAAGTAGAGCTTGTTTACCTAACCATGTAGGGTCGGTGTATAGTGGTTCTTTTTTGTATCCACACGATTTGGCCGTTATTTTGACAATCGAAATTTTTAAATTTTACTCGTAAAAAGTGTTTACAAATCTTAAACCAATGAAAAAAGTAATGTACACCAAATTCCTGTTGATGAGCCTGCTCATATGGATGATTCCGGTGGAGAGTCTGTTGGCTCAAACCACTGTTACAGGAAAAGTTTTCCCTGCCGGTTCCAATACTCCCATGGCCAATGTATCCGTTCAGGTATTGGGGAATAGCGAACTGCTGGCAACCACCAACCACAATGGTTATTTCAAACTCAGCATTCCTGAAGACCAAGATGTTGAACTGGTTGTTTCGGCAAAAGGATATCAAAGTCAACAACTAGATGTGGACAAAAGCACCGATATTTTGGTGACTATGTTCGCACAGGATGAGGACGAAACCACCAATGATTACGGCAAAGGTGTTAATGTAAGAGCCAAACTGATACCTGAATCCAGAGATGGAATTTTGGTTCTCGAGTCCGAAGACCAACGGTTTAAATACTGGTTTGACACCCGTGTGTATTTAGATGGAGCAACCTATTTTGGAGATGCTTCCGAGATTGGTAACGGGGTAAATATCCGCAGAGCACGATTTGCCATCAAAACCATCCTGTGGGGACATTGGGGAGGCGAGTTCGACATGGATTTCGCCTACAACGAAGTGGATTTAAAAGATGCGTACATTCGTTATATCGGCAATAACTGGCAATTGAAAGCCGGTAATTTCAAAGAGCCCTTCTCAATGGAAACTACCACTACATCCCGATATCTTACCTTTATCGAAAGACCCATGATCAACGAAATGGCTCCCTCACGACATATGGGTATTGCGTACAGAAGTTTTGGCAACCATTATTTCTTTGAAGGAGGAATTTTTTCATCAGAAATTGTCAACGCCCTGATGCAGGACGAAAACAAGTCAAAAGGCACCAGTGCAGGCTATTCTATAACCGGTAGATTTGCTTACGCGCCCATCAAAAAGGACAAACAAGTACTCCATTTGGGTATCGCCGGATCGTACCGTACACCCAAAATCCAGGAACTTGGCGACCCATCGAATGCTTACCGTTACAATTCGCGAGCAGAAACTTCCATCAACCGAAAAAAATATCTCGATACCGACTTTATTGAAGACGTGAAATACTTCACACTTATGGGTTTCGAGGCAGCCTACGCATACAAGAACTTCAAAATCATTGGTGAATATATGCGCAACGACATCCGCCGCGATGCCGACAAAGTTCCCACTGGCGAGGACAAACCCAGCATCAAGGGTTTTTATGTAGCTGGAAGCTGGATTGTTAACAACGCCGACTATTATTATAACATGGGTGAAGCTGAATTCAACCAAATTGATTTTCGCAATGCCAAAAAGGGTGCGCTTGAAATTGCCCTTCGCTATGATTTTACTGATGCCAACAGCTTTGTAGATGGTAACCTTACTCCTTATATTCAAGGTGGTTCGTCAGAAGGATACACCTTGGGAATCAACTACTACGTAAACTACAACGTGAAATTCATGCTCGACTATACCTATATCAACAACGACCGCTGGGCTGATGGCAAAGGAAAATATGCCAACGACAAAACCGCTCCCACTGGAAAAGGCGGCATCGATTTCAGCATTATTCAGGCACGTTTAGAAATTGACTTTTAAGCAAACGGAATTTAAAAATTGAAAAAAGAAAATCATGAAAAAATATCTCTTTATTTTAATGATCGGAATTTTGGCTCTAACGGGCTGTGTAAAGGATGAAAACCCAAACGTAGGGCCTACCCCGCCAACACCTGAAAACTACAAAGACATTGTGATCAACGAATTGATCGCCAAAGATGTTACCGATCCCTACTACATCGACCTTTCCGGTGGCGCAGCCGATTGGGTTGAACTTTACAACAAAGGCACTCAGGCCGTGAATGTAGCCGGCATGTTTATCACAGATACAGAATCGGACGAAACAGCATGGCAACAAATTCCGAATTCCGATGACGCCATCACCACCATACCTCCCAAGGGCTTTTTGGTGATTATTTGTGGCGCTGCCGATGCTTCGGGGGCTGATTTACCCACCCAAATTCTGGATAGTCACATCCTTGTTGACATGGGCATCAGTTCCTCAAAAGATTCCATCATCGTGCTTTACGATCCCGAAAAAACAGAAGTATTCCGCACGGCAAACTTTGGAGCTGAAGGGCCACAAGGTGAGCTACCTGATGATAAATCCACTGGCTTAGCCGCCGATGGAGGTGCTATTTCTACCTGGACTATTCTTGGATCAAAAACACCCGGCGCACCCAATGACGGGGGCAGTGTAGTAGAAGGAACACTGGTTATCAACGAATTTATGTGCAGCAACGACAGCTATGTAGTCCCGGGTGTAGAAGGCGATTTCCCCGATTGGTTTGAAGTCTATAACACCGGTGATACGCCCATCGACATGGGCGGTTGGTATGTAACCGACAACCTGGAAGACCCCCTTCAATACCAGTTACCGACCGATCAACCCGACCTAACCACTGTGCCTCCGCATGGGTTTATCCTCCTGATTTGCGATGGACTGGAGAATGGCTTGCACACCAATTTTAAACTGAGCGGCTCGGGCGAATCGATTGGAATTTCAAAAGATGGAACCAGCTTTATTCAGGAAATTACTTATGGCGATGGGCTAGCTGTTCCCAACCCTCCTACTGACAATTCGGCCGGTTTGGATGTGGATGGCGGAGCCACGTGGATGGTTTTCACTTTAGGTACTGATCGTGTTCCAACCCCTGGAGCCAGCAATAATCCATCAAAATAGCCTATTTATAATCAACATTAAGTGAAGAAAATAGCCCTCCATAGCATCATTTCCCTGATAACTTCCATCTCGTTGTTGGTTGTGTCGGGTTGCAAGCAGCCGGAAACCAACACACCCGTTGATCCGCCGATTTCTGAAGGTAGCCTTACCCTTGTGGCAAATTACCCTCTTGAAGTAACGGAGCCATCGGGTTTGGCCTTCGGCCCCAACAACCAAACACTGCTCACCGTGAGTGACAACTCCAACCAGATTTACGAGTTGGGTCTTGATGGACAGATAATCAGAACATGGGATTATCAGGGAAATGATTTGGAAGGCATTACCTACAACCCTTTCAATCAAACCATTGCGATTACTGAGGAAAGGGAGAGAAATGTGGTAATTATTGATTACGATTCAGGAGAGATACTTGGCGACTACCACATTAACATTCCCATGGGTTCAGAAAACAGTGGACTGGAAGGCATTGCTTTCAACACCAACAACAGACTATATTACATTTTGAATGAAGACAATCCGGGAGAACTCATCCTGTGGACTCCGGAAGAAGGCGTTATGACGGAAACCGAATTTACTTTTGCTGTAGACTATTCTGGAATTTTTATTGAGTCCGAAGCAGCACGCATGTGGATAGTTAGCGACTTGAGTAAAGCCCTCTTCGCTTGCAATTACAGCGGAATACCACAAATAAAATTCATTCTTCCCGACTCTAAGTTTGAAGGCCTTGTGGTGGATCACAACACGCAAACCCTTTATATGGTGAATGACGCTTCAGCACAACTATCTATTTATCTGATAAATAACTATAAATAATGGCACAAGAATCAAACCCCAGATTTGAATTTCGCATTTTCGGAATCAACCTCGAAAAATTGACCGCGACATTGGATAAGCTAACACCGCGCCTTCAAACCCGGAAAATGAACTCCATTTACTTACTCACCGCGGGCAACACAAAAAACAACATAAAAATCCGCGATGGCATCATGGACATCAAAGTATTGGAGCAGGAAACGGATGGTTTGGAGCAATGGAATCCCTTTTTAGTAGGTGAATTTCCGCTGAAAGGCGATGTGATCAAAACAGTGGTTTTTCCAGCGCTGGGCATTGTTTGTCCGGTAATGGATCGCGACCAATATACCCTGGATCAATTCCTGAAGGAAATTATTTCCATTGATCCTGATTTGAGTGTGGCCTTTGTAAAAAAAGTCAGACATGGTTATATGCTCAACAATTGCATCACAGAAATTGCAGAGGTTCTGGTGAATGGAGCCTTGATCAACACGCTGTGTATCGAAAGCGAAGATCCCAAGCAAGTATTGGCTGCAAAAAAAATGCTGGGAATAGGCAACGACACCGAAAACGTTAACTACCCCCTGGCATTAAAACGAATCATGGGCTTGGCTTCGCTACCAAAGAAATATTGGGAATCAAATGATTAACTATTCGCAACAGCTTTAATTGATATTAAAATATTCATAAATAAAAAATAACTGTAACATGTCAAAAGAACAACTAGAAATCGGAGCCATTTCAAAACCTCGATTTGAATTCAGAACCTTCGGCAAAGAATTTAATGAAGCGGCTTTCCTGATGTCCAGACTATCAGTGCCTGTACCAGAGAAAGTTTGGGAACGCTTTTCAGAAGAAATATACATCGTTTCCAAAACCAACGACATTAACAACACCAAAATCCGTGATGGGAAAATGGACATCAAAACCTTAATTCAGTCAGTAGACGGTTTGGAACAATGGAACCCGTTGATGAAAGGCGAGTTTCCCATGAAAGCTGAAATCCTCACACAGGAGGTCTTTCCCGCATTTAAGGTGGAGATGCCCGAACTCACCAAAGAAATATATACTTTGGAAGAATTTCTCGAAATAATACATAACCACCCTGATTTGCAAGCCGTAAGAGTTGAAAAAGAAAGGTATGGCTACATGGTTAACGACACCATTTGCGAATATGCCAACGTATGGATAAATGGCGCCTTAGTGGTAAGCTTAAATTCAGAATCAACTGAAGTGGAAGACATTAAAAAAACCATCACCGACCTTAAACTCGAAGACGCTGAAAACATCAACTATCTTCAAGCTATCAAACGCGTGATTGGCATGAGCAATAAAAAACTGGCCAACTAAAACACAATCAACATGGCACAAGAAATAGAAAGAAAATTTCTGGTGAAAGGTGAATACAAAGCGCTGGCCACCAAATCAACCCGAATTATCCAAGGCTATTTGTCATCAGTACCAGAACGGACTGTGCGTGTACGCGTTAAAGGCGATAAAGGCTTTATCACCATCAAAGGAATCGGAAGCACCTCAGGTGCCAGCCGATATGAATGGGAAAAGGAAATCCCTATAGAAGAGGTGCAGGAATTACTAAAGCTCTGCGAACCTGGTGTCATCGACAAAACCCGATATCTGGTAGCTGAAGCAAGTGGCTTAACTTTTGAAGTAGATGAGTTTTACGGTGATAATGATGGTCTGACTGTCGCTGAAATTGAATTGCCTGGTGAAGACACTCCCTTTACCAAACCCAACTGGCTTGGAGATGAAGTAACCGGTGACGTCCGCTATTTCAATTCCATGCTCATGAAAAAACCTTATAAAAACTGGTAACACTATTTATTTCTACCTTACCTTTGTCACCGAATAAGTTTAAATACCCTGTATTAATTCAAACACTTTCATCATGCCACAAAAGACCGCACCCTTTGATCCTTTGGACATGAACAATTACAAGGTTGAGAAACTTCCTAAAAGAAGTAAAACCAAATTTGAACAGGGTTTGGCTATGGTAGGCGGTCCTTTGGCCATTTTGGTTTTTTTGTTGATTTTCTATCTCGCTCATCCTTCCTACTTGCTGAACATCGACCCTACGCAGTTGAGCGACTATGCCCGAAAAATCTTCGAGACCAGAGGCGCTGATGCCTTTTCACAAGCCAATATTGCCATGATGGCCATCTTCTTGCTTGGAATCGTTTTGTGGATGACAGAAGCCATTCCCAATTACCTCACCTCACTTATCATCATCATTATGTTGGTGCTCTCAGGAGTACTCAGCGAAACTGAGGCCTATGCCCAATTGGGTCATAAGGTGATGTGGCTGAACATCATGTCGTTTGTACTGGCGAGCATGTTGGTAAAAACAGGATTGGCCAAGCGGTTTGCTCTTTGGTTTATTATTCATTTCGGCAAACGGGCGTCATCAGTTTTCCTTAGCTTTTTGTTGATCAATTTGGTACTGAGCGCCTTTATTTCGGCCACTACTGCCAAAGCAGCCATTCTGTTGCCTATATTTATGGTGATTGCCGCCATTTACGGGGCACGCGGAGGCGATCAAAAAAACAATTTTGGTCGGAATATCGTATTACAGAACCTTTTCTACATCAATGTGGGAGCGAGTGGTTTTTTAACAGGATCGGGTGCAAACCTTCTCGCCGCCTCGCTGATTACGGGAGCTACCGGTTACGAAATTTTCTTTAGCGACTGGATGAGAGCCAACTTTTTTGTGGCCATCGCCTTGATGTTTTTAGGATATCTATTCGCTGTTAAAATTTTCTTTCCCATAAAAAACGAAGACCGCATTCCACAGATTGAGGGAGGTATGGATCGCCTGCGCGAAGAATTGAAAAAGATGGGCGATATGAATTTTCAAGAGTACAAATCCGCAGTACTTTTTTTAGCCATTCTCACCTTTTGGAGTACAGACAAATATCACGGAATAAGTCCTACCGCTGTCGCATTTATTGGTGCTATCATCGCATTATTGCCCCGCATCGGCATCATGAAATGGAACGACGTGGACATACCCTGGCATCTGATGCTTTTTTCAGCCGGTGCTTATACATTGGGAGCGGGATTTAAAGTCACTGACTTGCCTGCCCTTTCGGTAAATGCTGCTTTTGATGCAATGGGACTTGGCGAGCAAACGCCGTTTTGGGTATTGTATCTTGTGCTGACCTTTGCCATGATTTTCAGCGCGTTGATTTTTCAATCCAAAACCATGCGCACCATGATCTTCGTACCCATTGCCTTGGGAATTGCCTCTCGTTTTGGGTTCAACCCGGTGAGTCTGGCGCTACCTGTGGCTTTTTTGATCGAACATGTTTATGTGCTTCCGTTCAACAGTAAACCTGCGGCCTTGCTCTATGAAACCGACCAATACAGCATCACCGACACGTTTAAATTTGGCTTGACCATGTTGTTTGTGGCCTGGGGCATGAGCATACTCATGGGCGAAACATGGTACAGGTATTTGGGTATAACTCCAGATGGCGTTTTTAATTTATTCTAAACTAAAAGTCTAAATGAGAGGATTTTAAAAACCTTTACTCACTTTATCTTTTCTTTAAAATCCTGATAAGCATCTTCAATAGCCGCATCCATTTTACGGTGAAGCGCATCATAGGCTTCAAGTAAGTTAAAGGCCTTGCTCGTGAGTTCCGATTTTCCTCCACCTTGCCCTCCGCGATGTTTTTCTGTTAATTCATAACCAAGCAACTCCTCAGAATTCTTGATGTCGCCCCATGCCTTACGATAACTGACATTTAAATGCTCGGCAGCTGCTTTTAGCGATCCTTTTTCCCTGACTGCTTTTAGCAATAAATAGGTGCTTTCCTCGACAATCCCTTCGCCTGACACCGCAGCCAGCCACAATTTATATCGTAGAAAAACATCGTTTTTTGAACTTCTCGGTGGTTTCATGTGTCGTTGAAATTAATTTCGATAGGAATTGCTATTCATATCCCCTGCAAAAATAGAAAAAAGGAAAAACATATCCGACCTTCATGGCCGGATATGTTTGATACAATAGCATTAATCAATAATTAGCGGTATTCGCACCTGTAAGAAGTTTGATCATCCACCTGAACTTTGAATTTTGAGTCCTTTGGAACAACAAATGTTTCAAATTCAGAGACACTTTTCCACTCAGTTTCGCCTGGAAGAAGAACATTCATCATTCCTGAGGTAACTGTCATATACTCCACCGATGACGTACCAAACTCATATTCCCCCTTGGCCATAATACCAATAGTTACCACTCCATCTTTGTTACTAAAGCCCAAAGACTTTACTTTACCATCGAAATATTCATTTACTGTAAACATGTTTTTCTATTTAGTTTTCCTGATAAGGGGTAATCAATTCAACAAGTTCAGGCAAATCCATGCCCAATTTTTCCAGATGGGATATTTTTGGCACCCCGTTTTTGGTCCATCCACGACGAAAATACACTGCATCCAGAAGTTTTTCGTATTGAGCTTCGCGGAATTTGCGCAATGCATCACGTTTTTCGACGGTAGACATGGTTGTTGGATCAAGACCTAAAAGTTCTTTCAGTTGTTTGTCATAACGCTCGGCTCTTGATTCATATTCCTCGATAGTTACAGGACCGGCAGCGCGATAAGGTTGCGCATCGAATTTCCTGACTCCATAACCCCTGCGCAGGTTAAATATCCTTTGGAAGTTATACACACGTTCAGATTGACGGATTATCTCATGCTTATCAATATGCTGTCCGGTTACGGCATTGTATATAGTAACATAATTATCAACGTGCTCAGGTACTTTGGCCGGCTCATCCGTTTCAGCATTGTTAACAGGTTCCACATCATTCCAGGGTAGTTTACATAGACCCATTAAGCCGAACCAAGTGCGAAACATTGGGAAATAATGCAAGGCTTCAGCTTTGTCTTCAAATGTAGGAATCTGATTGTTAACCATATCCATAAAGATAAGCCAAGCCTCGTCATGCTGAGGGCCTTTGTTAGTCATGGCAAAACCACCTTGCTGAGCCAGAGACTCTTTGGAGATATACTCCGAGTACTCCAACCCTTTGTTTTCCATTGCAATGTCCTGAAGAAAATCAGGATCGCCCCACCCATTTTTAATAAATAGTTCCTTCATCTTACGAACACCCATTCCGGCGATTAAACCAAAGCCTTCACCTCTGGCCAGCTGATGCATGACCTCCATAGCTGAATCGGCATTTCCAAAATTCAACTTAAGGCCTCCGGTTCTTTCCTCATTTAGTATTCCGTTCTCGTAGCATTCCATAACAAAAGCCATCAGAGTACCCCACGAAATAGTACAAATACCATAGGTATCGCAATAGAAATTGGCTTCAATTATATAATCAGGATTAAAGATACCACAGTTCGATCCCAATCCGCCGGCATTTTCATATTCAGGTCCATCCACAATTACCTTTTGACCAGCATATGGACCTGTGCGTAATTCATAATTATCAACGCCTTTGGCACACGACATGTTACAACCAATCCAGCAACCATCAGGCACACCTTGGGTAAACCTTCTTTTCCACTCCTCGGAATCAATCTTTTTAATGTCGGGATGGCTACCAAATTTGTAGTTGTGTGTGGGGAGCAAATCATAATCATTCATGATTTCCATGAGGTGCGCTGTCCCTTTAGTCTTCATCTCGCATTGTTCATCATCGAGTTCACGCATCTCTTTGTTAAAAGTTTTCCCGCGTTCCATAATGGATTTGAGGTCGACCACATTGTTAAAATTACCCGAAACTCCTGGCACTTTACAAACCAATGCTTTTATTTTTTTATCTCTGAATACCGTTCCGATACCGCCTCTGCCTGCTTGTTTTAACCTCACAAGTTTACGCTTAGAATCGAAAAAACTGAAGTTAAGCATGCCAATCAAGGAATTATCAGCTGCCTTCCCGGCAGAAACCACCGCGATATTTTTGCGATCACGCTCATCATCAGCATACATCTCTGTTAATTGCTCGGCCAACACGTGGCTATCAATGGCTTCGGCAGGAGCTTCCAGAATTTCCACTTTTCCATTTACTCCATCAATGAAAACGATGACTTCCTTGTCCGATTTTCCCTGAATCTCAATGGCATCGAAACCCGAAATTTTTAAAAATGGCCCGAAATAACCGCCTACATTGCTATCCATTACCGAGTTGGTTTGGGGCGAGATACTTACAACAAGCGATTTTCCCGTTCCGGAGTATTGAGTAATTCCACAAATTGGCCCACCCGAAATGACGATTTCATTTTCTGGATCATTCCACTTGGTATCCGGTTTTGTAGCATCCCACAAATAGCGTAACCCGTAACCTTTACCCCCAATGAATTTTTCTTTCATTACGGCTGGAATATCCTTAATCTTTACGCTGCCATCCGTTACGTTCACATACAGCGATTTATCGGAATACCCCTTATCAATCGGTGTGATGTCATACTTGAACTCGGCAATTAATCTGTGTTGACTTTTAATTTCTTCTATATTCATAACTTCATTCTTTGATTCTATCAATTACATAGGTCAGCAAAATTACAATATAAAAAAATATTTTCATGTCAAAAAGCCTAATAATCAGTTATGCAAAAAAAAGCATATCGAAATTTATAATCAGTCTTAATTCATTTCTTGGTTTTCCTTTCAGGTTTTTTCAAAATGAATTACTTTTGTTTTAAATCAATACAGATGCATTTCGAAGAAATCAAAAAAGTTTTGCAAACAAAAACAATTGGCATTGCCGGTTGTGGCGGACTCGGCTCAAACTGCGCCGTAGCATTGGCCAGAACAGGCGTCGGCAAACTGATTATTGCAGATTTTGATGTAGTTGAAGAATCGAATCTGAACCGTCAATACTATTTTCAACATCAGATTGGACACAAAAAAGTGGAGAGTCTTAAAGCCAACATAAAGCTGATTAATCCCAACGCGCAAGTTGAAGCCCACCACATCAGACTAGATGAAACCTCAATCGTGAAAATCTATAAAAACTGTGATGTGGTAGTTGAGGCTTTCGATACTTCAGAAATGAAACTACTCATTATTGAAACAATGGCAGAAGGACTCCCAAACAAACCACTGGTTCTTGGGGTTGGCATGGCAGGATGGGGCGACAATAACTCTATCAAATGCCGCAATCACGAACACCTATACATCTGTGGTGATGAAGAAAAAGAAATTACTGAGGACCTTCCACCCCTTGCGCCACGCGTAGGAATCGTTGCAAACATGCAAGCCAACACCGTTTTAGAAATTCTGCTGGGTTCAGTATAAAATATCACCTATGGCTATATCCATTACATTAAATAACAGAGAAGAAACCTTCGACACCGACTTGCTGAACATTGACCAGCTTTTGAAAATGAAAAACTACACCTTTAAAATGATGGTGGTAAAAATAAATGGCAAACTTGTAAAACGTCCTCAATACGCTGAAGCACAAATAAAAGAAGGTGACGATGTGATGATTCTCCACCTGATAAGCGGAGGCTAGGAAATCAGGGTAATAAGATCACTGATTTTTTAACCAAGAGTATCTGAGTCTAAAGCGGACGTTTATGTCCAAGGATATTGTCGCGTCGTTGGTTTATGACATATTTTTTGCGGATAGGCTGGTGCTTTGTTGCGCCCGGATCATATGATGTTGCCCCTGCCGGCCGATGAGCCGGATATTTAAATCCTGAAGATTTTTTTGAACACGACACGAAACTAACTGATAACGTTACCGTTGCAATTACTAATATTGTCCGAATTAATCCTTTCATCCCTTTTCCTTATGTGGTTTCAATTGGAGGCGTAAAGATATTAATTTTTTTAAACTAATCAGTGTACAAGTTAGCAATAATAATTCAATGATTTAACACGCTATTGATCTCACTTGATCATGGTGTCAGTGATTGACTGAGCGAAGCAAATATAATAGATTTAAAATTGACCGGAGACTTTTTATACATTACCATATGGTTTTTAAAATGGCTGTTGTTAGTTCAAAATATCGTTTATACCTGTCTCAAATATGAATAATAACTTCTGTTTTTTCATATTTTTGTAGCTCATTAATAGATAGTGATTAGTTACAATTGAAAAATAGACGAAGTATTGATATGGTTTTTAAGCGCAAATTTAAACGGGTTCTGATTTGTGTTTGAAAAAGAGAAAAAAAATGAATTTTCAGAACCCACCTGAAACACATTAATGAAACATTCCCGATTGATTTTCCTGCTAACCATCATTGTTTTGCATGGATTTTGGCAAGTTGCCAAAGCACAGGACACGCTGAATATCAGCACAAAAACAGATTCAATTGTAGATTGGACAAACACAAAAGCGTCTTTACAACTAAACCAAGAACAAATACAGCGATTGCCTTTCCGGCAAATGTCGTCCTTTGGTATGCTCGCTCCATCGGCTTATCAACAAAAGGGTGTTACCACCTATTATTATGGTATAGGTTCATCCGGGTACAATTATTTTATTGATGGAATGCAACTGAGTGATGTTTCGGACTTTCCCACCAGAACCATTGAAACATACCAACTGCACACCCGACAAGCACCCATTCAGATGGGATTTAACATCGGGGGAATTACGGTCATCGAAACCATGAACAGTCAGGAGTTTTCGGCACTAGTGGATGTAAACACCGATCAGGCATATGACATGAGCAGTGTTACCGGGCAGTTGTATATCAACATACCCTTTGCTGGGAAAAAGAAAAACGCCGATAAAGCCCACCCGACCCTGCTGATATCGGGAAAATATGCCACTACCAACAATACTGATCCGGTATGGAAGAAAACACAAAAATTAAATGATGAGACCCTGGCCTTTTTACAAGAAAACCCGCTTCGTCCGAGTGGGTATGGTGTTGGGACTTTTTTAAATGCTGAATTTGTCTCGTCGGATAATTTTATCGAACAAAAAGCACCTGACAATTCTGGTAAAACCGGTATATACCCCTACGTAAAACTTACATTACCCATGTTTAAAAGTGCTGAATTAACACTTGGCAATTATTCAATTATTGACGAAACCCAATTATACAACCGGGGAAACTCCTTGTTCAACACGAGTAAAAATGCAATCAGAACCAGGCGAAATTTCAACAATTTCCTTAAATGGAAACAACAATTTAAAATAAGCGACGACCTTTCGCTGAACTACAACCTTCATTTCCAATACACCAGAAACAAAGAGGAAACATCAGATCCTAATCATGGCACGAACTTTTTCGATTACGCATATGTGGGACAATTTACCACCTATAAAATGCCCACCTTTGAGATAGGGAGCGACACTGTAAATGGTATCTACTACCAAAACGTGTGGCTGCTCAACTCATGGGACTACGACACCTTGGTTACTTTTCAACCCTCAAACATCAATCCGGAATTAGCGGCCTATACCACCAATTATTATTCCTTCTACGAAGGACAACCACAGGGACATTTCCAGAACATGGATGAGATTATGCTTGGTGGAGGATTGATAAACGGATATCAACCTAATAGTGTGTATTCCGGATTATATAACAGTACGGGAAGCGCTACCTCAGGCTATCAGCTGATTGAAAACGAGAGAATTCGGGTTGCTTTACAAATAAATGCTGATTATAAAAAACATCATTTTACCCTTGGCGGAGAGTACAACCGAGAGAGTCGAAGTTACTATTCCATTGACCCAAACAGCCTGTGGCAACTCATGACAGGATTAACCAATTATCATATACGGGAATTGGATATGAACAACCCTGAAGTGGTAATTTGGGATGGATACGCAGATACCATCCTATATCAACGAAATTTTGATGCTGCCAGCCAAACTGACTTTGACAAAAACCTGCGCCAGGCTCTTGGACTACCTGTGGACGGTATCGACTTTATTGATATTAACTCCTACAACAGGCAAAATAACACCATACAGTACTACGATAAAAATGGAGTCATGCATACTTTGAAAACACCTGACAATCTACTGTCTTTGAATTTATTTTCAGCAGACGAGTTACTTAATGGAGGCAATTCCTGGGTAAGTTACGGTGGGTATGACTACTTGGGCAACAAAACCAAAACCAATAACCCCTATTCCTTTTTCGAGGATTTTACCACAGAAGCCACAAAATCAAAGTATTGGGCAGCTTACATACAAGACGAATTCAATTTTAGAAATATCAGGGTTAAAGTAGGGCTCAAAGTAAATGTATATGATGCCAGCAGACCCGTATTGAATGACCCGTATTCGCTGTTTGCCATCAACGATGTAGAAAAAGCGTTAGCATTGGAGGAAATTTCTTTGAATGTACCATCCAATATCGGCAACAATTATATGGTTTATGTTGATAAAGTTAATAGCCCGACAAGGGTCGTAGGTTATCGAAATGGAGACAAATGGTATAACGCAGGCGGGATCGAAATATTCGACCCAACCATTTTTGATGTGGGGAACGGCATTTCACCATATCTTGAAAACCCTGAAATACATAGTCTTAGTGATAAAAACTGGACTCCAGGAATGACATTTAAGGACAACACGCAGTCAGTGAACTTTCTACCTCAGTTGAGCATTGATTACACCTTGATTGATCGAATAAATTTTTATGCAAATTACAGTTCGTTTACTCAAAACCCACAGTACAACAACGAATTTAGACCGGAACAATACTATTTCTGGAGTCAATATGCCGGCAGCCAACTTATCACCAATCCGAACCTGAAACCAATGCAGGCCAACAAGTTTTTTACCGGCGTAAAAGCCAGAATCTGGAAATACCTGATAGGCGACATTTCATACATAAACAATTCGATTGACAATTACGTACAACTGACCAGCTATGAAGCAGCTTACCCTTCATCTTATATTACGGTTAGCAATGCAAATAACACCATTGTCATACAGGGCATCGAAACCAGCTTGAATTGGGCAAACCCAAATAATTCAGGCGTTAGCGGAGGAATCAGTGTAACCCGCTTATATCCAAACGACAAAGAAGACCGATATTATCAAATACGGATAAGCGAGTTAGTCCTTAACGCTACTCTGGGGTATCGGTTTGCCGACCGAATCAACTACAACGGGCCAGCATGGGCTAATAACGGGGTTTTTCATGGTCTTTCAGCCAATATTTATTATCAGTTCCGAAAAGGCTTACCATACTACAAGACAAGAAGTGGAGGGTACTTGTATAATGGCATCGGACAAACACCCAATATCAATTTGTTCAATCTTAATATTCAAAAAGACTTTGCTATTGGTAAAAAATCAGTATTAAACTTTTTCCTTGCCATCGAAAACTTATTCAATTTCCAAAACGTATTCGAAGTATATTCTGACACAGGTTTGGATGATGACGACGGTTTCCTTGCCAACCCGGCTTCACAATCCTACATCAACGCCCAAACCAACCCCGATTCTTACCGTTTGCTGTACCAATTGCATCTATACGACCCTTCCTACTACGACATCCCACGCATTTGGCGAATTGGCATTGCGCTTAAATACTAGAAAAAGCATAGGTTAATTGAACTTCAATCATTTGCTTTTGCCTTACGCTTACATAATAAACAACATTTCAATTATTTACAGATCACCCTGAAGGCAATTTCTTTAAATGCACACAAATTTTTTTTTGATTTCAATCAATAATTTCCTTAGTTTTGAATAACGATAAACCTATTTAATATGAAAAAACATTTGCTATTGTCAGCGCTTCTCATCACGGCAGTCACCTTAATGGCCCAGGAAAAAAAAACCTCACCAAAGGTAGACTTTAGTTTTGGCGGGTTTATTAACCTCAACGCCATTGTCGATTTTAATGGGTTATCCCATTACGATGACTTTACCACATCTGAAATCCCTGTTAATCCTGGACCGTACGAAAACATCACGCGCTTCCACATGACTGCGCGCCAGTCGCGACTCAATTTTGATGTGGGTTATAATTCATCCGTCGGACTTATTACCGGCAAGATATCGGGTGATTTTTATAGCGGCAATACCGGCGATTACGCTCTTTTCAGACTAAGGGAGGCGTATATTCAGTACCGAAATTTGCTCTTAGGGCAAACCAACACCACATTCGGAAATCCGGAGGTTACGCCCAACACCATCGACTTTGAAGGCCCAAATAGCGCACCAACCTTAAGAAACCCGATGATTAGCTATACCAATTCCATAAACAGCAAATGGAGTTACGGTGTTGCCCTGGAAATGCGCGGTACTGACCTCACCCTAAACGATTCCGTAGACAGACCACTTAGCACAACCCCAACGCTTGTGGGGAATATCAACAAATCAGGAGATTGGGGAGTTGTAACTTTATCAGCCATGACAGCTGTCAATCAATATTTTGATAATGGTGATGACACCAAAGCCAAAATAAGTGCCGGAGGCGCATTATCACTGATAATTAACACAAACAAAAGAGATCACCTAAATCTTTTTGCCGTGGCCGGTAGTGGCGTGGCCAATTTCATCAGCGACCTTTCAGGAAATGGCTATAACGGAATTCTGGAAAAAAATGCCGAACAATTGGAACTACTCAACAGTTATGGGGGATTTATCTCCTACACCCATTTTTGGAACGACACATGGAGCTCCAACCTCATTTACAGCTATGTTGGATTGGAAAAAACCATCATGCTTCCCGATCAGGCCTTTAAGCAAAGCAACTACGCGCTTGGCAATTTGTTCTATCAACCAAGTGACCATCTTATCTTCGGCGTTGAGTACATTTGGGGAGACCTGTTTACCCAAAACAACAGTACCGGAGATGCCAACAGGCTTCAGTTTTTGGCTCAGATAAACTTCTAAAAAGCACCTGCCGATTTAGATTTCCAGTTGTTCGAGTTCAACGCCTGCTCTTTTTAGCAAGTCTAAACCGTCGGTAATTCTGTATTTCCGACTGTATACCACCCTTTTGATTCCTGATTGAATAATCAACTTTGCACATTCAATACATGGGGAATCAGTAATATACAAGGTTGCCCCATCACTGCTGTTATGCGATTTGGCCACTTTGGTAATGGCATTAGCTTCGGCATGAAGCACATAGGGCTTCGTTATGTTATGCTCATCTTCACAAACATTCTCGAAACCCGACGGCGTCCCATTATATCCATCAGAGATGATCATGTTGTCCTTTACGATTAAGGCGCCCACCTGCATGCGGGTACAGTAGGAGTTTCGTGCCCACACAAAGGCCATCTCAATATAACTCTTGTCAAATTTTCTGTTATTCATGACTTCATTTTTCATTCAACTAACTCTAATCCAGTGTTTGTACCTTTTTCTAATGCCGGGACACCTGTTTTCATCCATTCCGGTTCAGGTGCATCCTTTAAATAGAAATCAAAATACTGTTGCATCCTGACCGTTAAATCCTTACAGTCGGCACGTCGTTTCAGGTTATGAGGGGCATTATTATAAACCAGCATCCAAACTGGTTTTTGAAGACGACGTAGTGCACTAAAAAATTCAATTCCCTGATACCAAGGCACAGCTCCGTCGGCATCGTTGTGCATAATCAACAATGGCGTTTCAACCCGATCAGCAAAAAACAAGGGAGAATTTTCAATGTAGAGATCTCTTTTTTGCCAAAGACTTCCGCCTATCCTGCTTTGTCCCTGCTCGTACTGAAAAGCACGACTCACACCAGATTCCCATCTGATACCCCCGTAAGCACTTGTCATATTGCTCACAGGAGCTCCGGCCATCGCCGCAGTAAACATATTTGTCCGGGTGATAAGCCAGGCGGTTTGATAACCTCCCCAACTCTGTCCCTGAATTCCAAGTTTACTTCTATTAATAAAGGAGTGTTCATTTACCAAAGCCTGCGTTCCACTTACCACATAATCGTACGCACTTTGCCCCGGAAACCCGTCGTTATAAGTAATATCAGGAATAAATATGAAATACCCATTGCTCGTGTAATAGCTAAAATTGATGACAGATCGGATTGGCTTCGGCATGTAATACCTGTTTAACTCATCGGTATACTTTTCGTAAAAATAAACAAGCATGGGATAGGTTTTTGTCGAGTCAAAATCCGCAGGATAATAAAGCAGACCCTGTGCAGAATCTCCGTTGAAGGTCATCCAGTTTACCAAATCTACACTCCCCCAGGCAAAAGCTCTCTGCTCAGCATTGACAAAAGTAAGCTGTTCTATTCGGGTAAAATCGAGCGTACTTGTATAGAGATCAGGGTATACATCGAATCGTTCCTTTCGCCAGATCAGTTGATTCCTGTGTTTAGATTTCATTGGAGTTGAAAAACGACAAGATTCCAACACCATTGTCTTTGGTGCCCCATTTTCAAACAAACCAACTCTTGCAAAGCCGGCATCCTTGGTTCGTGTGTTGAACACGGACAGTATAAGCTGACCGGGCAAGGTTTGCTGTTCCTTATCCAAC
>Ga0180009_10002588_pt1 | contig 21240 bp, 16 predicted proteins | sample OS_PC_MetaG_FD_123537 | JGI IMG/M metagenome (GOLD analysis project Ga0180009, IMG submission 123537) | Groundwater microbial communities from the Aspo Hard Rock Laboratory (HRL) deep subsurface site, Sweden - OS_PC_MetaG | ecosystem: Environmental > Aquatic > Deep subsurface > Groundwater...
CCCTCCGGCGGCAGCGTGACCGAGGATTCCCCCGCCGATGCGGACTTCGCCTACGCCCGGAGCAAGCGCCAGGGCGAGGACATGGTGCGTGACAGCGCCGAGTGGTTTCCCGGCGCCATCATCCGGCTCGCGGCGGTCTTCAGCGACTGGTGCGAGTATCCGCCCCTCTACATGTTCCTCCAGACCTGGCTGGGCCAACGCTGGAACAGCCGGATCCTCGGGGGGAAGGGGAATTCCGCCGTCACCTACATCCACATCCAGGATCTGGTGAAGCTCTTCCACGCGGTGATCGAAAAAAGCGATTCCCTGCCGCGGATCGGCGTCTACAACGCGAGTCCCAATTTCTGCACCAGCCACCGGGATCTCTTCCAGATCGCCACGCGCTACTACACGGGCGAGCAGGTGCGGCCGTTCTGCATGCCGCGCCGGCTGGCGGGTCCGGGCATCTACCTCCGCTGGTGGCTGGGGCGCCTGGTGGGGCGGATTCCCTTCGAGGCCCCGTGGATGACCAGGTACATCGACCGCCAGCTGGTGGTGGACGCCTCGCGGACCTACGAGGCCCTGGGCTGGAGTCCGGCGCGCCGGTCGGACATCTCCCGCAGGTTGCTTCTGATGATCGAGAACATGAAGGCCCACCGGGAGACCTGGAACCAGCGCAACGAGGCCGCCCTGCGGCGCGTGGCGCGGCGGCCGAACTTCGTCATCGCCGAGGCTCTCCAGGAGATGCGGGAGCACTGCCTCGGGCTCCTCGAGGATTTCGTGTCCGATCCCGGGCATCGGGACCGTTTCCCGCACTACAGCAGGATGGAACCGGAAGCCATGCGGTGGTTCCTCACCTTGATCTATCAGGTGCTGTATTCCGCGGTCCAGACGCGGGACCGCCAGCTGATGCGGCACTACGCCCAGGTCATCGCGGCCCGGCGACGCCAGGAAGGTTTCGAGGCATCCGAGGTCATGGACCTGATGACCTCGGTGGGCGAGATCGTCAGCGAGGCCCTGCGCCGCAGGCGGGACCTGGAGGATCTGGGCCAGCAGATCCACGACCACGTGGTGCTCAGCTTCCAGCTGGCCGTCGACGCGGTGGAGGACGCCTACGAGACCATGGAGTCGCGTCCCCAGGAACTGGACGAGCGGCTGGGCGGGGTGGAACTCCCCACCAACGCGTCCGATCTCGAACACATGGTCCATCAGCTCAGCGACATCTGTGACGAGGCCTTGCCTTCGCTGTACGGCGGGACGGGCCGTCCGTTGACGCGGGAACAGGTGCTGGGAAAGGGGAAGCCATGACCTCCGACAGGGATACCAGGAAAGGCGGCTGGGAGGACCTGGCCTGGCGCAAGACCCGCTACAACGACCGGACCGTGCTCAAGTCCGGATCGTTCCTGAACACCTTCTGTCCCCATTGCGGCGAGTCGCTCCTCCACGAGGGGATGGTGAGACTCGAAACGGTCACGGCCGAGGGCGTGGAGGGTCGTCTGGAGCTCAGCCCCTACCTGAACGTGTTCGAGCGGCGCAGCGACATCCACATCCCCGAGGGCCAGGAGGTCAAGGACCTGCGCTGCAGCAGCTGCCACGCCTCGCTGAAGGCCGAGGGCAGGGTGTGCGGCAACGAACCGTCGGCGGTGGCCTGCGTCCTGGTCGGCATCTCGACCATCCGCGTGCCCTTCTTCTTCTGCATGCGGGAGGGATGCCGCTGGCAGCTCATCGACCCCGACGACGAGCACAAGATCATCCTGGACGACAGCAGGGAGTGGTAGATCCATGGCCAACGCTCAACCGGGACGCGGGCGCGCGGTGATGCTCGCCGTGGTCACCCTGGCGCTCCTCGCCGTGGGCGCGGGGGGATACCTGCGGGAAGACGCGGCGGAGGATCCACCCCGCTTCTATCTCCCCAATTCGGCCGGTGCGGTCCTGTTCACCCACGCCGATCACATGGACATCGCCGGCGACTGCGAGGCGTGCCACCACGAAAGCGCGACCATGGATCCGCGCAACTGCCGGAGCTGCCACCCGGCGACGGCGCCCGAAGGCGAACCGTTCCGCGGTTGTGCGTCCTGCCACGACGACCCGGACTACACGGCGGACCTCCTCGACCACGCCGGACTCCTGGAGATCGAGGACCACGAGTGCTCCGGGTGCCACGATCCGGTGGGCGTGTCCGACGCCTACCACGCCTTGTGCAACGATTGCCACCTGCAGAACGACCCCGACCGGTTCGCCGGTCCCGGCGGGCAGCCCCTCTGCGCGGCCTGCCATCTCAGGTAACGAGGGAAGGACCGAGGATGAACCTGCTGGACATGCTCAGATCGCCGGCACGCCGGGTCCCCCAACCGAAGGCGGCCCGTCCCGGCATCATCGACATCCCCGATCCCGACCGGGTGATCATCGCCCTCGAGTACCCGGGCAAGATCCTCTTCAGACCGGTGGTGAAGGAAGGGGACAAGGTCGCGGCCAATCAGTTGATCGGCCGGTCCGGGCAGGGCAACTGCCTGCACGCCTCGATCGGGGGCACCGTGCAGGAGATCCGGCCCGTCTGGTCGGCCACCAGCGACCACGTGCCGGCGGTGGTCATCGCCCGCAGCGAGGTGCCGCCCCTTTCCCCCGAAAGGGTCCTGGCCCAGGCGGGCCTCGAGCTGACGCGGGCCACGCGAGTGGAGTTGATGAAGGCCTGCGGGGTCGTCAGTCCCTGGACCACCCCGGGCCGCGACGACAGCGAGGAGGACGTCGCCCGGTATCCCGAGGTGCGGCACCTGGTGATCGTCGGGGTCAACCAGGAACCGACCACCGTCAACTACGAGCTGCTGCTCCAGCAGGAGGTCGAGGCCGTCAAGACCGGGCTGCACCGGCTCCGGGAATTCTGCCCCCGGGTGCGGCCCCGGTTGCTGGTGGCCGCGGGGATGGCGGCCTGGGCGCGCAAGGAACTGGGGGACTCCCTCGACATCGTGCCCCTCGGTGCGGACTACCGCAAACGGATCAGGCGGCTGGTGATTCCCGAGCTCACGGGCGAAAAGGTGGCGGCGACCGAGGCCTTCCGGGCCCACGGGATCGCCTCGATCACCGTCGAACAGCTGCTGGGGATGGTGGACTCCCAGGCGGGGCTGCCGTTCGTCCGCAAGACGGTGTCGGTGGCGGGGGCCGGGCTGGACGGTCCGGTCACGGTGCGGGTCCCGGTGGGGACTCCCGTCCGCTGGATCCTGGAACAGCTGGATCTGCCTGAGCCCCGCGGCGGCCGTCTGATCATGGGCGGTCCCATGCGCGGCATGGCCCACTACACCCTTGACGCCCCGGTGAGCAAGTTCGAGAACGGCGTCTATCTCCTGGACCGGGAACACCTGCCTTCGGAGGTGAACCTCACCTGCATCAACTGCGGGATCTGCACCCGGACCTGCCCGGTGGGACTGCAGATCCACCTCCTGGGCCGGTGCGTGGAATTCGGCGGCTTGTCCGACACTCCCCGCTACCACCCCGAGGCCTGCCTGGAGTGCGGCCTTTGCGCGTTCGTCTGTCCGGCGCACCGGCCCCTGGTGCAGATGATCAAGATGGCCAAGAAATACGGTGGTTGACCATGGCGACTTCGCTCGAAAAATCCCCGTTCCTGACGTCCTCCGACTTCAACGTCGCCTCCAGTCCGCACTGGCGGGACGGCAGTTCGCTCGCCCAGATCCAGGCGCTGTGGCTGCTCGCCCTGATGCCTGCGGTCTGGGCGGCCTGGAGCCATTTCGGCCTGACGGGTCTGCGGGTCCTCTGCCTGGCCACCGCCACGGCGGTGATCTGGGACGCCCTGGGCAACCGGATCTTCCCGGGCAAGGATCACACGAGCAACCTCAGCAGCGTGACCCTGGGCCTGCTGCTGGGCCTGATCCTGCCGGTGGACGCCCCCTGGTGGCTGGTCACCGTCGGCACCCTGTTGATGATCATGGTGGGCAAGAAGATGTTCGGGGGCTGGGGCGGGTATCCGGTCCACCCGGTGGCGCTGAGCTACGCCATGCTCGCGGTCTCCTGGCCGGGACGGCTGGACCGGACGGCGGCCCTGGCCGGGCTGGACTGGCCGGTGACCATGATCGAACCCCTGCGCCTGGTCAAGACCCTGGGCCCGGCGGCCGAGGGCGCCTTCGCGCCCCTGGACCTGTTGCGCGGCGACCAGGTGGCGGGGGTGGGGGACGGGATGGTGATCTACCTCGCCGCCGGCGGACTGCTGCTGGTCCTGCTGCGACAGGTTCCCTGGCAGATCCCCCTGGGGACCCTGCTGGGAACGGCGGGGGCCGCGGCGGCCCTCGCCTGGCTGGCCCCTGACAGGGTGGCGTCGGCCCAGTTCCATCTGCTGACCGGAGGCACGGTCCTCATGGCGTTCTTCCTGCTGGCCGACCACACGACCTCGCCGGTGAACGCCCGGCCGATGCTCCTCTACGGGCTGCTGGCGGGGTTGCTGATGGTCCTCATCCGCACCTTCAGCAGCCACGTCGACGGGGGCATGTTCGCCCTCCTGCTGGTGAACCTGTGTTCCCCCTTGCTGGATCGCTGGGTTCCCCGCCTCAAGGGATTGGAGGGGGGAAGCGATGCGTGACATCGGCCGTCTCGTCCTGGTCCTGGTGGTGATCTGCTCGCTCAGCGCAGCCTCCCTGTCCTACGTGCGGACGTCCCTGGCGACCCGGATCGAACAGCAGGGCGACTACTACGTCAGGGGACCCGCCCTGGCCCGGCTTTTCCAGCAGCCGGCCTCCCAGCTGCTGGCGAACAAGGTCAAGATCACCAGGGACGGGACCGAGTATCCGGTCTTCTTCCGGAAGGACGGGGATCAGGTCACCGGTCTCGCGGTGGAGGCGGCCGGTCAGGGGGGGTACGGCGGTCCCATCGTCATGATGATCGGGATCGACCTGGCCACCGACACGGTCCTGGGCGTGGAGATCGTTTCCCACAGCGAGACCCCCGGCCTGGGCGCCCAGGTCGAGAAGGCCGGGTTCCGGCAGCAGTGGGTCGGACTTCCCCTGGGATCGTCCGTGGCCCTCGCCGGGTCCGGCGGGTCCGTGGACGCCATCACCGGGGCGACCTTCTCCTCCAGCGCCATGGTGGATGGAACGAACCAGGTCCTGGACCTGATGAACAAGAACAGGGCAGCCATTCTGGCCGAGATCGCCGGTCGCTGACCGGAGAGCCGACGGGAGCGGGATCATGGATTTCAAGCAGGCGTTGACCCACGGTTTCTGGCGCGACCTGCCGCCTTTCCGCCTGGTGCTGGGGCTGTGCCCCTCGCTTGCGGTGACCGCCGCTGCGGAGAACGGCCTGGGCATGGGATTGGCGGTCACCTTCGTGCTGATCTTCAGCAACATGTTCATCTCGTTGCTGCGCCGGGTGATCCCCGACAAGGTGCGGATCGCCAGCTACATCGTCGTCATCGCCACCCTGGTGGTTCTGGTGGAGCTGAGCATGAAGGCCTTCTTCTTTCCGCTCTCGCAGCAGCTCGGCATCTACATCCCCCTGATCGTGGTGAACTGCATCATCCTGGGGCGGGCCGAGGCCTTCGCCAGCCGCAACCCGGTGCTGATCTCCATGGCCGACGGCCTGAGCGTGGGTCTGGGCTTCACCGTTTCGTTGACCCTGGTGGGATCGCTGCGGGAGATCCTGGGTTCCGGCACCTGGTTCGGGATGGGACTATTCGGTCCGGGCTTCGAGCCGTTCGGCTTCATGGTCAAGGCCCCGGGCGCCTTCCTCTGCCTGGGGGTGCTCCTGGGGCTCATGAACGCGTGGAGCCGCCGCCGCGGGGAAATCTTCGTCCAGACCTGAGGAGCGTGACTCGTGGATCTGATCATCCTGGCCGTCGGGGCCATCTTCGTGCAGAACATCCTGCTCGCGCAGTACCTGGGCAACTGCCCGTTCTGCGGCGTCTCCAAGAAGACCGGAACCGCCGTCGGCATGGGGGTCGCGGTGATCTTCGTGGCCACCCTGGCCTCGATCTTCACGTGGCTGGCCTACTATCGGCTGCTGGTGCCCCGGGGCCTGGAGTACCTGCAGACCCTGGTCTTCATCCTCATCATCGCCGCCCTGGTCCAGCTGGTGGAGATCTTCCTGAAGAAGCAGAGCAGGACCCTGTACGACGCCCTGGGCATCTATCTGCCCCTGATCACGACCAACTGCGCCGTGATGGGCATCGCCCTGCTGAACATCAAGCACGGTTTCGGTTTCGTGGATATGGTGGTGTATTCCGCCGCGAGCGCGGCGGGCTTCGCCCTGGCGATCATCCTGTTCGCCGGGGTCAGGGAGCGCCTGTTCCTGGCGCCGGTCCCCAAGGCGATGCGCGGCACCGCCGTCGCCCTGGTCACCGCCGGGATCATGTCGCTCGCGTTCATGGGGTTCGCGGGCATGGGCAAGTAGCAGCCGAGGAGTCGACATGCTGGTTCCGGCAATGGTACTCGGGGGCATCGCGGCGGTGGCGGCCGTCGCCCTCGGCATCGCGGCGCGGATCTTCCACGTGGAGGAGGATCCCCGCTTCAAGGGCGTGGCCGATCTGCTGCCCGGCGCCAACTGCGGCGGCTGCGGTTTCGCCGGCTGCACGGCCTGCGCCGAGGCCATCGTGCGCGGCCAGGCCGAGGTGAACGCCTGCGTGATCGGCCAGACCGACACCGCCCGCCAGGTGGCGGCCTTCCTGGGCATGGAGATGGTGGACAACGAGCCCCAGATCGCCTGCCCCGACTGTCGCGGCGGGATCCGTGCGACCCGCAAGTACGACTACGCGGGGTTCGACGACTGCCGGGCCGCGATGCAGCTCTTCCACGGTCCCACCGTCTGCGACCACGGCTGCCTCGGCCTGGGGACCTGCATCCGGGCCTGCCAGTTCGGCGCCATCCGGATGGGCGACGAGGGCTTGCCGGTGTTCGATCCGCTGCGCTGCGTCGGATGCGGATCGTGCGTGCGCGCCTGTCCCAAGGGGATCATCTCCATCATCAGCGAGACCACCAAGATCCTGCACTGGAACCGCTACAGCGAGTGTCTGGCGCCCTGCCGCCAGAAGTGCCCGGCGCAGGTCAACGTGCCCAAGTACATCGAGCACATCCGCAAGGGGGAGTTCGCCCAGGCCTTGATGACCGTGCGGGAAAGCAATCCGTTGCCCCTGAGCACCGGCAGGGTCTGCCCCGAGCCCTGCTCCCTGGCCTGCCGCCGCCAGATCGAGGACGAGCCGGTGGCGATCAACTACCTCAAGCGCTTCGTGGCGGACTGGGAGATGGCGCAGGATACCCGGCTGCACATCCCCGTCGCCCCGGACACGGGCAAGCGGATCGCGGTGATCGGCGGGGGACCGGCCGGACTGAGCGCCGCCTACTACCTGCGCCGCCTCGGCCATGCGGTCGCCATCTTCGAGAAGATGCCCGCCCTGGGCGGCATGCTGCGCTACGGCATCCCCGAGTACCGGCTGCCCAAGCGGATCCTCGACTGGGAGATCCAGGGCATCCTGGACCTGGGCATCCAGGCCACCTGCAACGTGGAGCTCGGCAAGCACTTCAGCATCGACTTCCTGCGGGCCGAGGGCTTCGACGCCATCTTCATGGCCGTGGGCGCCTGGCTGGACAAGGGGCTGGGCCTGGACGAGGACGGTCTGGAGGGCGTGGCGCCCGGCATCAAGTTCCTCGAGACCTACCACCACCAGAAGGAGATCACGGTCACCGGGAAGGTGGCGGTCATCGGCGGCGGCAACACCGCCATCGATTGCGCCCGGACGTCCCTGCGGTCGGGCGCTGAGAAGGTGACCATCGTCTACCGTCGCAGCCGCGACGAGATGCCGGCCAACCCCGCCGAGATCATCGCGGCCGAGGAGGAAGGCATCGAGTTCCGCTTCCTCAGCGCGCCGAGCCGCATCCTGAGCGAGGATAACCGGGTCACCGGGCTGGAGGTCCTGCGCATGGAACTCGGCGAGCCCGACCCCAGCGGCAGGCGGCGTCCCGTACCGGTGGCGGGCAGCGAGGAGATCGTGCCCTGCGACCTGATCATCGAGGCCGTGGGCCAGGAGCCCGACCTCGAATTCCTGAAGTCCGAGGGCATGCCCAAGCTGCCGCTCACCCGCTGGAACACCATCGACGCCAAGGAGGAGACCCTCCAGACGGACGTCCCGTTCATCTTCACGGGGGGGGACTGCTTCACCGGCCCCGGCCTGATGGTGGAGGCCATCGGAGCGGGCCGGTACGCCGCCCGGTCCATCCACTACTACGTGACCGACGGGGTGATCCCCCCGATCGAACACCGTCAGACCGACCTGATCCCCGCCTCGCTCTTCGACTCGATCAGCGGGGTGGAGGAGAAGCCCAAGGTGCACGAACCCATCGTGTCGCTGGAGGACCGGCTGGGGACGTTCAAGGAGGTCGAGGGCACCATCGACGAGGAGGACGCGGTCTACGAGGCGACCCGGTGCCTGCACTGCGGGACCTACTGCTACGACCACGACCTCGAGGAGGCCAGACAGCAGGCCGAACAGGACAGGTTGCAGGAGAGCACCTGATCAGGACCCGGGGCCCGGCCGCAGGCGGAAGCGGTCCGCGTAGCCGGGCAGGATGGCGATCCTGCCGGCGAGGCCCGGGGTGGGGATGACGTCGATCTCCCCGGGGCCCGGACCCGGTACGACGAAGACGGCCTCGACTCCGGGGTGGTGGCGGGCGAGCAGCAGCGCCCCCTGCTCGGGCCCCAGGATGAACAGGGTCGTCGAGAGTCCGTCGGCGAGGATCCCCGTGGGGGCGATGACGGTGGCGCTGAGGGTCCCGGTGGCCGGGCTGCCGGTGGCGGGATTCATGATGTGGCCGTACCGCACGCCGTCGATGGTCACGAACTTCTCGTAGGATCCGCTGGTGGCCACCGCCGCGTTCGAGACGGTGACGGTGGCGAAGATCCGGGTCTTGTCCAGGGGATCCTTGATCCCCACCCGCCAGTCGGCGCGACCGGGCGCTCCGCCCAGACAGAAGAGGTTCCCCCCCAGATCGACCAGGCCGCCCTTCACCCCGACGGCGCGCAGGCGGGCGACGGCCAGATCCACGGCCAGGCCCTTGGCGATCGCTCCCAGATCGAACCGGGTCCCCCCCGATTCCTTGATCACGGCCCGTCCGTCCGGAGTGAAGCGCCAGCGTCCCAGGAGGGCCCGGGCCGAGTCCACGTCGGCCGCACCGGGCAGGACCCCCTGCTTCCGGTGGAATCCCCACAGATCCAGCAGGGCGCCGGCGGTGGGGTCGAAGGCCCCGCCGCTCTGCTCTCCCAGCTGCCGGGACATTTCCAGGCAACGGCCCAGCCAGGGCGATACGGCGACGGCGGAGTCCGCGGGGGCGCGGTTCAGGCGGCTGATCGCGGAATCCGGGCGCCGGATGCTCAGCTCCGACTCCAGGGAATCGTACACCGCCTGCACCATGGCCCCGGCCCGGGAGGCATCCAGCCCCGGGGCCAGTTCGAGGGAGCAGGCGGCCACCGTCCCCATGCTGGCGAATTCGAAACTGCCCTGGGTGGGGGATGGCGAGGATGGGCCGCAGGCCGGGAGGGCGGCCAGGACCAGAACCAGGAAAATGGCGGGAGTCCGCAGGGTTCGGCTGATCATCGCATCCTTCCCGGTCGGCGCTCGGGACCTGGCAAGGCGAGCTTCCCCCAAGATATCTCTCCGGATCACGAGATCAAATCGTGAGGATTCGTTGCGGGTGTCCAGGAAGCATACTAAAATGATGTGGTTTAAGAATTATGATTCTCATTTTCGCCGAACAGGAGCGCGCCGATGCAGGGCAAGCGAGTGGGGCCGTACGTGGTGGGGGATCTGATCGGCCGGGGCGGGATGGGCGAGGTCTACCGCGCCCGCGACCAGCGCCTGGACAGGGACGTCGCGGTGAAGATCCTGCCGGGCGAGCTGTCCGCCGACCCCGAACGCCTCGCCAGGTTCGAACGGGAAGCCAAGGTCCTGGCCGCCCTCCAGCACCAGAACATCGCGGCGATCTTCGGCATCGAATCCCACGAGGGCACCCCGGTCCTGGTCATGGAACTCGCCGAGGGGGAGGATCTCAGCGAACGGCTGGCCGCCGGCGCCCTGCCCGGTGACGAGGTCCGGCGGATCGCCGGCCAGATCGCCCGGGGCCTGGAATTCGCCCATGACAAGGGCATCGTCCACCGGGACCTGAAGCCCGCGAACGTCAAGGTGGCCGCCGACGGCAGGGTCAAGATCCTGGATTTCGGGCTGGCCCGGGCCCTGACGGCCGACGGTCCGGGGGCCGCCGACTCGGGGGACTCCTTCCAGCCCACCCTGACCCAGGCCCTGACCGGGGCGGGAACCGTCCTGGGCACCGCGGCCTACATGAGTCCGGAACAGGCCCGCGGTTACCCCGTCGATCGGCGCTCGGACATCTGGGCATTCGGCGTCATCCTCTTCGAGATGCTGACGGGGCGGCGCCTCTTCGAGGGGGCCACCGCCACCGACACCCTGGCGGCGGTGCTGCGCAAGGAACCCGAATGGGAGGATCTGCCCGCGGACGTCCCGCCCCTGCTGGCGCAGGTCTGCCGGCGGTGCCTGGAGAAGGACCCGCAGCAGCGACTGCGGGACATCGGGGAGGTGCGCATCGCCCTCGACGGCGGCGCCTCGACCATCCTGGACCTGTCCTCCCAGCGCCTGTCGCCGCTGCCGGGCGGCCCGTTCCGGAAGGGAGTCCCGGGGTGGGCCTGGGGGGTGATGGCGGTCCTGGCGCTGGCCCTCGGCGGCGTCGGCTTCCTCGGCCTGACCGGCAGGATCGGTCCCGCTCCGGCCCCGGACCCCCTGGTGCGGGCGACGGTCACCATGGCCGACGGTGTCCAGCTGGGGCTCAATCCCGCCGCGCCCGGTCCGGTGAAGGTCTCCCCAGACGGGCGCACGCTCGCGTTCACGGGGGTCGATTCCCTGGGACAGGTCGCGATCCACCTCAGAGGGCTGGGCGAGGCCCTGCCCAGGCAGGTGTCGTCCACCCTGGGGGCGGCCTATCCGTTCTGGTCGGCCGACAGCCGCAGCGTGGCCTTCTTCAGCGGCGACGGGAACCTCAAGCGCCTGGACGTGGCCGGCGGTCCCATCACGACGATCTGCAAGGCGGAAAACGGCAAGGGCGGGGACTGGAACCGGTTCGACGAGGTCATCTTCGCCCCGTCCCACGTCGCGGCCATCCACCTGGTGTCCGCGACCGGGGGGGAGCCCCGGCCGGTGACCCGGCTCGCCGACCAGCCGGATGCGCGGTCCCACCGATTCCCGAGCTGGCTGCCCGACGGCGAGCACTTCCTCTACCTCGCGGTCCGGCGGGGCGGAACCGCGGACATGGCGGGCGCAGTGTTGAGGATAGCGAGCAAGGACGGGGTCCTGGACCGCGAACTCATGCCCATCCAGGCCGGGGGCGTCTACAGCGACGGGCACGTCCTGTTCGTCCACGACCAGATCCTCATGGCCCGCCCCTTCTCCCTCGAGGCCCTGGATTTCACCGGTCCGGCCTTTCCGTTGCTGGAGGACGTCATGGTGATCGGGGCGGCCCACCTGGCCGTCTTCTCGGTCTCCGGGACGGGGGTCCTGGCCATGTGCACGGGCACCGGCGGCGGCATGGGGACCACCACCCTGCAGCTGCTGGATCCGGCGGGGCAGGAGATCCGCAGGATCGGCCAGCCGGTGACCACGTTCGGGGTGTCCTTCGATCCTCCGGGCAGGAACGTGGCCCTGGTCCTGGCGGACGACCAGCTCGGGACCTTCGACATCTGGATCTACGAGATCGAGCGCGACCTGCGCACGCGGCTGACCTTCGAGAACGAGACCGAGTACTTCCCGATCTGGTCCCCCGACGGGCAGTGGATCTACTACGCCGCGGACAACGCCCAGCACACGAGCATCTTTCGCCGGCGCCTGGCCGGCGGGGGCGGGCCGGAACTGGTCCTTGCCAACGGGCAGGACTGCACCCCGACGGCCATCTCGCGAGACGGATCCCTCCTGGCCTACACGGCGGGCGATTCGGGCGGCGACTTCTCCATCGGCTTGATCGATCTGACCGGGGAACGCGAGCCCTGGGTCTTCCGCAACACGGAGTTCTTCGAGGGGCGGGCGTCCTTCAGTCCGGACGGGAAGTGGCTGGCCTACATGTCCCTGGAAACGGGCAACGGGGAGATCTTCGCCGAGAGCCTGGAGCCGGGACGCGGCCGCTACCGGGTCTCGAGCCGGGGCGGGAACCTGGCCGCCTGGGCCCCCGACGGGAATGCGATCTACTACCTGACCGATTCGGGTGAAATGATGGCCGTCGAGGTGGCCGCGGAGGGGGACGGGCTGCGGTTCGGCCGCACCACCCGGATCTACGAAGGGGTGCTGACCTCCATCGCCATGACCATGGCGATCGATCCGGCCAGCGGCAACATCCTGGTTCAGAAGTCCGTGCAGGGCGACCACGCCACCGCCATGACCCTGATCACCGGCTGGGGGAACCTGCTGGAAAGGAGGAGGGAATGACCTCGCTTGACTGGAACCTGGTGGGCGTCGTGGGCGGGAAGCAGGTCAGGCACCCGCTGGGAGGCGGCGTGCATCTGGTGGGGCGGGCCGACGACGCCACCCTGAAACTGGCCGAACCGAGCGTGTCCCGCCGCCATGCCGAGATCATCGTGGAGGGGGCGGGAGTCCGCGTCCGGGACCTGGGCAGCCACAACGGGACCAAGCTGAACGCCGCCGCGGTCGACGGAAACCCCGTCCCGGTCCGGCCGGGGGACGTCCTCGAGTTCGCCCACGTGAGCTTCCGCGTGGAGGCCGGTCGGGCGGGATCGGCCACCGACATGGGCTTGACCATGCTCAACGAGTCCCACTCCCTGGTGCCGAGCGCCGAGCTGAGCTGGGACGAGTTCCGGACCGGCCACGGGTCCAAGCAGGACAAGCGTTCCCAGCTCTTCCGTGTCCTGGCCGAGGCCGGAGACCTGCTGACCGCGGTGCGCACGCCCGCCGAACTGTTCGACCCCATCCTGGACCTCGTGGAGGCGGCCCTCGGGCCCGAGCGGACCTTCCTGATGCTGCGGGAGTCGGCGGGGGACGAGCCCCAGGTGGTGGCCGCCCGGGTGCCGGGCGAGCGCAGCACCGACAGCCTGGCCCTCAGCCGGACCATGATGGACCAGGTCCTCAGCGAGAAGAAATCGTTCCTGACCTCCGATCCCCTGAACGACCCGGGCGGGGGGATGATGAGCATGATTTCGCTGGGCATCCGGTCGGCCATCGCCGTCCCGCTGTTCGACAACGAAGAGGTCATCGGGCTGCTCTACGCGGACGACACGCGGGCCGGCAAGCGGTTCGAGCGCGACGAGCTCGCCGCCTGCACCATGCTGGCCAACGTCATCGCCGTCGCCCTGACCCGGGCCCGCCTGCACGCCCTGGAGGAGGAGAAGCGGCGCCAGGACGCCGAGCTCCAGGCCGCCGGCGACATCCTCGACGGGATCATCCCCGCGGAACTGCCGGCTTGCCCGGGCTACGAGGCGTTCGCCCGCATCCAGCCCTGCTTCGAGGTCGGCGGCGACCTCTACGACGCCCACCTGATGGCCGACGGCCGCTACGTCTTCCTGGTGGGGGACGTCTCGGGCAAGGGGATGGGGGCGGCGTTGCTGGTGTCCCACATCCTCTCGGTGGCGCGGTTCATGATCGAGGAGGGCTGGGAGCCCCTGGCCATGATCCACCGGCTCAACCGCGAGATCTTCCGGATCACCGACTTCCTGCGCTTCGCGACCCTCTTCGTCGGCTACCTCACCCCCGCCACCGGGCGGATCGAGTACGTGAACGCCGGCCACAACCCGCCCCTGGTGCTGCGACGCGACGGCCGCGTGGATACCTGTCCGGCCACGGGAATGCCCGTCGGGGTCCTGGACGAAGCGGTCTACCGGTCGGGTGAGCTGGTGCTCGAGCCCGGTGACATGATCAGCCTGTTCAGCGACGGGATCCCCGAGACCCAGCGCATCGACGACGAGGACGAGTTCGGCGACGAGCGGTTCCAGGAGTTCCTGCTCGGTCAGAGGAACGGCGAGCTGGAAGGGGTGTTCGGCAGGATCCAGGAGGAGCTGGCGGCCTACCGCGAGGACGCTCCGGTGGGGGACGACATCACCCTGTTGCTCCTGCGCAGGGCGGCGGTTGAGGAAAGTCCCGCCTAGCGGGGGCGGCCGTAGTCGGTGTAGGACTTCTCCTCGACCAGGCGGCTGCCGAGCATGCGGTTCAACTCGCGCTTGATGGCGGCGCGCTCGTCGTTGCTGAAGTAGACCGAGCGGGCCAGGGCGATGAACCGCTCCCCGAAATCCCCGGCGGCCTCCAGGTCGCGGATGCCGTCCTCGATGTCCCACAGCTTCTCGTTGACCGCCTTGAGGCGGCCCAGAGGGCCGGCGATGTCCCCCTGGCTGAGGGGCGAGGCCGCCCAGGTGTCCCGCAGGGCCTGCAGCTCCGTGCGGACGTTCGCCAGCTTGGCGGGATCGGTGATCCGCTCCGACTTGATCTCCAGGATCGTGATCTTGTCCAGCAGCTCCCCCACCGAGATTTCGACCATCAACGCCATCGTGTCCGCTTCCTTTGCGCCCGGGAGTGATGATTGTATTTTCAGGGCTCGCCCCGGAGCCTAATATACACCCGGGAGCGGCAGGGCCAAGACCCAAGAGCCAGCAGCCAGCAGCCAAGTTCCAGCAGTCCAGAGGAGTCCCGGTGGCCGGAAGACCGAAGATCCTGATCGTGCGCGTCGGTCGGGCGGGCGATCTCATCATGATCACCCCGGCGGTGCGCAGCCTGCTCGAGGCCTTTCCCGAGGCTGAATTCCACCTGCTGACCGGGGCCGAGGGCAACCGGGTCATGAGGGGCTTCGATCCTCGCCTGACGAAGACCTGGATCTACAGCCGCCGTTTCCCCCGTTCCTGGATCCTCAAGGGACCCCTGCGGCGGGCCTTTCTGCGGGAGGGATACGACCGGATCTACATCTTCGAAGCCAAGCCCATGTACCGGCAGTGGCTGGCGGATGCGGCCCCGGAATGCCATGGTTTCCCGTCTGCAGCGGCGGACGCCCACTACTGCGAGCGCTGTCTCCGGGTCGTCGACGCCTCCCTGCCGGCCCCCGCGGTCCGGGGCTGGGTGGATCTGCCGGTGACCGACGAGGGCCGCGCCAAGGCCAGGACCCTGCTCGAGGAGAACGGGGTGGATCCGGACGGCCTGGTGGTCGGCCTGCATCCCACCTTCAGCGGCAGCCGCCTGCCGTTCTTCCGGGACCGCGCGGGCATGCGCCACCGCCACTGGCCCCAGGAGAGCTTCGGCCGCCTGGCGGTTTTGCTGCGGGAGCGGGCGCGGAAGGAGGGCCGCGAACTCGCGGTCGTCATCGACGCCCTGCCCGAGGAGAAGCCCATCGTCGAATCCGTGGTCGCGGCGGCCGGGGGAGCTGCGACCCTGCTCTGCGCGCCCCCCGACTTCCAGCGCTACAAGGGGCTGCTGGCGGGGCTGTCGGTCCTGGTCACCCCCAACACCGGTCCCATGCACATCGCCGCGGCGGTGAACACGCCCCTGGTGGCCCTGTTCTCGCGCTGGTCGGCGGCCGATTGCGGCCCCTTCATGGATCCGGCCCGCTACACCGTCCTGCGGTCCGAGGACACACCCCAGCCCGGCCGGGGACTGGCCGCCATCTCGCCGGAGACGGCGGCCGCCGCGGTCTGGGACCTGATCGGGCGGACGGGTCAGTCCGCCTGACCCGGCTGCACGTAGCCGGCCCGGTGCAGTTCCTCCACGTCCTTGAACGGGCGGGCGGGTTTCAGGTGCCGCTCGAGGAAGCGGTAGACCTTGAGCCGGATCTCCTGGGCCCCCCGCGTGTCCAGCCGGTCGAAGCTGTGGCCGCCCGGGAAGTCCTTGTAGATCTCGTACTCGAACTGCTTGCCCTCGGCCTTGAGCGCCCGGATCAGGCTCTCGACCTCGAGCACGTTGACGTCCTCGTCGTTGGTGTTGGTGTGGATCAGCAGCGGGGTCTTCAGCTTCTCGGCGTTCCAGACCGGCGACCGCCGCTTGTATTCGGCGATGTTGTCGGTCACCGGCTGCCCGATGTGGTAGTCGGCGCTGTAGAGTTCCCGGTAGTCGTCGTCCAGATAACCGAGACGGGCGATCAGGTCGCTCACGGGCACGCCGGCGTAGGCGCAGGCGTAGTCGTCGGGATGGGCGAAGACGTTCATCAGGCTGATCAGGCCGCCGTGGCTCCAGCCGACCATGCCGACCCGGTCCCCGTCGATGAAGCCGTAGTTTTCCAGCATGTAACTGCGGCAGGCGTGGTTGTCCTCGACCTCCAGGCCGCCGTAGTCGATGTTCTCGTAGTAGCTCCTGCCGTAGCCCGTGCTGCCGCGGTATTCCGGAGCGATCACCGCGTAGCCCTGGGCCAGCATCTCCCTGACGATGTGGACGTAGTAGGTGGTGAAATCCGCGTGGACGCCGCCGTGGGGGAAGACCAGCAGGGGCGCCTTGCGGGTCGGGTCGAGATCCCGGGGCAGGAAGACGTAGGCGTAGAACTTGACCGGGTTGCCGGCCCCGATGGCCGTCTCGCTCTCCTCCTTCCAGCGGGGAGGGCCGTAGAGGCGCACCTTGTCCACGACCGCGACGTCGCCCAGGCGCGCGAACCACAGGTTGTCGTCGATCTGCTTCTGCAGCTCGTCGAGGCGGTGCCCGAATCCTTCCAGCTTCTTTTCGATGCCCTGGAGCGCCTCCAGGACCGGGTCGGCCCCGCCGGCGGTTACCTGGGCCGGGGCCGGCGCCGGACCTGCCGCGAGCAGCAGGGCGGGCAGCACGGCAAGCAGCACGATCATCCTGTTCATCTCTTTCCTTTCCTCGGACCGGGGGTCAGTACCCGGCAGCCTGTCCGTCCTTGCGCGACTCGCTGGCGCCGTAGTAGACGCCCTGATCGGAGTCGCGCATGATGGCCTGGTAGCCCCCGAACGAGCCGACGTCCACCTGGATGCGGTGGCCCATCCCGCTCAGGGTGCGGACGACTTCGTAGGCGAACCCGGTCTCCAGATACGCCGTTCCGCCGTCGGTCATGGTGGTCCCGGTGGGCTGGCTGGATCCGGTGTGCAGCAGACGGGGAGCGTCGCCGGCCTCCTGCAGGTTCATGCCGAAGTCCACCAGGTTCATGATGATCTGGGCGTGGGCCTGGGGCTGGGTGCCCCCGCCCATGACCCCGAAGGCCAGCCAGGGCTCGCCGTCCCGCGTGGCGAACGCGGGGATGATGGTGTGGAAGGGGCGCTTGCCCGGGGCGTAGGTGTTGGCCTGGCCCGGCTCGAGGCTGAACAGTTCGCCCCGGTCCTGCAGGCCGAAGCCCAGGCCCTCGGGGCAGATCCCGCAGCCCATCCCCCGGTAGTTGCTCTGGATCAGGGAGACCATGTTGCCTTCGCCGTCGGCGGTGCACAGGTAGATGGTGTCGCCGTCGTGGAGGGCGGGATTGCCGGCGTCCAGCCGGCGCGCGGCACGCGGGCCGATGAGCTTCCTGCGCTCGGCCGCGTACTCCTTGGAGATCAGCCCCCGGACGGGCACCGCGGCGAAGTCCATGTCGGCGTAGAACCGGGCCCGGTCCTCGAAGGCGAGCTTCTTGGCCTCGAGGAAGTGGTGGATGTGCTCGGTGCTGCCGAAGCCCCACTCGGACAGGGGATAGCCCTCGAGGATGTTCAGGATCTGCAGCGCGGCGATGCCCTGGCCGTTGGGCGGCAGCTCCCATACGTCCACTCCCCGGTAGTTCGTGGAGACGGGGTCGATCCACTCGCTCCGGTGGGCGGCCAGGTCCTCGGTGGAGAGGAAGCCGCCGGCGGCCTGGACGGTGCGGGCGATGATCTCGGCGATGTCCCCCCGGTAGAAGGCGTCGCGGCCGTCTTCGGCCAGGGTCTCCAGGGTGCGGGCCAGGGGTTCGTTGCGCCAGATCTCGCCCTTGCGGGGAGCCTTGCCGTCCCTCGTGAACGTCTCCAGGAAGAACGGCTGGTCCTTCCGCGTCGGCACCGAAAGGTCCCAGTAGTAGGCGATCAGTTCGCTGACCGGAAACCCCTCGCGGGCGTACCGGATGGCCGGGGCCAGCACCTCGGCCATGGGCAGGGCGCCGAACTTCCCGTGCAGCTCGAACCAGCCGTCCACGCAGCCGGGGACGCTGACGGGCAGGGGACCGTAGGGAGGGATGGCGGTCAGGCCCCGTTCCTGGAATTCCTCCAGGGTCAGCGATCGGGGCGACCGGCCGCTGGCGTTCAGCCCGTGGAGTTGCCGTGTTCCGGCATCCCAGACGATGGCGAACAGGTCGCCGCCCATGCCGCATCCGGTGGGCTCCATCAGGCCCAGGGCGGCGTTGGCGGCGATGGCGGCGTCCACGGCGTTGCCGCCGCGGCGCATGACGTCCAGGGCGATCTGCGTCGCCAGAGGCTGGCTGGTGGCCGCCATGGCTTCAGGCGCGATCACCTCGCTGCGGGTGGCGAAGGTCCGGCCGGTGACGCGGTCGCCGCCGGCGGCATCGCCGCAGCACAGGATCAGGGTGGCGAGGATCATAAGGCGGATCGGTGCATTCATGGGGCGCTCCAGGTCGGGTGGTTGAGGCCGGCGGGTCGCCGGCCATCATACCTCAACCTGGATGGCTGATCCATGCCCAAGGGAAGGGGAGGCAGGGTCGCTGCGCCCTGCCTCCGCGGCGTCCGTGTCCGCTTCAGGCCCGGGAGACCGACATCCTGCTGCTCCAGCGCAGCTGGATCTTTTTCCAGCCCAGGGCCTGGTAGGCGGCGGCCGCGCCGACCAGGATGTAGACGGTGTTCATCAGGAAGGGGACGCTGCCCAGGAGGGATGCGACCAGGTCGAACTTGAAGGCGCCCCACAGGCCCCAGTTGAGTCCGCCCACGACCAGCAGGACGGCGGCGATCACGTCGAGGATTCTCATGGCTACTCTCCTTGTGTCTGATCCGGGTTACCCCGGCTATTTCCAGCCCCGCATTTCGGGTTCCGGGTTAATATATACAGAACTTCTACAAAAACAAGAGAAAAAATGCCGTAAATTGGCGAAAATGGCCAAAAAATTCATTTTGTATAGAAAATTTTGTTTTGTATATAAATTTTGAAAGGGGTGGGGGCAGAAACCGCGGAACCATCCGGAAGAGGATTGAGCTTGTTCCCTCAAGTATCTTTGTGGTATCATTTCTTTTGCAATAGATTCGTCAGATTTGTTCACTTGCCCAACACCTCCCGGCGAGGTGGTGGGGCGATTCGGTGTGTGCAGCATCGTGAGGTTGGCCGAACATGATGGACTCGCCCCTTCGCATCCTGGTTCCTGCCTGCCTGGCGGTCCTCCTGACCGGGACCGCCTTGGCCGGGGCCGATCTCGAATTGCGGTCGGTTCTCGCCGTCGACAGGGTGGGGGTCGAGGACTCGCTCTCTCCCGCCGCCGACATCCTTTCGGTGACCCTGTACCGCGACGCCGGATTCGACCGGGACGTCCTGCGGATCGCCTTCCTGTCCCTGGGGCGGCAGGCTCCTCCCGATCTGAAGGCCGCCCTGGCCTCGGCGTCCGCAGCGCCCATCGACCTGGTCGTGACCGCCGGGTCCACGCCGTCGGAGGCGCTGCTGGCGGAGGCCACGCTCCATGACCGGGGATCGGTCTACCTCCCGGCTGACATTCCCGGGGACAAGGCCCTCTCCGGTACGGTGTGGACGGTGCCCGACGATCCCGACGCCGTCTACCTGACGTTGCCGCGCGGACTGGCCGCCGGGGCCGATGACGTGAATCCCCTGCGGATCGTGGTCCGGTCGTCGCACGTGACCCCGTCCGGCGCCACCGTCGCCGACGAGGTGGAAGCGGTTTATCCCGCCGACAAGGCCTACCAGGCCAACTGCGCCCTGGTCCTGCACGGCAACCAGGGGCTCGGCTACAGCGACGTCTTCCACGGCCGGAGCGACGATCTCGAGGGCAGCGGTTTCGACGAGGCCCTGCAGGTGCACCAGGGGACGGGCGTTCCGGGCAACTTCCACCTCAGCGGGACCCTGCAGTCGTCCGCCGAGTGGGCCGCCAACAACGGGGACCCCACCGACTTCAACGCCTGGCTGGCCGCCGGGGTGACCGCCGGCTGGGCCGGAATGGTCACCTCCGCCTACGCCCAGCACATCATGCCCTTCGTCACCGACGACATGAACGACTGGGCGGTCGCCATCCAGGCCCAGATGACCGACACGCGGTACGGCTACTTCCCGACCGTGGCCTGGGTGCCCGAGCGCGTCTGGCTGAACACCGGCGGCTATCCCAGCAGCGGGGTGAACGACTGGATCGGCGACAACTGGACACCCCACGGCGTCGGCGCCGTGATCCTCGACGACGACGTCCATCTCAGCGGCCACGACAACCACCAGATCCACACCCTCTCGGGCAGCAGCCTGCGCCTGGTGCCCCGCGACCGTTCCTTCACCGGCAACATCGTCGGCGGCAACGGCCAGGCGTCGCTGGACATCCTGACCGGCCTGGCCGGCAGCGGCGTGGGCGAATACCGCATCGCGGTCCTGGCCGAGGACTGGGAAGCCATCGGCGAGATGGGCGGCTGGGCGGGCATCACGCCCAACGCCAAGGAGACCTACGACTGGTTCGTGGGCAAGTGCAGCACCGAGAGCGCCTGGCTCAGCACCTGGAAGCTCGCCGATGCCGTCGCCAACCCGGACTTCAACGGCGGCACGATCACCGTGACGCCCGGCACCTACCAGGAGATCGGCGGCTTCGACGGCTACGGCGGGGGCGACAACGGCTGGTACACCCACTGGGCGGGCTTCGTGCCGTACGCCAACGGCGGCGACGGCAGCGGCTCCTGCGCGGGCTCGGGGGGCAACTGCAAGGACTACGGCACCCTCTGGAGCGACGCCTACAACGCGCTGATGGCGGCCCCCGACAACAACATCAGCCAGGCCGGCTGGTACGTGCTGATGACCAACCTGCACGAGACAGCCTGGCACGATGACCTGGGCGGGCCCATCTCGGGCTGGCAGCACAAGTACAGCGCGCACATCAAGAACGCCATGATCTACGCCGAGGCCGCCCACTGGGCGAACGGCGACTACGCGGTGACCACCGCGGCCTTCACCAGCGACGTCGACAACGACGGCTTCCTCGAGGTGGTCATGCACAACGACCGCCTGTTCGGGGTCTTCGAGGGCAACGGCGGCCGCTTGACCCACCTGTTCGTCAAGGGATCCGGCAAGGCGGGCATCTTCAACGACACGGCCATCGGCGTGGACAACGCCTTCTGGTCCGACACCGAGGGGGA
>Ga0180009_10002589_pt1 | contig 21238 bp, 20 predicted proteins | sample OS_PC_MetaG_FD_123537 | JGI IMG/M metagenome (GOLD analysis project Ga0180009, IMG submission 123537) | Groundwater microbial communities from the Aspo Hard Rock Laboratory (HRL) deep subsurface site, Sweden - OS_PC_MetaG | ecosystem: Environmental > Aquatic > Deep subsurface > Groundwater...
CAATCGTAGGTTTGAAAGTGGCGGGAAAGATCGATCCGGCAAAAGAGGATTATTTCCATCTGAACAATACTAATTTCGCCGGAGCAAAATCCAACCTCTTCATTGAAGAGGAAATAAAACAGGCATTTGATTTTAAAAACGACGGCTCAGTTGTTAAAAAAGTAACCGTTACCTTTAGAAATAGCGCTCCCGCTTCAGACTGCAACCTTGAAAGCGGAGGCTTATGTCTAAACGGTCTCTACCGCAACTGGTTTAGGTTTTATTTGCCCAAGGGCAGCAAATTAATTAAAATGACCGGATCTGAAGTAGAGCCTGTTATTTACGAGGAGTTGGACAAGACTGTTTTTGAAGGGTTTTATGGCGACAAATATCCTCTTTATCCTAAAGGAACAACTCGGGTAACCGTCGAATACCAGCTGCCATTTGAAGTTAAACGCGGACCGGTTAGTCTCCTGATCCAGAAACAACCGGGGACTAAGAACCAAAAATATGAAATCTGGGTCAACGGTCAAAAACAACAGGAATTTGATCTCGAAAGCGACAAAACAGTAAATATTTCTCCTTGAACTACTTAATGGAAGGCAAAATAAGAAAGCTTGAAGGGGTAGTCATCGGCCGAAAAGATTTTTTTGAACACGACAAAATTATCACTATTGTCACCGCCACAGAAGGTAAACTGAGGCTGTTGGCAAAAGGGGTTAGAAATCTCAGTAGCCATAGATTGGGGAAATTTGAGTTAGGCAGCCGAGTCAAAATTCTTTTGGTCAAAGGCAAAAATCTCGACTTGGTTACTGAAGTGGAAGTACTTGACAGTTGTTTAACAATTAGAAAAAATCAGACCTTGCTCGGCGGTTTAATTTTTCTTTGCGAACTAATCAATGAGCTCTTGCCTGAGAATGACCGGAACGATTTAGTTTATGATCAAATATTAGCGGTTTTGGAGTCTCTTAAAAAAGGTTGTTTAAACGAAATAGTAATTTTTGAATCCGAGCTCTTAAATTCGATCGGCTTTGGCGTTACCCAAGAGGAAAAAAAATTAATCGATCTAAAAGATTGGCCGGGTCTTCATTTAAAATTGAAAAACAGGATCGAAACAATTATCGAACGGCCTCTAAAAAGTTTGACCATTTTTAATTAAGCCTCGACAATTAATTTTTGGCTCTGTTTGTGTTATACTGGCCAAATCAGTCAAAGGGATAATTTTAAAAAATGGCGGCATTATTTGTTACCACTGGTTTCAAAACTCTTTACGTCATTGCGAGGAGTGTTAACGACGCGGCAATCTAGCTTTAAAAACAAGATCGCCATACTCGCTTCACTCGTTCGCGATCACTTTTGAAACAGGTTCTTATTCTCTCAAAAATAGTTTTTGTCTGACAACTATTCAAAAGACACCTTAAAATTACTAAAAACAAGTGAGCAGGCACGAGATCTGCTAAGTAGGGTGGAACCGCGCGGGTATCTTCTTGATACCTTCGTCCCTAACATTTATTATTTTAAAGGGAGAAGGTTTATGGACTCCGCAAAAAAAACAGACGAAAAAGAAAATCTTTTAGCTAAAGTTGTTTCTCTTTGCAAAAGGAGAGGATTTGTTTACCCCGGTTCGGAAATCTACGGCGGGTTGGCCAATACTTTTGATTACGGCCCTTTGGGAACGGAAATTTTACGCAATATAAAGTCCGACTGGTGGACTACTTTTGTCAGTAAACGCCAAGATATTTACGGCATTGATGGAGGAATTATTTTAAACAGAAAAGTTTGGGAAGCCTCCGGGCATACGGAAAGCTTCATCGATGTTTTAGCCGAATGCAAGAAATGCCATTTAAGACACCAGCTCGATAAACTGCCAAAGGACGTTAAGACTTGTCCCGATTGCGGAGGGGAGTTGACCAAAGCAAGAAAATTCAACCCGATGTTTAAGACTTTTGTTGGCCCTCTTCAAAACGAGGATGCTACTACTTACCTTCGTCCCGAAACAGCTCAGGCGATTTTTACAAATTTTAACAACATCCTTAACAGTTTCTCGCCTAAACTGCCTTTTGGAATCGCCCAAATCGGAAAAGCGTTCCGGAACGAAATTACTTTAGGTAAGTTTATTTTTCGGACTCTTGAGTTTGAGCAAATGGAAATCGAATACTTCATTCAGGAAAAAGACTGGCAAAAATATTTTGACCGGTGGAAAAAAGCCATTTGGGATTGGGCAATCAGCTTGGGAATTAAAAAAGAGAGCCTGCGCTGGCGTAATCATGAAAAAGAAGAGTTGGCTCACTATTCCAAAAAAACAGAGGATTTAGAATTTAATTTTGGCGGCGAATACCGGGAGCTTTATGGTTTGGCTTACCGGACTGATTTCGATCTTAGAAACCATAGCCGTTTTTCCGGAAAAAAACTAGTTTACCGGGAAGAAGGAAAAACCGGCTTTTATCCTCATGTGGTTGAACCCTCTTTCGGCGTTAACAGGACTTTTTTGGCAATTCTCTATGATGCTTACAACCAAGAAAAGGACCGTCTGGTTTTAAAATTAAACCCCAAAGTTTCTCCTTATAAAATCGCCGTTTTTCCACTTTTAGCCAATAAAGAAAATTTGGTTAAAAAAGCAGTCCAGATTTACGGAGAATTAAGCCGTGAATTTACCACTGCTTTCGACGGTATCGGCAATATCGGCAAAAGATACCGCCGGCAGGATGAGATCGGCACTCCTTGGTGTATCACGGTTGATTTCCAAACCATAGAAAATGAAACTGTCACCGTCAGGGATAGGGATACGATGAAACAGGAAAGGGTGGCGATCTCCCGGCTGGAAAACTATTTTAAAAAGGCAATGGCCGCGTCCTGAGACGATTAAACTCCAGCGCCGGTCCTTGCTGTTGACAAGTAAAAAGCAATTGCCTAAGGTAAAAGTATTGAATTAAAATCTTTTAAGATTAAATCATGGCTAAAGGAAAAAAATTAATTTTAATAATCGCGATCGGACTAATTTTTTTGATTATCTTTTTTACTTGGTTTTTCGGTTGGGGAACCAAGCGCGAGGGTGACCCGGAAAATAAATTAGTTTTAACGCCCACTCCGACAGTTGCTAAAATAGAAATTACTAAAGAAGAAGAACCGGAAATTGAGCTGGCAATAAACTCCGACCGGAGCGGGGCAGCGTTGATTATTACCGAGATCAGTGACAAGTTCGATCAGTTGGAATACGAGTTAATCTACTTAGCCGAAAGCGACGACCTGGAAATCGAAAGAGGTGTCGCCGGCGGTCCGCTTAAAATCGGCAGCAGCAGAAAAATCAGAGAGGATCTTCTTTTTGGCACCGAAAGCTGTACTACCGGAACCTGCCGGCGTAAAATTGATAAAAATGTCAGCGGCGGGACTTTAGTCGTCAATTTGATCACTCCGGAAAACCAGGTTTGGACCATTGAAAAATCATTCGAAATCAGCAAAGCAGCTTCCGGCGGCTACGAGACGGTCTGGAAAGAATAGGGGAGAGTCTAACGAATTTAGTCCATACTGTTTTTACTTCAGCGCCGGAAAACTTCCGACTCCGTATCAGAAATCCAGGACACCCCCTCCTTATAATTCACCCCCGGGGTGTTATACCTATGACACCCCGGGGGTGGTCGGCCGATTAGCAGGTGAACCTCTCCAGGCTGAAGTCCGTCCCAAAAGGATGAAACCCCGCACCGCAACGACGGGGCTGGTACTGGGGTAATTAGCCGTTTCCGTCATCCTGAGAAATTCTGACGACGAAGGATCCCCGCCCGCAACCCGCCAACAGCTACGTAGTTCTGGGCGGGTAGCGATGGCGGGCGCGGCCCTTTGGATTAGAGCAAATTGCTGGTCTCGTGGGGACCTGCCTGCCGGCAGACAGGTTCTTCGCTACGCCCCGTACCAGACGGTACAGGGATCCGCTCAGAATGACGAGGAAGAGTAGTTCACTTTCACTTTAGTGATTCTTTCAAATCTACCCCTTGACAAGGCCGTTCCTTTTATTGCAAAATGGTGATAGATGGTGGCAAGTGGTGAAAAATGGTGAAATTGCTTATCGGACAGTATCGGTCCAGAGTCAGTCACAAAGGCAGGGTAGCTTTTCCTAAAACATTCAGGGAAATATTAGGAAAAAGAATTATTTTAACCAGAGGCTACGAGGGCTGTCTGATTGCCGTTTCCGAAGAAAGATGGCAGACATTAACAGAATCTACCGAAGACAAGCCTTTTGCTTTTGGCGCTGCCAGAGATACGGCCAGGTTTTTGCTTGGTAATGCCGCTTTGGTGGAATTGGATCAGCAAGGCAGATTTGTTATCCCGCCACACCTAAGAGAGTACGGAATATTAACAGAAGAGGCGATTTTTTTGGGCTTGAGCCGTTATGTTGAGATCTGGGGAAAAAGCAAGTGGGCTGATTACCAAGAATACCTGACCAAAAACATCGATTGGATTTCGGAAGGACTGAATAAGGGGGATGAAAAATAATTTTTATCATCAACCGGTACTTTTAAAAGAAGTCATCAAGAACCTGTCCATAAAAAAGGGAGGCAAATATATTGACGCCACACTTGGCCTTGGCGGACATACCTGCGAAATTATTAAAAATGGCGGTCTTGTTCTGGGTATTGAGTGGGATCCGGAAGTTCTGGCAATGACAAAGGAGCGTCTGGCTCGCAAAATAGAGTCTACCTACCCCGACGCTTCTTTTTCACACCGGGACAACAAAAAAAGCAGTAACCGTCCCACCAGCAGCCGGTTCGTTTTGAGTAATTTTGCCCGGATAGATGAAATCGCCAGGGAAAATAGATTTTATCCGGTAGACGGTATCCTCTTTGATTTGGGTATTTCCAGATGGCACTACAAGTTTTCAAAAAGAGGTTTTGCCTTTGATGACCAAACTTTAGATATGAGGATTAACCCGGACCTTCCTGAAACCGCCTTAAATATCGTTAATAGTTATTCTTATGACCAGCTTTACAGAATCCTTGCAGAAACTGTTCAAGAAGAGCTGGCTGGCCCGATTGCTAGAGCTCTGGTTAGCTCCCGTCGTTTAGGCGGGATTACTACCGCCCAAGAACTTTCCAATTTGGCAGCGAAAGTTTATCGAGAGCATCGGCTTGCCAAGAAAGCCAACCCGGCAACCAAGCTCTTTTTGGCATTAAGAAGCTTAGTCAATGAGGAAATTGAAAACCTCAAGCTGGGTTTGGCCGGAGCAATGCAAGTCTTGGCTCCGGGAGGAAAGCTCTTGGTAATTACTTTCAATTCCAATGAGGACCGGTTAGTTAAAAAATTTTCAAAATTGGAAAAACAAAAAGGCCAAGTAGAGAAACTAAGTCTTATTTTCCCGGACAGAGAGGAGATAAAAAATAACCGGCTTTGCCGAAGCGCCAAGTTAAGGGTTTTAGTTAAAAAAAGTGAAACTTAAAAAAGGTTTTGCCATCTTGCTCCCGGTTTTACTGATAGATGTTTTAACCTGCCTGCTAATTAATGCGGACTTGATCGGTATTCAGAAAAAATATTTTCAGCTCGAATCCAGAATTGATCAACTAATATCTGCCAACCAGATTCTGGAAAAAGAGACTGCCGATTCGTCTTCAATCTCTAAAATAAGTCAAACGGCAAAATCGGTAGGGCTTGAGCCGAACAAAAGAAGTATTGTTTTTGTCTATCCGGATCAATTCGCCAATCGTTAAAAAAAGATGAAGTCAACTCGTCTCCTTTTTCTCCTCTTCTTCCTATCACTTTGTTTTTTTGCCGTTTTGACCAGGTTTTTCTACTGGCAGGTTATCGCCGGCGACAAGCTTTCGGTAACGGCCCAAAAACAACGGTTTAAAACAGTAGAAGTTTCTGCGCCCAGAGGCAAAATTTACGCTTTTGACGATTACCCTTTAGTTTTAAACAAAAACCTTTTCTTTTTATACGTTTATCTGCCTAATTGCCCCTCTTTTATAAAAGAATTGCCGGAAAAATTGTCACCAATTTTTGTTTCCGATTTCCTTAGCAAAGAGTCTTCTCCTTCGGCCAATCTTGATACCGAAGGTCTGATTAAAGAAGAAAGAGTCAAAATCAGCCAAAACCTTTCTTCGGGTAAAAAATGGGTTATTTTAAAAAGAAGGTTGAGCTTGGACTCAAAAAAGGAAATCGAAGACCTTGGGTTTAATTGTCTCAGTTTCGAATCGGAAAGTTTCAGAGATTATCCTGAGGGAAGTATGTCAGCTCAATTGCTTGGGTTTGTTGGTTTTGATAAAAATGGCAATCAAAAAGGTTACTTTGGGCTGGAAGGGTTTTATAACCAACAACTTTCCGGTTTACCCGGGCTAATGGTTGAAGAAAAAACCTTAATCGGCCGACCGATTTTTTCTGAAAAAAGGGTAAAAGAGTCGGTCAGCTCCGGGATGAACTTGAATCTTTATTCGGACCGGGTGGCCCAGTTTATTTTAGAAGAAGAGCTAAAAAAGGGAATCGATATTTATGGCGCCGCCTCCGGTTGGGGAGTGATCCTGGATCCTGTCAGCGGTGGTATTTTAGCAATGGCCGGTTTTCCAAATTACGATCCGGCAAACTACACTGAGTTTACTGGAAGTCTATTTTCAAACCCGGCGGTTTCCGAAGGGTTTGAGCCGGGTTCTATCTTTAAGCCACTGATTATGACTGCTGCCCTGGAAGAAGAAGTTCTCACTCCCGAAACCAAGTGCGATCGCTGCGCCGGTCCAAGGAAGATCGGGGATTACAATATTAAAACCTGGAACGAAAAATATCATCCCCACTCAACCATGACTGAAGTTATTCAAAACTCGGATAATGTTGGCATGGTTTTTGTCTCGGAAAAGTTAGGAAAAGAGCGGCTTCTTGACTGGTTGAAAAAATTCGGTTTTGGTGAAAAAACAGGTATCGATCTTCAGGGTGAAGCCGCCCTTCCGATTCGCTCCGACAAAGATTGGTACCCGATTGACTTGGCAACAGTTTCTTTCGGTCAGGGGATATTGGTTACCCCAATCCAGTTAACCAGGGCTTTTTCCGTTCTTGCCAACCAGGGCTGGTTGATAAAGCCGAAAGTGGTTCAAAAAATTTGGCTCGGAGATAAGGATGTATTTTTGACGGAAGAAAGCGGTGAGAAAAGGATAATTTCCCCAAAAGTATCTGAAGAGATAAAAAAAATGCTGATCAACGCCGTCGAAAACGGAGAAGCCAAAAATCTTAAGCCTGCCAGATTAGTAATTGCCGGCAAGACCGGTACTGCCCAGATTCCCATCAGCGGCCACTATGATCAGGAAAAAACGATTGCCTCGTTTATCGGGTTTACTCCTGCCGATAACCCTAAATTTGTGATGTTAATCAGTCTGAGAGAGCCAAGTAGTTCTCCCTGGGGTTCGGAAACGGCCGCTCCTGTTTGGTTTAATATCGCCAACCGCTTGGCTTATTATTGGCAACTGTTTTAAAATTGAAACTCTAAGGGCTATCGCTAAAACCTGCCTGCTCGCCTCGCTGAGCGGTCGAAGCGGGCCCGGCAGGCAGGCTTGGCGAAGGAGGACCTGTCCACCGAAGTCCTGCCTGCCGGCAGGCAGGTTTAACGAAGGCGGAAAAACCCATGGCCTGCCTGCCGGCAGGCAGGTTTTCTTAGTTCACGTATAAATGGTATTTAAAAAAAGGAGCAAGTGTGCAAATTAAACCGGCAAAAGGAAAAATAGACGCCAATCTCTTAACTCTACTATCTATCTTGATTTTAATAGGCTTATTTATGATCGGGGACATTTCTCTGATAGAGGCAGAGGTTAAGTTTGGGGATAAATTTCACTTTTTAAAACGTCAGTTCGCTTGGGTTATTTTAGGCAGCAGTTTGTGTTTCTTCACTGCCAAGATAGATTATTTAGTTATTAAAAGAACTGCTAAACTGTTTTTTGTTTTAAGCCTCATTCCTTTATTACTGCTCCTAATCCCAGGGGTGGGAGTAACGATTTACGGAGCCAAAAGGTGGTTTGACTTGGGCTTTATGAACTTTCAACCGGTAGAGTTAGTCAAACTATCTTCGATAATATATTTTTCCTCATTAGCCGTTTCAGAAAACAAAAAAACAATTTGGCAGCAGCTGTTAATCCTTTCCGTTCCAAGTCTCTTGATCCTGGTTGAACCGGACTTCGGGTCATTAGTCCTTTTAGTCAGCAGTGTTGGGCTAATCTGGTTCTTGGCAGGCAAAAGCCTGCTTCAACTCTCTTTATTGGTAATAGTCGGTCTGGCAGCAGGAGGGCTGCTGATCTTTACCTCTCCTTACCGAACCGAAAGAGTGCTGGGACTGGTTAATCCTTTCTACGACCCCCAAGACAAATCTTACCATGTTTACCAACTGGTTTTAACTTTAGGCTCCGGCGGTTGGTTTGGCCGCGGGATGGGAAATTCGCGCCAGAAATATCAATTTCTTCCGGAAGCGACCACCGATTCTATCGTGGCTCTGATGGCAGAAGAGTTTGGTTTTTTGGGAATTTTTCTTTTTTTATTCCTATTTGCCTTGTTCTTATTTCGTTGTTTCAGAGTGGCCCGCTTGGCCCCCGACCCGTTTTGCCAGCTTCTCTCTGCCGGCATTGCCGGATTAATTGCTTTCCAGAGTATAATAAATCTGGGAGCGGTCGCTGTTTTGTTTCCGCTAACCGGAATGCCTTTTCCGTTCGTTTCGTACGGCGGTTCATCGTTAATCACCCTTATGGCGGCAATGGGTATTTTGCTCAACATTTCTCGTTATCAAGACAAAAAATGCTTAAGAAAATCATAATTACCGGTGGTCATGCTACTCCTGCTTTGGCGGTGATAGAAAAAATTAAAAGCGAACGGAGCGCCCCGAAGATTTTTTATTTCGGCAGAAAATATGTTTTTGACGGGTCGAAAAAGATTTCCTTCGAGTATCAGCAATTAACTGGCCAGGATCAAGTTTCTTTTATCACCATCAATGCTGGCCGGCTTCCCAGACAGCTTAACGGTTACTCAATCATCAGTTTATTAAAAATACCTTTAGGCTTTTTTCAGTCTTTCTGTTGGTTGGCTAAAATAAATCCCGCAGTAATCGTCTCTTTCGGCGGCTATCTGTCTACTCCGGTAGTTATCGCCGGCTGGTTTTTAGGAATCCCCTCAATCAGCCATGAGCAAACCGGATCCTTAGGTCTGGCCAACAAAATCAATTCTTTTTTTTCCAAAAAGGTAGCCGTTTCTTTCCCGGAGGTTTTAGACCAAATTCCGGCAAAGAAAGGTGTTTTAACAGGAAATCCAATCGGCCGAGAAAAATTTTCCCCTTCTCGAAAAGAGGCCATTTTTAAATTTATTTCCGAAGCTAAAAAACCGATACTTTTTATTACCGGAGGCAAGTCGGGGTCTAAGACGATAAATTTAACCGTCCGCCAAGCCCTGCCGAAGCTGAAGAAAAATTTTGCGATTATTCACCAAGTCGGTGTTGACGATTGTCCTACTCCTCAAGAAAGGGGGCGATATTTGAGGGTCAGATTTATCGAAGCTTCGTATTTCGATTGGCTTCTTTTCCGCTCCCATCTGATCGTTTCCCGGTCCGGGGCTAACATAGTTTTGCGTTTGGCTTTTTTCAAAAAAAGAGCGGTTTTAATTCCCATACCAAATTCTTCCGGAGATGAACAGAACAAAAACGCTAAATTTTTAAAGGGTTTAAATTTAGCGGTAGTTCTTAAACAGGACCGTTTGAATCAGGAAAGTCTGATTGAAGCGATTAGACAAGCTTTCCTATTGAAAATCAGTCCGAAATATCCTCCCTGGTGGTCAGAAGCGGATCCTGCCCGGGCGGCCGGGAAAATTTGGCGCTTAGCCAAGGAGGTTGCCCGATAAATGACCCTGAAAAGATTCTTTTTTGCCGCGATTGTTTCCATGATAGTTCTCTTCCTGGAATTCAAAGCCATTCCTTTCGTTTTAAAGAAAACTAATCTCTTTCACCCAAAACTTATTTCTCCGGTAGTGGAAGCTGAAAAAACGAAATTCTACCTGAAATATGTGCTCTTGGAATCTCAAGTTTTACTTTGGCAAGGCCCCTTTGTCCTGGAAGGAATTGGCGGAATTGAAGTTTCAATAATAGAAAAAGGAAGGCCGATTAAAATTATTTTTTCTTCGGAAAGAGACCCAAGATCGCAGCTTGCCTCTTTACAACTGATTTTAAAAGAGTCTAAAATGTTGGAAGCTATTAAAAATGGCCCCCCACCCAAGTTGATCGATTTAACCGGGGATAAACCTTATGTCTCGTTCTAACCTAACTGTTGGTATTGATATTGGCAGCAGCAAAATAGTCACTTTGGTCGCCCAGCATTTTCCGGAAGAAGAGAGAACCAACATTATCGGAGTCTCAAACTTCCCCGCTGACGGGATCAAAAAAGGTCAGGTAGTTGATATTGATAGGGCATCTGAATCTTTGATTCAAAGCGTCGAGTCGGCCGAAAGAATGGCAGGGTACTCTGTTTCCGAAGCTTTCGTTTCTTTTTCCGCTCCCCATGTTGAGTCGATCAACTCTCAGGGGGTGGTGGCAGTATCGAACCCAAAAGAGGAAATCGTTGAAGAAGATGTCGAAAGAGTAATCGAGGCCGCCCGCGCCGTTTCTTTGCCTTCATCAAGGGAAATTATCCATGTTATCCCGCGCAACTTCTCTGTCGACGGGCAAAAAGGGGTTGACAATCCTATTGGCATGAGCGGTGTCCGTTTGGAGGTAGAGTCTCACATTGTTACCGCCTCTTCACCGGCGATGAGGAATTTAGCCAAATGCATCGACGAAGCCGGAGTTAAAATTTCTGCTTTTGTCTTCGGCGGCTTTGCTATCGCCGAATCGGTTTTAACCCCTACCGAAAAAGAACTGGGCGTGGTTTTGGTTGACATCGGCAGCAGTGTTACCACAATAACTATTTACAACGAGGGGGCGCCTTGTTTTTCAAAAGTGCTTCCGGTCGGCGCCAAAAATGTTACTAACGACTTAGCGATAGGGCTTAGACTTTCTTTGGATCAGGCCGAAAAATTGAAGTTAATCCTGGAAAAATATAAAGATGAGGATGGCGACATTTCTCTTAAAAAATTAGCCATCGACCCGGAAGAAAAAAAAATTTCTCTTAAAACCGCCGTCAATGGCATAGTCGCTCCCCGCTTAGATGAAATTTTTTCTCTAATCAAAGAAGAGGTCAGGCAAAGCGGGTTCGGCGGGGTAACACCGGCAGGGTTGGTTCTAGTTGGCGGGGGAGCCAAAACGATCAGGGCTAAATACAGTTGTCAAAAAACCTTAGGTTTGCCGGTGAGGGTTGGTGTTCCGGAAAAATTGGGCGGTATTATTGATGATTTGATTTCCCCGGAGTACGCTTCTTCATTGGGGTTGATTCTTTACGGCATCAAACAGGGTCGCTCTCAAAAAGTTTTATCAAAAGGGGTTTTTAATTTTGGTAAAATAGGTAAGAAATTGTCAGTCAAGGGGGCGATACAAAAGCTGTTTGAAACATTAAAGCCCCTTTTGCCGTAAAAGATGGCTTTGGTTAACCCAATCCCCAGTCAAATTGCCAGAATAAAAGTCGTCGGTGTCGGCGGCGGCGGCGGTAACGCGGTCAACTATATGGTTAGTGATCACCGGACCGACGGAGTGGAATTTATTGTTATCAACACCGATGCCCAAGCCCTGCTATCCTCAAAGGCGGAAACAAAAATCCAAATTGGTGAAAAAGTTACCCGGGGACTGGGAGCCGGAGGCAATCCAAAAACAGGCCGGGAAGCGGCAGAGGAATCAAAAGAAAAAATCAAAGATCTGCTTCGCGGCTCTGATATGGTTTTTATCGCCGGAGGCATGGGCGGTGGTACTGCCAGCGGCAGCGCTCCGGTAATTGCCCAAATCGCCAAAGAAGAGTTAGGCATACTAACTGTTGGCGTAGTCACTAAACCGTTTTTCTTCGAAGGAACCAGGAGAATGGTTATCGCCGAAGAGTCGATTGATAAATTGAGAGAAAAAGTAGATACCCTGATTGTGGTCCCAAATCAAAAACTGCTCGAAGTTTCCACAGAAAAAACAACTCTTTTAGACGCCTTTAAGTTAGCAGACTCTGTTCTTTCCAACGGCGTCCGAGGCATCTCTGATTTGATCACTGTTTCAGGCTTGATTAATCTGGATTTCGCCGATATCCGTTCGGTAATGGAAAACGCGGGTACCGCCCTTTTGGGAGTCGGCTCCGCCTCAGGAGAAGATCGGGCCCAGGAAGCAGTCTTAAAAGCGATTTCTTCACAATTGCTTGATGTCACTATTGAGGGTGCCCGCGGGGTTCTTCTTAATATTTCCGGAGGTCCGGATTTGACCATGGCAGAAGTCGAAAAAGCCGCCAAGACGATCAGCAGTCAGGTGGGAGGAGACGCCAATATTTTTTTTGGAGCTAGTATAGATCCGTCAATAAAAGGTGTAAAGATTACTGTTGTTGCCACCGGATTTGATGAAACCAGAAGAGCCCTGGCAGGGCTGATCAAACCCAAACAAGAACTGGAAATATCTGATCCTGACACGGATTTTCCCAAAGAGGGTAATCTTAGTTTTTCAAATGAAAACCAAGAAAAAACCAAGAAAAAAAAGAAAAAAACTAAGTCACCTCTTTTTGGACAAGATCTTCCCGAAGGCGTTGAGATCGTAGATGAATTCGACATCCCTTCTTTTCTAAGAAAAAAGAGTTAGTTTTGAAAAAGGGAGAAACTATGTTTTCTATTTTGGGGCTCTTCTGTTTAAACTTATTAATGCTTTGGGGGCTGGACAAAAACCTTTTTTGGCGCCAGCTCCTTTTTTGGCTGATCGGCGTGGTCTTTTTTTTGCTGCTTAAAACTATTAGTGCCCGCAGGGTTTTTTTGCCTAAAAAAAGAGTTTACCTTTTAATTCTCCTTTTTTTGGCTTTACCTTTGCTTTTCGGACGAGTAGTCAGGGGTTCGTCCCGCTGGCTGGAAATAGGAATTTTTTCAATACAACCCTCAGAGCTGGTCAAACCCTTCTTAATCGGAGTTTTCGCCTCTTTTTTGGCGAACGGGGTCAGTAACTTTAAAAACTTTTTAGCCTTGATCCTGTTGATCTTCCTACCGGTTTTCTTAGTCTTAGTTCAACCTGATTTAGGCAGCGCCGCCATTGTTCTGGTCACCCTTCTTTCTTTAGTGTTTATCGCTAAACCAAATTTAGTTTGGTGGCTGCCCCTGATCGTTGGTCTCGGCCTTATTCTTCTTTTGGCGGGAAACAGGATTTTTGAACCTTACCAGCTCGACAGGATAACGAGTTTTTTAAACCCAGAACAAGATCCGCTAGGAAAAGGGTACAACCTTATCCAGGCAAAATTGGCCATTGGCGCCGGCGGCTGGTCTGGACGCGGTTTTGGTTTAGGCAGGCAAACACAATTATCCTTCCTCCCCGAAAAACAAACCGATTTTATCTTTGCCTCCTTGGCCGAAGAGCTTGGGTTCTTCGGAGTTCTTTTTACCCTTTGGTTTTATTTGCTGTTTTTTAACTGGCTGATCAAAAAGATTGCCCTGTCCGAAAATGGTTTTTGGTTTTTCCTAAGAAGCGGCATTTTTCTTCAGATTTTTCTGCAAACAGCAATCAACTTAGCGATGAATCTTCAGCTTTTTCCGGTTGTCGGCGTGCCATTGCCATTTCTTTCCTACGGAGGCTCATCCTTATTTTCAACCTTTTTGGCTTTAGGACTTTTTTTATAAGTCCTGAAGCAGTTTTACCAACCACTGCTTGTAGAATCTAACCTCGATATTGTATAATCGGTTTCGTTATGATTTACGCTATTATTGATTTCAAAGGAACCCAGATTAAGATTGCCGAAGGGGATCAGGTCAAGGTTCCTAAGCTGGATCAAAAAGAGGGAACAGAGCTCAAGATTGAAAATGTTTTGCTAATCAACCATGACGGCAATGTGGAAGTGGGAATACCCGTAGTCAAAAACGCCCTGGTCACAGCTACTGTTTTAGAGCATTTTAAAGGCAAGAAAATCCGCGTTGCCACCTACAAAGCAAAGTCCCGATACCGCAAAGTTAAAGGTTTCAGGCCGCAATTAAGTAAAATTGCCATAAATTCGATTAGCTTTTCGCAAAAAAACGCGGTTAAAGAGCCAAAAACCGCTTCGAAAAAAAGAGCTGGTTCTCTGGCCAAAACCAAAAAGTCTTAGGATTTAAAAATCTAAAACATGTCAAAAACTAAAGCCAAAGGCAAAGTCTCCCAAAAAGCAGCCAGGCCCGGAAAAAGATTGGGTTTAAAAATTGCCGGCGGCCAAAAAGTTGAAACCGGAGTTATCTTGGTCCGCCAGAGAGGATCCTCTTTCCACCCGGGAGAGGGCGCCAAAATGGGGCGCGACTTCACTATTTTTGCCCTAAGAAACGGTATCGTCAAATTTAAAGTCCAAAAAGGCAAAAGGTTAGTCTGTGTCTACTAGTTGATGCAAAACCTCTTAAATGGCTACAAGAGCCTTGATCCGATTGCCCGAGGCCTTTTATTTCAAAAAATCAAGGAAAAAGAGAACATCAGTTATCAGAAGATTGCCAAGAAATTAAACAAAAGCCCTTCTTATATCGTTAACTCCGTCAGACTTCTCAGTCTGCCCATGGCAATCAAAGACGGACTTTTAGGCCAGTTGATTAGCGAAGGTCATGCCCGAGCCTTAATCTCAATCAAAGACCAAAGAGAATGTGTTGAAATTTACAAAAAAATTCTAATTTCCCATGGTTCGGTCAGAGAGGCGGAAGAATTGGTCCGTCAAAAAATTAAAGGCGAAAAGAAAGACATTACCGAGAAACAGTTAGAACAAATAAAAAAATATTTCGATAAATTTTTCGGGGAAGTTTTTTCTTCTATAAAAATCAAATACAAGAGAAGGGGAGTAGAAGTTTCCTTGACTAAATAAGTTTACGCTTCCCTGGCTGTCTCCTGAGCTTTGCACCCACTGTCATCCTGAGGAATCCGCCTCCGCCGGTTGGCGGATGGCGGATAATGACGAAGGATCCCCCTCGCAGAAGGCAACCGTCTGGGGATTAGGGGATTCTTCCCCGCCAGCAACTGCGTAGCTTTGGGCGGGTCAGAATGACTCCCTTTCTTTGTCATCCTGAGGAATTCTGATGACGAAGGATCCCCGCCCGCGTTGCCTGACGGCTCTCGCCCGCTAACGCCTGAGCGTAGCGATGGCGGGCGCGGCCCTTTGGATCAGCAAATTGATAGTTCTATGGGGATTCTTCGCTTCGCCCTGTACCCTACGTGGTACGGGGCTACGCTCAGAATGACGGGGAAGGAGAATTCTTTCTCCAATCTGAAGTCGGGGTTTTTGCCTTCTTAAAATAAAACCTTGTCTTTAATTAATATCCTTCGGCATGCCTTACAATTCCAAACCGGCTAAGCGGCCAATAACGTATCAAGGCTCTTCCGACAATATTTTCTTTCGAAACCGGACCAAATTCCCGTCCGTCTCTGGAGTGGGGTCGGTTGTCTCCTAAAAAGAGATATTCACCCGGAGGAATAATTACCGGTCTTCCTTCTCGGAGATAACTGCCGGCGTTAGTGGGGGAGTCAGAAGGGATATAACTCTCTTCCAAAGGGTTTCCGTTAATCCAGATTTGATCTTCGACGATTTTGACTGTATCTCCCGGAAGTCCGATCACTCTTTTGATATATTCACATTCGTTTTCGGAACAAGGTTCGCTGGGAGGAGCTTTAAAAACAACCACTTCACCCCTGGCCGGCTCCCTGAAATGATAGCTGATTTTTTCCGTCAGAATAAACTCTTTGTCGTAAAAATTAGGATACATTGAACTGCCGTGGACCTGATTAGGTTGGGCGACAAAAAGATAAAGAAGCACAAAAACAGACAAAGCCAGTACCAGGGCCTGAACCGAGTCTAAGATAAAACCGAATATTTTCCTGAGCATGGCTGAGTCTTAGTTTATTTGTTTTGCTATAATAATTCAAGAAGAAGAAAAAACACAGAAGACCGTGTAGCTCAGTTGGTTAGAGCATTCCGTTCACATCGGAAAGGTCCCAGGTTCGAGTCCTGGCACGGTCACTATTTTGGAAATCGAAAGCGGATTGGGTGCAGCGCTGGCTGCGCCCCCCTCCGCAGACAGCGCTGCAAAGGGAAAATCAAGAGTTACCGACAGGCGACGATCTTTCAAAAAGAAGTTCGAGCCGACTTTTTTTGCCACGACGGATAAGTCGTGGCAATTATTTTCAGCGCGTGCGACCTTTTGCGCCTGTAAGGCGCAATTTACGAATCCTCTCATGGGTTCGAGCCAAACATTTCCGTTTTTCTCAATCTGCGATTTTTTCTCCTCCAACTTTAGTTTTTCGTCAAATAATTCATTCTTCTTTTGTTTATAGATTTCCGGTTCAATGACTTGATCGAGATACCCGTCAAGAAGGCGGTTTAACTTGATTTCAGTTTCCTGAACTTGGTCGTTTAATTGTTTTGTTTCGACTTCGGCAGTAAATTTATCTTTTTCTTCTGCTTTGATTATCCACTTCTCAAAATATGGTTCCCAGCCTTCATGTAAGCCGCAATCACGAACAGTTTTTCTTAATTGTGCTTCTGTATTAGGTTCCGAAATATATTTTTGATCACAGGGTTTTAGTTTTTTCGTACAACGATAGTAGATGAAAGTCTGTCCTGTCCCATTTTTGTATTTTTTGATATGTTGTTCTGCCGTGATTGCGGCGCCGCACTCGCCGCAGGTCGCTAGACCTGCAAAGGCGAAATTGTGCCCTTTTTGTCTTGGTCGTTCAATTTTTTCAACTTGTTTTTGCACTTCGTCAAACAGCTTTTTGCTGATGAAAGTTTTGTGTGAGCCTTGATAGTATTCTCTGGCATATTTCATAATGCCCAGATAGAATTTATTTGTGAGCATGTTTTTAACTTGATCTACTTTTACTGGTTTTCCGTCCAGTTTTTTGATTCCGAACTTGTGAAGAAAAATTGCGATCTCCACAAATGATTTTCCACCTTCAGCAAAAAGTTGGAATGCTTTTCTCACAACTTTGGATAATTCGGGGTCAATATCAATTCCCCTCGTTTTGGGGTTATTGATATATCCGTATGGTGCTTTACTTGGCCAAACGCCATTCCTTAATTTCTGCCTGTTTCCTCGTTTAACATTCTCGGAAAGATTATCCACATAATATTTTGATTGGCCAAAGGCGATGTTGAGCATGAATTTTCCTTGTGGTGTGCTTTCAAACCAAAACGAGGGGAATTTTAAATCAAGGAGTTTGCCGGTATCTAGAAGGTAAATTATTTTTCCGCCGTCGATAGAATTTCTGGCTAAACGGTCCGGATGCCAAGATAAAATGCCGTTTGCCTGTCCTTTCTCGATTCTTTTTAAAACTTCGGCAAACTGTTCTCTTCCGGGAACTTTGGCAGTTTTGGCTTCGGTGATAAATTCAGTGACAGTTAAGTTTTCTCTTTTGGCAAACTCCTTGAGTTCAGAAATTTGCGCTTCAATAGATAAAACTTGTTTGTCTTTTTCGTCAGTAGATTTTCGACAGTAAGCAATATATTTGATCATTTTATATTTTCTTAGAGTTCTTTAATTTTTGCGTTTTTCTTCATTCTTTTTCTCTGCGTCGCCTGTCGGTAACTCTTGATTTTCCCTTTGCAGCGCTGTCTGCGGAGGGGGGCGCAGCCAGCGCTGCACCCAATCCGCTTTCGATTTCCAAATTTGTGAACGTTTTTGAACAAATTCGAACGTATTTCAAAGGTAGCGGCGGCTGACCGCACCAGCCGCCGCACTATTTGTGAGCTCGGCCTGCGGCCTCGCAAGAAGTCGGCTCGAACATTCCGCTGAAAGCGGAACAAAGAAAAACGCAAAAATTTTAAAGAACTTTTATCTATAAACTTTAATGGCGCAACCAGTTGGATACAGATAAGAATTGCGTCTTACTGCCTGATTGCGCCATCAAAAAACGCAATTCCCAAAAATCTGTATCCATAATTACTATACCAAAAAACAAAATAGAAAAACAAGGGCAATTTTACAAGATTTGCTTTTTTGATTTTCGTGTATAATGATCTTGGAGGTTAATAAAAAATGGAAACAGATATTAATTCAACTAATACAAGTCAACCATTGCCACAAACTAATCAGATTCCTAACCAACCGGTTGTTGAATCACAGAATAGTAAATTAGTTAAAGTGCTTCTTTACGTTATTGGTGCAGTAGTATTTATGGCTATCGGAGCATTTGGATTTTGGATATATGAGAATCAAACAAAAGGAAAGCAAACGAGTATTACGAATACCACTCCTATTCCATCCGAAACTAGTTCTACAAGTTTACCATCAGTTGAACCAAAACCATCAAACTCTTCCGATTTGAAGATGTATAAGGATAGCCTATATGGTTACACTATCAAATATCCTTCAAGTTGGCAAATAAACCCATTTACCAACAAAGACGATTATTATAATGTCATACGAAGCGGAGTTACCTTCGAAAAAGCAGGATATGAAGTAACAATAAATAATTATGGTAAAATTCCGAAAAGCGGTTGTGGGGGTTTAATTACAAGTAAGAATAATTTTTTGAAAATAAATGTTCCCCTGATTGAGTTGTGGAGGTCTAAAATTGAAGAAGGTAAAGTTGATGGAATGGTAGCAATAAATCCTCAAGGGGCTGAATTTGTTACATTGAATTTGGGAACTTTCGAAAAAGTGCAAACTACTGCTCCAAATACAGACGGAAGTCTTGATTGTAATTTCTTAGTTAATAATTATAGGTATGAAATTTTATATAAACTTCCAATTATTGGAGAAGAAAACCTGAAAAATATTAATAAGGAAACTCTAACAGAAATGGATAAAATAGTTACTTCTCTCATTTGGGCTGAATAACTTTAGAAATAGACAATTTAGAATATAAAGGAGATATTAGAGTCCATAAAATGTTAAAATGGCTTGCGAAGCAAGCCAAAAGTCGCGCGTGCTGAAAATAAGCGAGGCCGCAGGCCGAGCTCACAAATAGTGCGGCGGCTGGTGCGGTCAGCCGCCGCTACCTTTGAAATACGTTCGAATTTGTTCAAAAACGTTCACTATTTTGGAAATCGAAGATTCGCAAAGTGGGGCAACATTGCAAAACCAAAATTCAAATTCATCGAGAGCCACCGTAAAGAAAGAGTGACTCTCTACCGACTAAAGTCGGTGGTATCGTTTCCGGTACCGTGGCATACTATTCTCTATTCTCTTTGAGATACTTTTCCAATAGCCTCTCTGTCTTACTTCCTATGCTTTCTGCAAAATAGCCCCTTGCCAAAAAAAATTCTTTCCTATGGAAAAGCAATCTATGCCTAACGTGTCTACCGGTCCACAACCTATAGCAACCGCAAAACAAATTTCGGTAATTTGTGATGTCTTGTTTGTAAGTTCAACTTGTGCCCAAAATGTTTAAACTTTAAACATCCGTTTTTGTTTTGCGGGCACTATAGGAGCTAATATTGGCGACTATACAGAGTACTTTCTGAAAATTGGAGCGCGCGTTGTATGTATAGAACCGCAACCTCATTGTATAAGAATACTAAAACAGAGGTTTAAAAATACTAATAATACAAAAATTATTGAAAAAGGAGTCGCTGAAAAAAACGGAGAGATTTTGTTACACATAGATCCGTCTAATCACGCAACCGCCACCTTTTCTAATAAATTTAAAACGCAAGGTCCCTTTAAAAATAGAAATTGGGATAAAAAAGTAAAAGTTCCCGTTACAACGTTGGATGAATTAATAAGTGAATATGGTATTCCGGTTTTCTGTAAAATTGACGTCGAAGGTTACGAAGTCAGTGTTTTAAAAGGCTTAAGTGTACCGATTCCTTATATTTCGTTCGAATATTCAAAAAATCTATTGAAAGAAGTTGAAAGTTGTTTAAGCCATTTAAACAAACTTGGTAATGCAAGATTCAATTTTTCGGTTTCATACAATTCAACAAAATTAAAATTGAGAAAGTGGACCAAAAGCAAAAAAAAGTTAATAGACGAAGTACAAAAAGTACCTTTGGGGTACCCTGGTGATGTCTTTGTCAATTTCTTAAATTGAAGCTTCGAGGACTACTTTGTCCTTCCGTAGCCCTGCCTGCCGGCAGGCAGGTTTTGGCGAAGGAGGAACAGCCCACGGATCCCAAAGGGATTCCTTCGGGGTTTTCACAAAGGCGGATTGAAAGAACCAGGGGGTGAATATATGAAAAGAATTGAAAAGAAAGTCCATCCGAAGTATTTTCAAAAGATTCTAGATGGAATAATTTCGAAACTTTTTAATCGTTTCGTTTACAAAAGCGGATAACTCCTTCCCAATCAATCTTTGCCAAAAAGACTCTTTTTCTTCGTCAGTCATTTCAGAAATGTACTTACCGGTTTCCGGATCTATCTGGAGAGATTCAATCGGATAACCGGGGATAGTTTTTCCACTTGGTTTAGAAACAAATCTACGGGGAGATTTAATCTCGGTCTCAAAAATTCTACCATCAGGTAAAGCGATACAAACCGCAAAAAGCCAGTATCCGCTTATGCTTTCTCCTAAGCTGCCAATAAGCTCTGAATAATAGTCTAAAAGCTCTTCATCGGTTGGCCTGTCTTGTCTTCCTTTAATTCTCCTAACATTAATGCCTGGTTGCATGGTCTCATCTAAACCTTCAAGATAAAGAGCGTTATCCATAGCTAAAACCGGGCTTTGCAACCCCTTTGAGTATGCGAGCGCCTTTTTACTAGCGTTTTCTTGGGCGGTTACTCCATCTTCCACAACCTTAATCCCGGTAGTGTCGTAGTCTCTCAATCCACGGAGTTTTATTTTAGTAGAGGAAAGGGCGAATCGGATTTGTTCTTCTTTACCTGGATTTCCTGTTCCTATAATTATCTCTATCATTTTGAGAGTATATCATTTTAAAACTACCCGGTTCTAAAACCTAAACGGGATAAGCATAGGTGTAGTTTTGAAGGCTGGAAACGTTTTTGGAAAGTAAGTTATAAAGGTAGATAAGCTCGGAATTGATTTGCTTCCGATCCTCGAACCTTGAGGTCACACTAGTCTATGATAGGGCTTAACTTCGGCCAAATTTGCTTTCGCGTAATGAGTTTATTTTTGAAAGAAAACAATCAAACTACTCTTAAATTGATAGAGCTTGTACTTTTTAAAAGCCTTATCAAACAAGTCAATCCACTCTTTCTTGCGTAAAGTCCTACCCGCATCAAAGAGAAAGTGATAAAGGTCTCTAACTGGTTCACAGAGGAAAACATA
>Ga0180009_10002590_pt1 | contig 21236 bp, 20 predicted proteins | sample OS_PC_MetaG_FD_123537 | JGI IMG/M metagenome (GOLD analysis project Ga0180009, IMG submission 123537) | Groundwater microbial communities from the Aspo Hard Rock Laboratory (HRL) deep subsurface site, Sweden - OS_PC_MetaG | ecosystem: Environmental > Aquatic > Deep subsurface > Groundwater...
CTCCATGTATTATTGTATACCATAATTTGATTCGGAATGCAAGTAAAAAATTAGCTGTTTTGAATATTTTTTGTCAGTTGTTTGTTTTCTCCACAGGATATTGAGTAATTACCAAAATAGTTCCGCTCAATGACAAACCTGAACAGGTAAAGAGTCTGGTAGATGCTATTGTTATCTCTTCGAAGGCGCATGAAAACGATATATACAGACAAATTTCACATTTAGAAAAGCACGGGCTAAAAGTTTATAAACTCTATGATATTTCAAACGAAACTATTTTGTACCATACAGCTTCCAATTATGAAACTTTAGGAGAATGGGAATTTGCAGTGGAAGGATTTCAAGAAGTCATTGAATCTTCTTCTAATCCTAATTTAATAGGAGGGGCTTGTTATCATTTAGGCAGAATATATAAAGAACTTGGAAATAGAGAAAAGTCTACAGAATATCTAAGAGAATGTCTTAAATTTATACCACATCATAATAAAGCAAAAGAGATACTTAGAGAGATTAACAAAGAGAATATGTTGCTTAGCGAAGTCTGAACCAAAAAATTAGTTCCTAAGAGGGAAAAATGTTAAGTTCATTATTTTCACTTGAGGGTAAGGTTGCTATTGTAACAGGAGGGGCAGGATATCTTGGCCGGGAAATGTCGAAGATACTTTCAGAGGCAGGTGCGCATGTTATAATTGCCTCCCGAAATTTAGAAAGATTGAAATCCTTGGCAGAAGAAATTGACAAGGATGGAGGAAAAGCCGAAGCTATACAATTTGATATGACTAAACAAGATTCTATAAAAGAGATGGTTCAAAAGACTATTGAAAAGTATGGAAGGATTGATATCCTTGTCAATAATGCCTCGGGAGGAGTTTCTAATACCGTTGAAGATATGACACTTGAAGAATGGAATTCAACATTTATTGCTGGTGTGACTGGATACTTTTTATGCACGAAGGCAGTTGGACCCATTATGAAAAGGCAAGGCGGAGGAAATATTATCAATGTGGCGTCAATTCTTGGATTCATGGGAGATGACCAGCGTAGGTATATAAACTGTGTAAGTCCTCCCAACTACTTTGCCTCAAAAGGGGCTATAATACAACTTACTCGGTATCTTGCTACATACTGGAGTGCTCATGGAATCCGGGTAAATACATTGAGTCCTGGACCGTTTCCATCCAAAGAATCTCTTTCTTCTCTTAAATTGGATGAAATTGGGAAAAAGGTTCCCTTAGGAAGGATTGGCAAACCAGAGGAGATAGCCGGTCCCCTTCTCTTCTTGGCCAGTGATGCCTCTTCTTATGTAACTGGACATAATTTGGTAGCGGATGGCGGGTGGTCTGTATGGTGAGCTTTACAATTAGATTCTATCGCAGCAGTAAACTGGGGACAAGGAGAGACCTTTCACCTGTAGTTGTAGTGGGGGGGCCTTGTGTCCGTAAAATATGTCCATAAAGGGCTGCACTACTTGTTCCTGCTGATATGCTACGCTACAATGTTTCCGGTAGAGTCTTCATAAGGTAATCTAAGGCAGGAGGAAGTTGTATAATGGAAAATTTATCTTTAAGTGTGATTATGCCGGCACTTAATGAAGAGAAAAATATTGTTGTTGCCATTACTAACACTATAAAAGCTTTTGAAGATTTTAATATTAAAGGGGAAATTATTGTTATCAATGATGGTAGTATGGATAATACAGAAGATTTAGTAAATAATATAATACAAAAAGATGTCCGTGTCAGAATGGTAAAACATGAAGCTCCAAAAGGAATAGGTGCATCATTTTGGGATGGTGTTGATAATACTAATAATGAGATTGTTACTATGATTCCTGGAGATAATGAAAATTATCCTTGGGAAACTTTACGATATTGTGAATTACTTAATCATGTGGATATTGTTATTCCTTTTGTATTTAATAAAGAAGTGCGTTCATTTTGCAGAAATGGACTTTCATGGCTCTACCGCTTCATTATTAATTCTACCTTCATGGTTAATTTTAATTATACAAACGGTACGGTTTTGTATCGAAGATCCATTTTAAAACAAATCGATTATAGAAATGATGGATTTTTCTTTCAAACAGACATTTTGATTAGGACTGTAAAAAAGGGCTATCTTTTTGCAGAAGTTCCGTTTTGGCTTGGGGTTAGAAAAGAAGGAAGATCAAAGGCGGTTTCTTTTCCTTCCTTAAAACAGGTTGCGAGAGGATATTTTCGATTGGTGAAAGATCATTATTTATATAAAAAGAATGTGAAAAATATCAAAAATTTGGCGGAAGACTCTTTAACATCTAAACGATATAGTGCCAAAATATTTTAATGCGTTGAGAAAAGTTCAGGATTCCGAAAGATGAGGATGTAAAACTTAAAAAATGAGATTTTTCAAAAAGTACATACCTATATCTAAAGCAGTGAGCAAATATGCCCAGGCATGGCTAACACGAAAAAGGATACCCATCTATGTTGGCCTTTTTATTACCCAGCGCTGTAACCTTAAATGTATATACTGCTTTCCTGATTCACCACAGAGACAAAAAGAAAATGAATTTTCAAAAGAGGAAATCTTCAGGATTGTAGATGAGTTTTACGCCATGGGCACACGATATATAACCCTTCTGGGAGGCGAACCTCTCATAAGGAAAGATTTTGACGAGATAGTCGATTACATAGTAGGAAAGCATATTATCGTAGAAACAGGGACAAATGGTTATTTTACAAAGCAAAATATAGATAGCTTAAAAAAAATAAGCCTTGTTTGTCATAGCATAGATGGTAATAAGGAGGATATGGACAAGAACAGGGGGGAAGGTTCACATAAGAAGATACTGGAAAGTTTAGAGTTATGTCAGGCCAACGGGATACCTGTTCAAATGAGGGCTGTTTTCACTAAAAATAATATCGGCAGTCTTGATTATCTTTTGAATCTTGCCAAAAAATACAATACCAGTTTGGGGTTGGCTGAGCAGGCTGTCGTAAAGGACAAAGATAATGAATATGTTATGACAACGGCAGAATTGAGAGAGTTCTGGCAAAAAGTCAAGAACTATAAGATGCAGGGATATCCCGTAGACAAGTCATTTAAGCTGTTGGACAAGATTATTAGTTATCCTTTAGAATTTCCAATAGATAAGATATTTACTAAAGACGATATATTACCCCCCAACTTTACCTACCCAAAATGCAATCTTAGTCGGGGATATATGTTTCTGGATAGTAACGGCATGGCGTATCCCTGTGCCCGGTTATTCGGCAAATTTGGTAAAAGCATTTATGATTCGGGGGGAATAAAAGGGGCCTGGGATTATTTAGCCGAGAATAACTGTCTTTTTTGCAGACAGAGCATACAAGACTTAAAAAGTTATTTCTTCTCATATGATATGGAAGCGATAAAGGTAGCTATAGCTAATTTCCAAAAAAAATAAATGGGAAACTATTTAACAAATTTCAAAGAAAAAGCAAATTTTGAAGCGATTGAAGATCTGATACCATCTAATATTTGTCCCTTTTTATTCTATAACTTAACGCCGTATATTTACACTTTGGTAAAAGGTGGCTGGTTTGATTGGGTTAAAAAAAGTAGGGACCCAGCCTATAGAAAAATAATAAATAGTAATGATTTCCATAGAAAGGATGTAAACAGGTTATATGCAAATGAAGTTCTTGTCCGCTGTCCTAATCCGTATACAACCATTGTCGCTGGCGTTGGGTTATGGCCTGATAAAAAGATCAAGATAAGAATTTTACATGTCAATGGTCAGTGCCCGAATAATCATAACTTAAATGATGAAGTTGTATCAGATATAGGGAATGTTGAAAGGAAAACAGTTGATTATAATAAGCTTTTTCCTGAAATCTTAAGTTCCGCTGTATCCAGGCAATCCTATAATGAATGCATTGCCTACTACCTGATAGAACGGAAACTTACCATTGAGACATCCAGAATAATCTTTCCATGCCGTTATCACAAAAAAGGCAGGACATTTAAAGACAGCTTTCTACCGGAGGGATTTTGTCCACATATATTTGGGTTGATTTATCCCCAGATTTTAGCGGTAATGTATAACGCCCACCATGTGGATAGAAAAATAAAAATTAAACATCCTGGAAAGGAAGCATACATTAACTTGATTCTGGAAAAAATCAACCTGGTGCCTAATTACTATTTGAGATTAATCTTAAGTTTTTCAAAAAAAATATTCGAAGCTATTTTTCATCCGGTCGATATCATGGATTATAATTTAGTTATAAATGTGATAGAAAATGAAGCGGCTGACTGCTCGTTAAAAAAGGGGAGAAAATATCATGTAAATCTAAGGGATGATAATTTTCTCTGTCCGGCCTCTTTTCATGTTTTATATCCCTTTTTACTTTTACTTTCTTTAGGGCATAAGATTAACTGGGATAGTTCCGAAGAAGATACTTTAGTCCCTTGTCCTGATTGTATAGGGACTGTCTATTCTATTAAATAACATTAAATAACGGAGGTTATCATTAAGGCACTGGTTACCGGGGCATCAGGACATTTAGGCTACCATATATGTAAACTTCTTGTATCCGAAGGACTTAAGGTCAGAGCTTTTATACGTAGTCCCAGTTATAAAGAGCATTTGTTAACATTACCTTTGGACATCTGTTACGGCGATATGTTTGAAATAGATTCACTTAAAAGGGTAATGAAAGGAGTGGATATTATTTTCCATGCGGCCGCGGTTTATAAGTTGACTGAAGCAGCTTCTAACGGGTCTGTGGCTGGAGACGAACCGATTATTCCGACAGCGATTGAAGGGATAAGAAACCTCTATCAGGCTGCATCAGAGAGCCATATAAAAAAAATTATTTATACAAGTTCTGTTGAAACAATTGGCATGACCTACAATAAAAATAAACTTTTAGATGAATCCTGTTTTACCAAAGAAGCCTTTTATATTTATTCAATTGCGAAAATTGAGGCTGAAAAACTGGCTTTTGAATTGGCTAATAAGTTTAATATTCATACGGTAATTTGCAATCCTGCCACTATTGTAGGCAAAGATGATTATAAGCTAACCCCAAGCAATAAAATGCTTTTAAACTTTGCAAGAAATAGTTTTTGTTATGTTGAGGGCGGTCAATCTCTGGTTGATGTTGAAGATGTGGCTCGTGGTCACCTGAACGCTTTTAATAAAGGCAGGCATTTAGAGCGGTATATCCTCAGCGGAGAAAATATAGAAATTAGAGATTTGATTATTTTAATAAGGGAGATTCTAAACATCAAAGGACCTTTAATAAAACTGAATAAGCTATTTTTATATCCTGCTGCCCTTTTCTTCGAAATGTTATCCAAAATAACAAAAAAGACTCCCTTCATTACCAGACGAAAAATAATCAGGTCAATAGGGAGCTATTCTTTCTACGATAACTCGAAATCAAGGAAAGAACTTGATTATTCACCAGGAGAGCTTAAAGAAGTTTTGCCATCTATATTAAGCTGGTTAGTGGAGAGACATAAATGAGAATTTTGTTTATAATAAACATGGAAGATTTGGGTTTTGAGGAGCCCCTGGGAGTTCTATATTTATCCGCTATTTGCAAAAAACATAGTCACAAAGTTTACGCCGTAGAAAATAATTTGGCCAGGATTGAAGAAAGGATAAAAGACATTAAACCTGATTTGATAGCGCTCAGTGTTCTCACCCCCAGTTTTTCATATTTATTTGAAACCATAAAGAGGCTCAAAACAAAATATGATATTCCTACTGTATTCGGAGGACCGCATATTACCTTTTTCCCGGAGGTAACAAATTGCAGCGAAATAGATTATGCCTTTATGGGAGAAGCTGAAGATGCATTTGTAGAATTTCTGAATTTATTAGAAATTGGTAAGCCGGTTGTTAATGTCAACAACCTGGTTTCAAAAGGGGAAGGAGGCCGGATTAAACAAAACCCTTTAAGTCCGCTTGTAAACGATCTGGACCGTTTGCCTTTCCCAGACAGGGAATTATTGGTTGATTATAAGCAGTTTTATAAAGCCGATGTAAGATCCGTTATTGCCAGCCGTGGATGCCCCTACAATTGTACTTACTGTTTTAATGACCAATTCCATAAGCTGTATAAGGGGTTGGGAAGTGTGGTACGCTTAAGAAGTGTGGATAATGTCATCAAAGAATGTCTGGAACTAAAGAATACCTATAATGCAAGGATGATTCATTTTTTTGACGATATATTTCCTTATCAGGAGGAATGGCTCAGAGAGTTTACCAAGAGGTATCTCAAAGAGGTAAACTTGCCATTTTTGACTAATACCAGATTTAATCTGTGCACAGAGGAATACGTAAAAAATTTAAGCAAGGCTGGATGTAAGTCCCTTTTGATAGGAGTCGAAACAGGTAATGAAGACTTGAGGCAAAAAATACTGAATAGAAAGATGTCCAACCGGATGATAATTGAAAAATCCGGGCTGATTCACCGTTACGGCATAAAGATATATACTCAGAATCTTATTGGGTTGCCTTACGGCAGTCTGGAAAAAGATCTGGAAACTTTAAAATTAAATATAGATTTAAAGGCCGATTTTGCAGGAGCATACCTCTGCCAGCCTTATCCAAAAACCGAGATAGAAAAAATGGCCCGTCAGGCGGGTTTAATAGATGATTCGTACCAGGTGGGTCGGTCTTTTTATTATTCTTCGCCGCTTAACTTGCCTGATAAACAGAAAATTGATAAATTGAGAATAGTCTTTTCCATCATAGTCAATTATCCGATTCTATTCAAATATACACATATGGTCCTTAGATTTCCCACCTTTCCCTGGAAAATAGCGGCATCCTTGTTGCACGGATATAAAATCAAAACAGTTATTTTGCGATACAGAATGGATTTGAAAGTTTTTTTGAAAAATTTTGTTTTATTTTTTGATAGAAAGATAAACAGTGTCTTCAGTCCTGAAGTGAAAATGAAATGAAGTTATTAAAAAAGACATAAGAGGTTATAAGATGAATTTGCTAAATAACGTTAGTTATGCGGGCAAGATACTGAAAGCTAATATTACAAAAAGATGGTTTCCTTTAACGGTAAGTTTAACCGTGACAAATAGGTGCAACCTGCGGTGTATTTATTGTTATGGCGCCTATTATAACCGTGAGGTCAAGGATTTCCCGACTAAATTTTGGCTTGATCTCATTGATGAGGTTCACAGCATGGGAACCAAGCTAATACATCTCGAAGGTGGCGAGCCTTTGTTAAGAGATGATATCGGCACTTTTATTCAACATATTAAAGACAAAAATATGCTTTGTCGTATGAATTCAAATGGTTATCTGGTACCCAAAAAAATAAGTGAGATTGAGAGATTAGATTCTTTATGTATAAGTCTTGATGGCGATGAAGAGTCCAATGATAAAAACAGAGGCGAAGGGTCATATAAAAAAATAATAACAGCTATCAAAACAGCAAGACAGCATGGGCTGCCGGTCTTAACCAGTACCACCTTAACTTCTAATAATATTGAAAATGGTGCGATTGAACACGTTTTATCTTTAGCCAGGGAAATTGACTTTGGCGCCCAGTTTAATTTTCTTTACGAGCAAACGACAGACCATACCGATGACCCTGCTTGCAGGGTAAGGGAGGAGGCCATAAAAAAGGCGCTTGTTAAACTGATAGATTATAAAAAAAAGGGCTGGCCGATATTTTATTCAATGGCTACTTATAATAATGCCCTTAATTGGCCCGTCTCATATAATGTAAAAAAATTTACTTCTCAAGATCCTGCCCCTCCTGAATTTGAGTATATCCCGTGCTATATGGGCAAGCTTATGTGTTTTGTAGATGGCGATGGTATGGTTTATCCCTGTGGAGAGCATATTGGAAAATTTCCGGCCTTGAATATTCTGGATGTGGGATTTAAAAAAGCCTGGGAAAACCTTGCCAGACATAAAGACTGTTTAACCTGTTATAACACCTGTTTTAATGAATACAACCAGGTGTTTAGCTGTCGAATAGGTGTTTGGTCGAACAATTTTTTCAATCTTATAAAAAACAAGGGAAGGAAAACGGTCAGGAAACGAAATGATTAATTTTACCTGGATAGTGTATGGAAAACTTCTTACGGAACAGATGTCTATAATGACTCTTTCTGCCGTTTTAAAGAGTAAAGGGGTCAATTCATTATTAATCTATTCTAGTAGACAGAAAGAGATTTTAGATAAGATTGATCTTCTTAAACCACAGGTTATCGGATACTCCTTAATGTATGGCTCCCACTGGAAATATTATGAGTTATCCCGTAAGATAAAAAAACAGTATCCTCATATTTTACAGGTAGCAGGAGGACCCTTCACCACCTTTTATCCTCAAGCCATTAATGAATTTCCCGTAGATGCTATAGCTATTGGTGAAGCAGATCTCTCTCTACCCAATTTAATCGAGAATTTTCAAAAAAAAGGGGATCTGAAAGATACCAAAGGATTTTATTTCAGAGTAGGCGATAAAATAAAAAAAACCGAACTGAAAAACTTGTTAAATAATCTTGATGAGCTTCCTTTTCCGGACAGAAAACTATTCTATGAACAGGATTCACTATTAAAGAATCAAGAATTTAAATCATTTTTATCTGGAAGGGGCTGTCCTTATCCATGCACATACTGCTTTAACCATAAATTTAATGAAATGTTCAGGGATAAGGGTAAGCTCATAAGGAGGAAATCTGTTGACTATTTTATAGAAGAGATAAAGGAGACTAAAGATAATTACGGTTGTCAATTTGCTATTTTTGAGGATGATATTTTCGTAATGGATAAAGTGTGGCTTGAAGATTTTTGCCACAAGTTTAAGATTAAAGTCGGCATTCCTTATATCTGTTACGTCCGGGCCGATATGGTTAACGAAAATATACTCAAGCTTCTTAAAGAAAGCGGCTGCCATATAGTAAGAATGGCCATAGAGACCGGAAATGAGGGCATAAGAAACACAATACTCAGAAGAAATATGAAGGATGAGACAATCATAAGGGCATCCGACTTAATTCATAACTACGGCTTGAAGTTAAGCGTATCCAATATGACAGGGCTGCCGACAGAAACCGTAGATACCCTTAATGATACGGTTAATCTCAATATTCGTTGCCGTCCTGAACACCCGACAATCCAATTTTTTATGCCCTATCCGAACATGGAGCTTTCCATGATTGCTATTGAGAAAGGATATTTTAGCGAAGATCTTTTCAAAAGGATTCCTGCAAATACATGGAGATTTACACCCCTGATCTTTGACAAGAGAACTAAACGAACTATGGAAAAAACACAGAAGTTGTTTACATTAATCGTCAGATTCCCCCGTATCAAGAAGTATGTGAAACTGTTTTTTTTGCTTCCAGATCACCTGCTTTATCTTTTATCAATGGTGGTAAAAATTATTATAGTAAAGGGATATTTCCCTCCAACAAGGGTAAGCATTATTCAGCGATTGAGAGCTTTTATGAGATTTTTCAGTTTCTATGGGTGGTAAAAATTGAAATAACTTTGCGGTGATAAAAAATGGATAAAAAGAACCCCAAAATTGTTTTAGCTTCCGTAGCTATAAATTACGATTATCTTCTTACCAGGCATTACTATAAACTGCCCAGTCTGGGTATCGGTTATATTGCCGCTGTTCTGGAAAAAAATGGTTATGATGTTTCCATTATAGATAAGACAATATTACAAAATGAAACAAAAGAGTTAGCAGATGAGATCTTGTCTATGTGTCCGGACGTAGTCGGATTTTACTGTATTTCTGAAACATTTAAAAAAATACTGCATATTTTGAAGGTTATAAAAGAGAAGTCTCCCGCTGTAATTACCATGATAGGCGGCCCCCATGTATACGGGTTGCCCACCCATGGCATGAGTTATAACTGGATAGATTATTCGTTTTGCGGAGAAGCTGAGGAGTCCTTTTTAAAGTTATTGGAGTGTAAATTTAATCGCAAAGACTTTGTTAATATCCCCGGATTAATTTACAGAGATAACGGCGAGATTAAGATGAATCCCATGGCTTTAATTAATGATCTGGATAGTTTGCCTCTTCCGGCAAGGCACCTTTATCCACCCCTATCTCTTTACCGGCCAAGTATCTTAGCCTATAAAAGACTGCCGGCTGCTGGAATAATTACCTCGCGCGGTTGTGCCCATAAATGTGTTTTCTGTCACAGTGGTAAAGGACATTTCAAATTACGCTTCCATTCAGCAGAATATGTTCTTGATGAAATGAAATACCTCAAAAAGAATTTCGGTATAAATGAACTCATATTCTTTGATGATACCTTTTTAATCAACCAGGAAAGGGCCTTAAAAATCTGTGAAGGCATAATAAGAGAGAATATTAATATAAGCTGGTCCTGTAATGCGAGGGTAAATAATGTAAACAAAGAACTTCTCCAGACATTGAAAAGAGCCGGATGCTGGCTTATCCAGTTCGGAGTCGAATCCGGCAATCAGGATATACTTAAGACAATAAAAAAGGGTATTACCTTGGAGCAGGTTGAAAGGGCGTGCCGGCTGGCTTACGAGGCCGGGTTTGAAGTTAAAACTTACTTTATCTTAGGGCATCCGAACGAAACCGTCGAAACATTAAATGATACAATAAAATTTATGGCCAAGCTTCAGGCACACTACGCCTCAATCAATTTCATGACCCCGCTGCCCGGAACAGAATTATGGGATACAGCCCATAAATTCGGCCATTTTGATAAAGAAAAACTTGAATCAATCAACTACTTATCCGATAAACCTGCTTTTATCCCCTTTGGTTTGACAGAGGAAATCTTAACCGATAAATTCAGGGAGGCTTATCTGCGATTCTACCTGAATCCCAGGACTATCTTAAGACAGATAAAAACATTAAGAAGTCTGGAGGATTGCAAGAAAGTTATTTTGGCCGCAGGAATACTTTTTAGAATTTTAAAGGTTAAATTAACGAAAAGGAAGCATTAATAATGAAAAACTGGTGCAGACATATAAGATCACGCATAAGGCTGCCTTACAACATCCTGAAGTGCAGAATATTTAATAAGTATAAACCGCTGGTTGTGCTTTTTTATATTACCGACAGATGCAATTTACACTGTAGATACTGTGTAGGTAATTGGTCAGGAAGAAAGATAAAAGATCTTGCCACTGAAGATATCATGAAAATCATTGATGAATGTAAGGATATGGGCACCACTCATTTTACAATCCATGGCGGTGAAATTTTTGTAAGGAATGGCGTCAGACAAATCGTAGATTACTTAAAGGAAAATAAATTTTATGTAAATCTGGTTACCAATGGGATCCTTTTGCCCGAAAAGATTGACGAAATAAAAAATATTGACAGTTTATGTATCAGCCTGGACGGCAAAGAAGAAAATCACGATTACAATAGAGGTGAGGGCTCTTACCAGGCGGCCATGAAAGCCATTAAACTTGCCAAAGAGAAAAAATTCAAGTTTGTGGTCCATGCGACCTTAACTCAAAAGAGTGTTTCAGATATTGAATATTTATGCCGGCAGGCTAAAGAAATCGGCTATTACCAGCAATTTAGCCTATTGCTCAAGCCCCTTAATCAGGAACAAAAAGAACTGGGATTAAGTGATGAAGAAGCTAAAGATGCCTTGCGCAGGCTGATAAAATTAAAAAAGGAAGGTTATCCGGTATTCACTTCCTACCGTACGTTAAAAAATGCCCTGAATTGGCCATTCCCTTTGGAAAAAGCGCAGCTAACTAAAGATGAGTTTTCATTGAACAGTAATCTGATCAGGTGCTTTTACGGCAAATTGAAGGTGGCTATTGATGCCAACGGCTTTGTATATCCATGTTCATCTTTAAATGATTCTTTTAAGGCTTTAAATGTAAAAGAGGTCGGGTTTAAAAAAGCTTATGAGCATGTGCTTAAGAATAATAACTGTGAGGCGTGTTATTATCTTACCCAGAACGACTGGAGTTTACTTCTTGGTGGAGACCTGGGACAATTTTCTGACCAAATTAGGATCCAGCTTCGTGAAATATTTAATATCTTTAAGTAAAAGAGGATGGGATGAAAATATTTATCAGCGGCGCATCAAGCGGTTTGGGTCTTTCTTTAGCAAAGAGATTTCTTCACAATGGGGATATTGTCTGGGGAACAGGTAGGCGTGAATTCAAGATTGAAGACACAGGAAATGAGAATTTTAGATACTCCCGGTGCGATACTACTCAGAAAGAAGAGGTTAAGAATACTTTTGAAGACATGGTAAAAAAGGATTTCATTCCCGATGTAGCAGTGTTTTGTGCTGGCAGTGCAGCAGAAGATATAATAGAGGATAAGTTTTTTACCAACAGGTTTGAGGAAAATTTTAAGGTAAATCTATTTGGTGTTTTATACTGGGTAGAGTTTTTATTGCCTCTTTTTCTCAAAAGGAATAAAGGTATTTTGGCAGCAGTTTCCAGTATGAGTATCTATGTTGAAAACCACAGCAAGAGAATTGGCTACTCGGCTTCCAGGATAGCCCTAAATAAGACGTTTGAAAATTTACACCTTGAATATTTAAATACAGGCATACATTTTAAAATTTTCAATATGGGCAGGATGAAAGAAACAAAGGATATTATAGGCACAAGCTACTTAAAAGCTTCGGCATCAATAATTAAAAATCTTAAATCGGGAAAGCATTCAAACGTGTTTAATATCCCTTATACCCAGTTTCTCTTGACAAAGGCAGTTTCATTTATTCCTGAGAAGATATTTAGAACGTACCTGAGGAAATAAACTATGATACTCATAAACGCCCAAGCAAGCAGACAGGAAAAACTCGGCCTCTTTTCCAGATATGTTCCACTTTCCATACCGGTTGGCATCGGAACACTGGCCGCATACTTAATCCAAAAGGGGCATCGTGTTACTATCTGGGATGATGCTATTAAGCAACTTACCCCTGATGATATTAAAGAGTTAGTAAAGAACCATGTAAAGCCGTATCTCTTTGGTATATCATGTCTTACCGCCAGTATAACAAGAGGGCATTCTATTGCTAAACAGATAAAAGAAATATTCCCGGACTCGGTAGTACTTTTCGGCGGCATTCATCCGACGGTGCTTCCGGAAGATACCCTTAAGACAGGGTATGTTGATTTTGTTGTCAGGAAAGAGGGCGAAGTTTCGTTAGAATCCCTTTATCGTGCGCTCAAGAATAATGAAAATTATGAGCACATAAACAATCTTTCTTTTAATAGAGACAATAAAATTATCCATAATCCTACAATACCAGGACCTGATATGGATTCTTTCCCCCCACTTTCCTTACCATCTATTTGAAAAACATAGAGACAAATACGATTTTGGTTTTGTCCTGGGTTCACGCGGATGCCCTTATAATTGTATCTTTTGCAGTCAGCGCAGTATTACCGGCAGGAGATATACTTGCCGAAAGCCTGAGAAGATCGTTGATGATATTGAATTGTTGGTTGATAAATATAATCAGCGGCTGATTACTTTTATGGATGATAATATACTGACTAATAAAAAACGGATAAAAATAATGTGCCGTCTTATTCAGGAAAGAGGGCTTCAAAAAATGGTATCCTTTCAGTGCCAGGTTCGGGGTGATGCCATTGATGAGGAAATGCTTGAAATTTTAAAGGCCACCAATTTCGTCACCCTTTCTTTTGGTCTGGAATCGGCTTCTGAGAGATTAATGATTCTTATAAATAAGCAAGAGACGGTTGAGCAGAATGTCAAGGCTTTAACTTTAGCCCAGAAATACGGATTTCAGCTTTCAGGCACCTTTATCTTAGGGTTGCCGACCGAGACAAAACAGGAGCGTCTTATGGCTTACAAAATGGCGAGAAAGTTTCTTGACTATGTAAGATTCAATAATGCAACACCGTATCCCGGGACAAAACTATATGAGATAGCACTAAATGAAAAGCGCCTCAATGTGGGCAAGGATTGGGAAAATCTGAATGCCTGCGGTACTTTGGTTGAAGGGCCTTTCAGTAAAAGGCATCTGGCATATGTCCCGGCTGGTACAACCGAATTGGAATTGAAAAAAGATATACTCAAATATAATCTGTTATTTTCTTTTAGATGGAAAGTTGTTGCCAATTTACTGAACAGTAAAAGAGGAACTGCCGGATGGTTTAAAATGACCCGGCGCTGGTATTTTGACTACAAGGAGTGGTTCTATTTAATACGACTGGGCTCTCATGTTTTGAAATCATGGGTAGGTTTGGTAGGGCTTATTGGTATCGCCAATTTAGAACGGTTAATTAATTTTCCACAAGATGTTGCTAAGAAAGGCATTTGATAGAAAAATCGAAGGTATTTAGTATCCGCTCAGGTACTATATTCCCTTATTTTTTGTTTTTTAGCCCCGAGGGACACATGAAGTTAAGCTCACATATAAAACAAAGTATTCTTTTAAGCCCAGTAGTATGTTACTTTACAGATTTTAAAACAACAATTGTTTTTATAGCAAGTTTTATTTTTATAGATATTGACCATTATATCCATTATGTTTATCGATATAAAAGCATTAGCATAAAAGGGACGTTCGACCACCATAATGGAGTATGGGAAAGAAAAGGAAATATATTTGGTCTCAATATCTTTCATACTCTTGAAGTATTGCTGATATTGTTCCTTTTGGGTTGCTGGCATACTGAATTCTTGGTTGTGGGGAGTGGTTTTTTAACTCATATGATTATTGATAGTTTATATCTTTTTAAGCACAATGTATTATTCAGCAGAGCCTTTTCATTTATTGAATATTTTATACGAAAAAGGAGCTATCCTAAGGAGATGATATATTGAAATGAAAACTCTATTTTGGGGGTTGGTTTTATTTGCTATCGCCTTTTTTTTCATTTGATTATCTGGAAAGTTCGTTTGCCCAGAAGACAAACTAAAAGGCTGCTGCAAATATTGTTGGCTACTCTGATTGCTGGACTTGTTTCTCTATGGGTTATTTCAAAATTTAGTATTACATATTCATTATATGTGCCTAATAATTTTTCGGAATATCTTCACATTGCTCTTTTTTTTATTTCACTAACTCTTGCCTATATGATTACATATTCTGCCATAGAGGTAGATAGCCCTTCTCTACTAATGATCATGGCAATTACGGAGGCAGGTCTGGAGGGATTGGACAAAAAAGAACTTGAACAAAAGATGAGCGATGAGATTCTCATAAAGCCAAGATTTGAAGATATCATTATTCATAGAATGTCTTATTTAGAGGGACATAAATATAAGTTAACTAGAAAAGGATCGTTTATAGCAAAGATATTTATTTTCTATCGTAAAATCTTAAATCTTGGCAAAGGCGGTTAATTTTATATGCTTCTTAACTATCTCCAGGTTATAAACTCTGTTATAGGCTTGATAGTAAATATGTTAGTTCAGGTTATAAGCTTAAGATATATATCAAATTTAGGCTTGTTAAAATCGGTATATGTAGGCGCTGTTACTGGTTTAGTAAGCGTATGTACAGTTGAGACTTACATTTCCATGAGTATGTTTCAGTCGCTAAATAAATTTTCGGCTACACTTATTGCTAATTTTATAATTTATATGTCACTGTGCTATTGTTATTTTCATTTTATAAATCTTGGGGAAACAGCCAGACGTATTAGAATATTGAGAGAGATATATGATTCTGAAGAAGGGCTGTCAATGACCGAGATTCTGGAAAGATATAATGCGAAAGAAATTTTTGAAAAAAGAATAAATAGACTGCTTAACAACGGTCAGATTGTAGACAAAAATGGCAAGTATTATATAGGTAATCCTGTAATGCTCTTGATCGCCAAAGTTATTGTAACAATGAAGATATTTTTAATTGGGAAAAAGTGTGAGTGTGAATGTGAGTAAAGGGGGAATTTATATTAATGTACGAGTTCATAACCTGCACTTTTCTCTCTGATAGCCTTTTCAATTTAGGGCCAGAGTCACAGATCATTACAGTACTCATACTTTTATTTTCAGTTACACTTTTTCAGTTGCTTGATGCACGATCAGAATATTTTTCACCTATTTTCATCCAGGGCAGAGGAACCGAAGATTATCACGTTCACCACGATGAAAAACTAATAGTGCCTGATGCCAGGTTTTTCTTCCTAAAGAGAAAAGGAAACATAGATATTTCCGATTTTGTGACTTATCCTATTTCTGGAGCTTATGGTATCGCAGGCCCAACACTTGCATATCTGGGTTTTAAAATATTTGGGATGAATAATCTTGGCTTAAGGTTCTTCTTTATACTCATAACCACAGCAACAAATTTGTTTTGTGTTCTTTCCCTATTGAATGTATCACCCGGATTAATAGGTATTATCTTTAGTATAGCCTACATCCTGAATTACAATAGTTTTGTCATTAACCGTCTCGCAATTGTTGAACATATTTTGACTCTATTTTTGACAGGAATATTATTACTCTATCTCTCAAACACTGATTTCTTTCTTCACAATATACACTGGCTTGGGTTTGTAGCAGCGATAAGTATACTTGCTAAACCTAATTTTGTCATAAATGTATATATACCTATCTTTGTCATTGCCTTTATTGAAAAATTAGGTTTTCCTGGGATCCGGAAGTTATTTCTCTATAGCATAGGAGGAGTGATATTTTTTGAAGGAATCCAGATGCTCATTCTTTATAAATTAGGGATAGCACGAGGCCGTTATTACACTGTGTTAAGGGGGATAAAGCAAATTTCCGGAACCGGAAAATGGATTGCATTAACAGGACATTTGCAATCCGTAGGAAGAAAGGTCTTTTTGAAATATATTTTTAATTTTGCTGAATGGTACGGTTCTAAGCCTCTTATTAAAACTCCAAAGAAGGGGATACAGATTGCAAAAGGACTTCTTTTTTTGATCCTTTTAATATGCGGTCTTATGTTTGGGGTACACCATACCATACCCAGATCAGGGTGGGTTATTATTACATTCATCGGTATTTATCTTATAAGCCTATCACCTTTTTATTACTACTTAAAAAGGGCATTTTCTATCTTTCCATTGACAATAATTCTTTTAGCTATTATTTCTCACATATTGTTTAGGGAGTTTTTAACCGTTTTTCCTGATGGTAGTGGAGTAATCGTTATTCTGTTAAGCTTAATTGCCGTTATTTACATAGCCTTTCAGCTATTAACAATTGTCAATTTGCCGGCACTTCGTTCTCATGGTGTTGAGAAGAACAGCGCTTCATTAGATAATGATTTACCCAAAGGCTCGGTTGTCTATACTCATTGTTTAGGCTATCGTTTCTTCTGGCAGGCAAAGAAGCAGAGGCTGATGTCAGGTGATGACACAATTATGAGCAATCAGATGATAGTTAATTGGGCTATAGAAAATCGGGCAAAATATGTGATATTGTCGTATAGAGAAAATTGGAATACAGGGGGACCAATTGAACCAGAAACAACAGGACTTTTGCGTCCTATTAAATTTTATAAGACTATTCCTACAGAATCTGATGTGCAAGAAACCTTTATTCTTTGTGAACTTATTATTTAGAGATATTTTATAGGGGTATCTTTCAGGTGAAAAAAAATCTAAACATTTTTAAGTCGTTACTCCAAAAACTATTTCGCATAGTAAATTTGGAAGAGGTAGATTCACCTATCATACAGGCAAAAATACACTCCTATGACACAGCTATTTTTCTTACTAATAGAGCCGAAGCTAAATTTCAAATGGAGAAGAGAGATGAAGCAAAGGCAATTTTGTTATATGTTATTTCACGCTGGCCGACATGCCCTGCTACTTACAATGTTTACAACAAGTATCTTGAAAAGCTTAAAAAGATAAATTCTTGTTTATTGATCCCTCTTGTTATAAAATATTTTCTATCAAAGGAAAAAGGAGACGATACAGCAACCAATGAGATTGAGAAAATTGCTACCAGTGAGATTGAAATTGCCTTGGAAATTCTACCAGAAGAATTCATCAAGGAATATCATATTTATAATACCTTGGGCTCTTTATACCAAAGGGAAAAAGATTTTGATAATGCAAAAAGATGCTATAACAAGATATTGGAAGAAAAAGAGAGATGTAATGAGATTAAGAAAATTATTTTAGGAACTCCATCAACAGAAGAAGTCATCAAAACATATCATATTCATTATGCGTTAGGCTCCTTATACCAAAGGGAAAAAGATTTTGATAATGCAAAAAGATGCTATAACAAGATATTGGAAGAAAAAGAGAAATATTCTGACAATGTTATAGGGGGTGCCTATTTTCATTTGGGAGACATGGCATATATAAAAAGAAGTTACAGAGAAGCTATAAATTATTTTTCTTGTTGTATCAAGTTTGATCCGTTACATAAAAAAGCAAATAAACTGATGAGTATATGTAGAGAAAAGGAGATGGAAGAGAATATTAACAGGAGGAAGGTCAATTGAATAATCAAGTGAAAAGAGCTCTTTTTTCGGTGGATAGTCTTAATAATATTGAACAGTTTGCTATTGCTTTTCAGGGAATGGGGTGGCATATTATTGCGACAGCAGAAACAGTTAAGAAACTTCAACAGCATGATATAGTTGTAGAAGATGTGGCTACTTTTACAGGGGTTACCGAAAATTATGGATTTCCACCGACGCTACATCCTAAGATAGAAACAGCTCTAACCCTGGATGTGTCCTTTAGAATCGATCTTGTTTATGATATTCCTTATCCTCTTAGCAAAGGTAATGATATAGGAGGCCGCACACTTCTTGCCTTGGGAGCCAAAGGTAACCGAATTGTTGTTTTTACGTTTGATGATATGAGGCAGGTCATCGAAGAGTTAAGACAAGATCCCAATAATACAAATATATCTGATAATTATCGGATGCAATTGATTGATAAGGCTCATGCACATATTGCCAGACACTATATGTCCTTAGGGTATCGCCAAGGAGAAGGTCTCTGTTCTGGATTAATAGGAACTTTAGCTTTGCGTCTTATGAATGGGGAGAATCCCTACCAGATCCCTAGCGATTTATTTATCTCCGAAGGGCAAGATAGCCTTTCATTGCACCAATTGCAACCACAAAATTCTAACACCTCGTGTTTTACAAATTTAGCTGACACTGACTGCATTTTGTATACCCTTTGTTTGGCGGCAGAGGCTTTTCGTCTAAAATACAAAAGGGTCCCCTATATAGCGATTGCTGCCAAACACGGCAATCCTTGCGGAATGGCCATTGATTGGACCTCAACCGAGGAAACCGTTTTCGGGGCACTTTGGGGGAATCCCATGGCTATCTGGGGCGGAGAATTTATCACCAATTTTAAGATTGACGGAAATTTAGGGCGGCTATTATATAAAAGTGAAGAGAGAGAAAAGTTATTTGGTAACGCTCATTGGATGCTTGATGTTGTCGTTGCTCCAGATTTTGATAAAAATGCTTTAGATATTCTCGGCAGAAGCTCCTCAAGGAAGATATTCAAGAACAGCATGCTTTATGAACCAAAATTATTGGATTTCAACTGGCATTATCGCCAGGTTCGAGGTGGTTTCTTGCGTCAACCTTCTCCTAATTATATTTTGGATATAACAAGGGTAGAGTATGATAATTCTCAACTTAATGGTAAGTTGTTGGATTCGTTAATTATAGCATGGGGCATAGTTTATAGTTCTAACCATGGTGGCAATGAAGTGGCTCTGGTGAAAGACAGACGACTTTTAGGGGTGGGAGGCGGGCCTTCTACGGTGGATGCGGCAAAAACTGCGGTATTAAGGGCTCAAGCGAGCGGTCACGATACAATGAAATCAGTATTTGCAGCAGATGCTTTTTTCCCTTTTACAGATGCTCCTGAAATATTGAAGGAAGCTGGTTGCTGTAGTGGTATCGTTCCATCTGGTGGAAAAAATGAAACGCTTGTGAGAAAATATTTTCAGAGCAATGATATCAATATTATGTACATTCCCGCTCAATATAGAGGATTTTGCCGTCATTAACTTAAGAAAACATTATTCAAGATATTGTGTATCGTAGCGTATCAGGAGGAGCAAAGTGCAATACTGTTTCTGCGAGTCATCACTCTCTATCACTGCGAGATGAGAGATTTTTATTCTACACTCTTTTGTCAAAAATCACGAAACTATAGAGGAGGTAAGTAATGCGAATTGTAGCCTATATTCCAATAGGGTGTGTTTGGGATGGAGTCCCTGCAAGAAATTTTAATTGGAAAGAGCTAAGAGGAAGACCTATTCTTTTACATATGTTAGAGCGACTAAAAAGAAGCAGGTATATAGATGAAGTTATATTATACTTACAAGAAGATCCAGAGGATAAAAAGGCTATCGAATTAGCAAAGAATTACGGCTTAAATTTTCATTTTCATGGAAGAATAGAAGGTAAATGGGATTCGACTGTAAAGTTTGTAAGAGAAAATAAGTACCCCGATGTAGAGCTTCATTTCGGGCCATCCTCTCCTTTAATCTGCCCAGAATTTTTAGATTCAATGATTGATCATTTCCTTTTATCAAGGCCTAACTTTCTAAAACCAGAAGGAGTCCCAAAAGGCTTAGATATAATGATGGCTACATCCAAATCTTGGGAGAAGATTGCTAAGATTGACAAAAGTGAGGAGATACTTGAAAGTAAAGTTTTATTAGAAGATTTTTTAAGAAATTACCCTAATCTTTTTAAAATAGATACCGTTGAAGCAAAAGGGGTCTATTTTAAGCCAGAACTTCAACTCCAAGTAAATTCCCCTAAACAATATCGATTGCTTCATAAAATCTATGATAGATTTTATGAAGAAGGAAAGATAATAGATTGCAAAGAAGTACTTCTTTTTTACGAAAAAAATCCAGAATTCTTTAAGGTTTTACACTCTGATCAAATTGAGCTTGAATTGACAAATGATTGTAATTTGAAGTGTATAATGTGTCCTCGAGAGAAAATGAATAGAGAAATTGATTATATGGATTTTGAGCTTTTTAAAAAGATAGTGGATGAAGTAGTGGGTCTAAGTATCTACTTCTCAGGCCTTGGGGAACCGTTGCTTCATCCTCAAATAAAGGAGATACTTACCTATGCCAAAGGAAAACTACTTGAGGTTGGTCTCTGGACAAATGGGCTAAATTTGGATGAAGAACTTTCAAAAGAGATAATTGAAAAAGAACTTCTTGATTATATCATCTTTGGTCTTGATGCAGCCACCAAAGAGACTTACGCTAAGATAAAAGGAGTAGATGCTTTTGATAAGGCAGTAGGAAATATCAACAGGTTCTTGAAATTGAAGAAAGAAA
>Ga0180009_10002591_pt1 | contig 21223 bp, 15 predicted proteins | sample OS_PC_MetaG_FD_123537 | JGI IMG/M metagenome (GOLD analysis project Ga0180009, IMG submission 123537) | Groundwater microbial communities from the Aspo Hard Rock Laboratory (HRL) deep subsurface site, Sweden - OS_PC_MetaG | ecosystem: Environmental > Aquatic > Deep subsurface > Groundwater...
AACGCAAATGAAGACCGAACGGAAAATGGGCGCGGGCGTTGCTGCCGTCGCGCTGGGGGTGATGATGGCGGGCATGGCCGCCGCGCCTGCACAGGCAGAATTTCAGGGCAAGTCCGCGGGCGACTTCATGGTCCGCGCGCGCGTCATCGGGATGCTCCCGGACGAGTCCGCAGATGTCACGGTCCTCGGTGGCAGCGTCAACGTCGATAACGATTGGGTGCCGGAAATCGACTTCACTTATTTCGTGACCGACAACATCGCCCTTGAGCTCATTGCGGCGACCACGAAGCACGATGTCACGCACAGCTCGGGTCTCGGCCTCGGCGAAGTCAACCTTCTGCCGCCGACGCTTACGCTGCAGTATCACTTCATGCCGAAGGAGCGCCTCAGCCCCTATGTCGGCGCGGGTGTGAACTACACGATCTTCTACAATGAAGACGCGCCGGGCGGTGCCGTCACAAGCATCGACTATGACAACGCCTTCGGCTTCGCCCTGCAGGCCGGTGCCGATTACGCGGTCGCGGACAACTGGTACCTGAACGTCGACGTGAAGAAGATATTCCTCTCCACCGACGTGTCCATCAACGGTGGCGCCATCGCCGCCGATGTCGATCTCGACCCTTGGGTCGTCGGCTTCGGTGTCGGCTACCGCTTCTAATCGTTCCGAAGCGGCTCCAGAGGGGCCCCGCCGCGTCTCCACCGGGACGCGGCGGGGCCTTTTTGATTCTAGCTCGTCCTGTTTGCCGGTCTGCTCCGTTTGCATTAAATGGGGCTGAACGGAAATCACGATGAGTTGGGGAGACGATGCCGTGGGAGAGTCCATCAGGTCGCTTGTCGAGGGAACGGACGTAAAGACGCGCGCCTTGAGCGTCGCTATTCTGGGCGCGGGTGCGGCAGGCCTCTGCATGGCCATCAAGCTTCGCAACGCGGGCGTCGAGAACCTCACGATCTTCGAAAAGGCGGGCAGCGTCGGCGGCACCTGGCGCGACAACACCTATCCGGGTTCGGGCTGCGACGTGCCCTCGATGCTCTATTCCTATTCTTTCGAACCGAAGCCCGACTGGACCCGCAAGTTCGCGCCCCAACCGGAAATTGTCGAGTATTTCGAGATGGTGGCCCGCAAGTACCGCCTCCTTCCGCATATCCGTTTCAATACCGAAATCGTGGAAGCGCGTTTCGACGAGGCCGAAGGCCGCTGGCACATACGCAGCGCGGCCGGTGAGGCGTTCACGGCGAATGTCCTGATTTCCGGCGTTGGCCAGCTCAACCGTCCGGCCTATCCGAAGATCGAAGGTCTCGACGATTTCAAGGGCGCCGCCTTCCACTCCGCACGCTGGGATCATGGCGTCGACCTTGACGGGAAACGCATCGGCGTCATCGGCAACGGCGCCAGCGCGATTCAGTTCGTGCCGGAAATCGCGCCCAGGGCAGGCAAACTCACCATCTTCCAGCGCACGCCGAACTGGTGCGTACCGAAGCCCGATCGTCCCTTCACGGAGTTCGAGAAGAAACTCCACCGCGCCATTCCAGCGCTGGCGCGCCTGCAGCGCTGGTGGACATGGATGATGCTTGAGCGGAACTACATGGCTTTCGTGCAAGGCAGTTTCTTCGGCAAGCTTTTCGAAAGGGCGGCGCTGAAGGAGATGGAAGCCCATATCGAGGATCCCGAGCTCCGCAAAAAACTGACACCCGACTATCCCGCGGGCTGCAAGCGCATCCTGCTCACAAACGACTGGTACCCCGCGCTCGCGCGCGACAATGTCGAGGTCGAGACGAGCCACATTGCGAGGATCGCCGCGGACACCATCGTGACGGAAGACGGCGTGGTGCATCCCGTGGACGTCATCATCCATGCGACGGGATTTGAATCGACGGATTTTCTCGCGCCGATGAAGATCGTCGGCCGCAGCGGCATGGACCTGAACGACGTCTGGGCACGCGGTGCCGAAGCGCATCGCGGTGTTGCTGTGGCGGGCTTTCCGAATTTCTTCATGCTCTACGGGCCCAACACCAATCTCGGCCATAACTCGATCATCTTCATGATCGAGTGTCAGGCGAACTACATCGCGCAATGCGTCGCGGCGCTTCGCAACAGCAAGTTGCGTTACCTCGACGTCCGCAAGGAGGCGATGGAAAGCTTCAATCGCGAATTGCAACGCGACATGCAGAAGACGGTCTGGGCGGCGGGTTGTTCGAGCTGGTACAAGACGGCCGACGGCAAGATCACCAACAACTGGTCGAGCTTCACCGCGAGATACTGGTGGCAGATGCGCCATCCCGACTTCGGGGAATATTCGTTCGTCGCCGCCTGACGGTTTCGGTGCGCAAGCGGGGATAAATGCCCCCGACTGTCATCGAAATGTCATGAAAACGTCATCCAATTCCGGGCCGCGTAACGCTCCGAAATTAGGGTGCGCGTTTCCCGGTCCGATTCCCCAGCCCGATTTCAGAAATGCCGGGCGATACGAAGCTGGATGAAGTCGTCGTCGCTGTTGGAGAAGATCGGGTCCGAACGCGGTACGTTGCCGAAAAACCGCGTTTCGAGGCTCACGAAGTAATCCTCGCCAAAACGCCGTTCCGCCTCCAGGGAAAGCCCGAAGGCCTGCGTGTCGAGGTCGACGGTCGTGCCGGCGAGGATAGCTGTCGAGGCCGCGTCGTTGGGCGTCCAGCGCAGACCGAGGAAGACATCGTTCGCAAACGGGTTCTGGCTGTTCGCTCCCCGGTCGTCCCAGACATATTCCGCCACCAGGCCGATATCGGACGGTGTGTCGAATATTCCGAACAAGGTGTATTCGATGCCGCCCGTCGCTTGCAGGTTCTGTTCGTTGAGCTGGTCCTGCCAGAAGCCTTCGAACTTGTAGAGCCAGGCGCCGGACGTCGCCTGTATGTCCGTACTGACGCGATCGGTTTGCACATAGAAGGGGACGAGGACCAGCCGTCCGCCGGAATCGAGTCCCGGGGTCATCACGGGATTGCGGTTGGTGCCTCGAAAATAGCTGAGCCCCACGTCCCAGATGTCGAATGTATTGCTGTAGCGCAACGCAAAGTCGAGATGCTGCCGTTTCGCGGCGCTTTCGTATTTCGTCTGCGTTTCGTCAACCGGAATGTCGAAGGCAGGCCTGCCGGAGAGACTCGCAAAGGTGCGTTCGCGGAAGTAGGGCAGCAGGTAGCCCGTAAAGGTGCCGATCTCCCAAGTGGAGGAAACCGTCACCATAGGCTGGCCGAGCTTCTCCTCGCCGTCGATGCTTTCCACGAAATCCGTCTGGTTGACGATGTCGACGAGGTGGACGGCTTCCGTCACGCCCCAGAAAACCTTGTCCAGGCCGATGCGGAACTCCCAATTGTCGACGACGCGCGCATATTTCGCCTCGCGCATGTCGACATGAGTGCGCTCGCCGTCGCGCAGATCCCAACGCACGAAGGGATTCACGACGATCCACTGGTTCGAATTGTCCCAGAACGCCTCATAGGTCACCTCCGCCGCGACGGAGGTATTCCACCGGCGCTGCTCCGCGCCGCTCGCGCTCTGGGTGAAGACCTGCAGTTCGGGTTCCACATAACCCGTCACGCTGATTTCGGCGGCCACCGCAGCCGTTGCGGTCATACCAACCGCAAGCGCCATCCCGGCGCCGATCGTTCCGAATCTCATTCCAAACCCCCACCCCGGGCGATTGCCGCGATCCATCGGGCCGGTCGGGCTCTTTGGATCGCGGTATTCCTGCAGTTTTACCGTCAACGCGCGCGCTTGAGCGCGTTGGTGCTGAAGTCGTTCTGGGACAGCCCGTTGCCAAAACTGTAATCCTGCCAGGTCAGCCGCGTCGACTTGCCCGTCACGACATTTTCCATGAAGAGGTCATGCGCCCGCCAGAACTTGTCCAGATAAAGGCGGTAGTCGTCGAAGGTGAGCGTCTTCAGAAGCTCGTCCTTGCGATCGAAATATTCGATGCGGCGCGGCTGATAGTCCGTCGTGTCGGTCCATACGACCTGGCGCGTGTATCCCGAATGCTCGTATTCGGGATAGCGTTCGGTCACATGGCAGGTGCGGTCCGCCACCGGGGCAGGGCAGGCCTCGTCGCGAAGCCACTTGTAGCTGTACTTGCCGACCTCGGTTGACGAGAAATCCTCGAACGCGAATTCGCTGCCCATGAAGGGACCGGACTTGTTGACGGAAGAAATGCGCTTCACGCGCTTGACGGCCGGCAGATACATCCACTGGTCGTCCGGTTCGAGTATCTTCGCATAGGTGAGAAGCGCTGTGCCGTCCACATCGCGCGGCTTGTCGAAGACGTTCAGCGTCCAGTCGCCTTCCTCGGCATTCGGATTCTCGAGCGTCATGGAGCGCAGCTCGCGTTCGCTGGTCTCCCCATAGGCATTTTCGAGGATCATCTTCATCGAGGCCTTGGTGTCGCCGAAGCCTTGATTGCTGCGATCCGTCGCTTCGGCAATCGCAAGCCCCTTCGCTGCCGGGTCATCGGGCAGGGACACGCTGTCGGCGGCACGAACGGCGGCGGGCGCCAGCATCAGCGCGGCGAGGGCGACGGCTACCCCGACGCGGCCACGAGGTGGGTTTTGTATGCGCATTTGATCCTCCAGTTTATCCCTGCTCTCCGGTGGAGAGATTTTGTCCTATTGGCGCGGTTCGGTCTATTCCGCCGGAGACGTTGCCGCCGCATCCGCCGGCGCGGCCGCTTTCTTCCGGCGATCGACCGTGATGAGCAACGACGGCAGAAGAAGGAAGTCGATGATGAGCGCCACGGCGACGGTCAGCGCCACCATGATGCCCAGCATTGCGTTCACCTTGAACGGCGACAAGGCCAGAATGGCGAAGCCGACGACCAGAACGAAGGTCGATACCCAAAGCGCGGTACCGACCGTCGAGAAGGCGTAACGCACGCTGTCTTCCGGCGACTTGCCCTGTTCGATGCTCGCCCTGCGGTACTTCGAGAGAAAGTGCACTGTTGCATCGACGATGAGGCCGAGCGCCGTCGCGATCACGAAGGTGGACCAGAAGCCGACTTCAGCCGTGAACAGGGCGAGTATGCCGAACGCCACAAGGGGTGGCGTCAGGTTCGGCACAAGGCTTATCAGCCCAAGCTTGAGATTACGGAGAGCCAGCATCAGGCAAGCCGAGATCAGGATGAGCGCAATCGCCGTTCCGGTGGTCATGGAGTTGAAATTGTTGCGCCCGATGAAGGCGAACATGACGGACTGGCCGGCCGGATAGGAATACATGTATTCCGGTGCGTTCTGCCTCAACCACGTATCCGCACGGTTGATGAGGTCCTGCATCTGGGCTGTGGATACGTCGGTGAGCGTCAGCGTGAGTTTTGTCGACGATTTGTCCACATTGATCTGGTCGTTGAGGTCGAGTCCATATGGAAGCGACATCTCGTAGAGCAGAAGGAACTGCGCCGCCATTTCCCGGTCGTCCGGCACGCGATAATAGCTGTCGTCGTCGCCATGCATGCTCTTGTTGATGCGCTTCATGACGTCGGAAAAGGTCGAAACGTGGACGACCTCGGGCTGCTCCCGGAACCAGTTCGCAAATGCCTCGAGCTTCGCCATATATTCCGGATTGGAAACGCCGCCGGTCTCGCCCGAGGAGAGAGAATAGCTGATCTGGTAGATGCCGGTCAGATGGTCCGCCGCCCAGTCGGAAGCGACCCGGAATTCCATCCTGTCGTCGAAATAGGTCACGAAGCGATCGTTAAACGTGAAGCGCGGCAGCAGCGTCGTGAAGCCGACGATGACGACAGTCGTGACGACCAGCAGCACGCGGCGATTGCCGATCACGAACTCGGCAAAACGCTCCATGAACTCGCTTTGCCGCGTCAGCATGCCCTGGGCCTTCATCGGCAGGATGGCGGCGATTGCCGGCAGCAGCGTTACCGAAAGGACCCATGCGATTACCGCACCGGCCGCCGCCGTGTTGCCGAGATCGCGGAAGGGCGGGGAGTCCGAGAAATTGAGGCTCCAGAAACCGATGGCCGTCGTCACACTGGTCAGGAAGACGGGGCCCCAGTTGACGCGCAGGCTTTCGACGATGGCGTCGAACTTTTCCCGGCCCCGCCGCATCTCGACGAGCATCGTCACGAGAATGTGGATCGAGTCGGCCACGGCAATGGTGAGAATGATGGTCGGCGCGCCGGAGGAGGGCGGCGTCAGCTTGACGCCGAACCAGCCCATGACGAGCCCCATGGCCGCCGCCGCAGAAAGTGTGACCACCATGATGGTGGCGATGGTGCCCGGGATCGAACGAGTGAGGAAATAAACGGTCAGCGCCAGCACCAGATACATGGCCGGTGTCAGCGTTTTCAGATCCCTTTGAGCCGCTTCCGAAAAGGAGCTCGACAAGGCAACGGAGCCGGTCAGCTCGAAGCGGATTTCGGGATGTTGCGCCCGCATGTCGGCGAGCAGCTCGCGCGCATATGTCATGACGCTCGATGTCGCAACCTGGTCGTCGCGGGGCATCTTCAGTGTCGCGACGATCGCCGTCGTCGTTTCGTCATCCGATATGAGACGGTTCGCGATGACGGGTTCGCCGAGTGCGATGACGCCCACCGCATCGGCCTGCGCCTGCGTGAGGTCTTGCGGGTTCTCGACGAGGTCGCGCACCGTCAGGTCGTCGTTTTCCGCGCGGGTGTGCTGGTAGTTGGTGAGGCTGTCGACGCGGATCGAAAAGGGTGTCTGCCAGGCGCGCTCGGTGATCTCCTTCACGATGGCAAGGCGTTCGGGCGTGGTGATCTTGCCCTCGTTCGGGCGGAGCACCCAGAGCAGCGTGTCGGGACTGGTATAGGTCCGCTCCAGCCGTTCGAAGGCCTGGAGGTTCGGATTCTGTTCGGTGAAGAAGTACCGGTAGTCGTTGGAGAATTGAATGAAGCGCCCGCCGCTGGCGAGAAACAGCGCGCCTGCAATCGCCGCCAGAACCACGAACCAGCGAAGCTTCACAACAAGCCTGCCGTAACCCACCACCCAATTATTCATGAGCCTCACTCCCAACGCCTCGCGAACCTTACGGCCGCAGGCTTTCCAGATAATCGAAGAAAGCTGTGGCAGCCGCGTGACCGACATTTTTGTCCTGCGTCGCCTTGATCATGCTTACGACGCCCTGATGGCTCGCGACGACGAGGGTCGCGACGCATTCGGGGTCGATGTCCTTGCGCACCACGCCTCTTGCCTGGCCCCTCGCGAGGGCGGCCGCGATTGCGCGGCGCCACCGGTCGAACAGGACCGTGAAATAGGACTGGAAGTCCTGGTCGATCCCCGACATTTCCTGCGAGAGGTTCTGGAACGGGCAGCCGCGCAGAGGGTCGATGCCCAGTTCCTCATTGGCGTACCGCTTGATGATGAGGCGAATCGAGGTGAGCGGATCGTCCGCGCCGGCGAGGGGCTCGATCCATGTCTGCTCGATATGCGCGCCCATGTGATCCGCAACGGCGGCGAGACCGAGCGCGTGCTTGTCCGGGAAATGGTGGTAGAGCGAACCCTTGGTGCAGCCGGCCTTGCGGATGATTTCGTTCAGGCTGGCCGAGCGGAACCCTTGTTCATAAATCTCGAAAAAGGCGGCATCGAGCAGCGCCTGGCGCGTGCGGCTGCCGCGGGCAAGCCGCCCGTCATGGACTGGCGCCGCCGCCGGAAGGTCCGTTCTTTCGAGGTTTTCCGCCATTTCTTACACAAACCGACCGGTTGGTATTTATTATAGATAGACCGGCGCCTCGCGCCCGTCAAGTCACCGCTGGCGCGGTCCGGCAGGCCGGCCGCCCTGCCAAGGGCGCGCGCCCCAAATATCTGACCGGACCCGGATGTCACAATTCCGGACGAATTATCAATTTTTACGGACGGGGTGGTTACGCGTTTCCGCCCCGCCTCCTTCATCCTTTTCGCAACGAACCGCCGCAGGCGAGAGCCGAAGAGCGGGCATGAGGAGGAGGAGAATTCCATGGATTTGGTACAAGAGCCGGAGCGTGTTCCAGGTAAATCCGAAATCAGGTCCTGCTTCGATCCGCAGAGCGGCACGCTGGACCGGAAGGTCTTCGCCGACCAGGCGCTTTACGATCTGGAGATGCAGAATATTTTCGCGCGCGCCTGGAACTTCATGTGCCACGAAAGCCATATCCCCAATCCGGGCGACTACTTCATCAATTATATCGGCGAGGATCAGGTCATCGTCGTTCGCGACAAGCAGGGCGAGGTGCAGGTCCTGCTTAACACCTGCCGGCATCGCGGCAACGCGCTCTGCCGCGCCGAGCAGGGCAACGCCAAGTCGTTTGTCTGCTCCTATCACGGCTGGAACTACGACCTGAATGGCGACCTGATCGGCGTGCCCGGCCTGTCGACCTACTACCGCAAGGATTTCGACAAGTCGCAATGGGGCCTCGCCAAGGCGGCGCAGGTCGATCACTTCCACGGCTTCTATTTCGCGACGCTCGACCCCGATGCGCCGCCGCTTCACGACTATCTCGGAGAGGTCGGCCGTATCGGCCTGGGGCTGCTCGTCGCCAATGGCCCGGTCGAAGCGGTGGACGGCGTCCAGAAGAACGTCATCGACTGTAACTGGAAGATCGCCGTCGACAATCTCTTCGACTGGTATCACGTGCAATACAGCCATGCTTCCGCGGGCATCGCTGGCTTTATGGATATCGCCGCGATCCTGCATCCGAACAACCAGATGGTGATGTTCGGGGAATATGGGCACGCCATCGGCGGGCCGGTTATTCCAGAGGAGAAGCAGGCGGAAATCGACGCCATGACGGATGAGGAGCGCCTCGCCGTGGCGGCGGCGGGAATGCTGAAGGATCCGACCAAGCCCGTGGTGCCGCCGCGCCTCAGCGCCGCGCGGGAACTGCTCGGCCCCACCGGCGTGCGCTGCATGGGGCATCCCAACATCTTTCCGAACCTCTGGGTCTCGACGAATGGCACGCAGCTCTCGCTGCGCCTGCCGCGCGGTCCTTTCGAAACCGAAATCTGGTGGTTCACCTTCATGCCCAAGGGTTTGCCCGAGGAGGTGAGGAAGAAGCAGATCGCCTTCAACGCCCATCTTTTCGGCCCTGCCGGCATGCTCGAGCAGGATGACGGCGAAAACTGGAGCCAGAGCACGCGCGCCTCGCGCGGTGTGGTGTCGCGCGGTTACCGCCATCATCTCGCGATGGGCCTCGGCCATGACGAGGTCATGACCGACGCTGCCGGCGCCGCGCGCGTCGAGACCACGGTGAGCGAACATGCGCAGCGCTGGCTCTACCGCAACTGGATGGACTGGATGACGGCCGACGACTGGGCCGACCTGAAGGCCAACCATTCGCCGGTTCCGCAGGGGAGGGTGTGATGTCGCAGGCAAAGGCCATGCAGGCCGAAACGGCCGGTCTTGATGCGCTTTCCCTTCAACGGCGCATGGAGATTCAGTTCGAGATCGAACAGTTCCTCTATGCGGAAGCGGCCATGATCGACGGGCGCGAATACCGCACATGGCTCGATCTCTGGACGGAGGATTGCAGCTACTGGATGCCGATCCGGCGCACGGTGACGCTGTCCGACATCGACCGCGAGTTCACGAAACGCGGCGACATGTCTTTCTACGACGACGACAAGCAGTCGCTCACTATGCGCGTCGCCAAAATGGAATCCGGCTCGTCCTGGTCGGAAGACCCGCCATCGCGCACACGCCATTTCGTGAACAATGTGCGGATCGCGGAAATCGAGGGCGACGAGATCGGCGTCGAGGTGGCATTCCTGCTCTACCGCAGCCGCCTTAACACCGAGGAGAGCATGTGGGCCGGCCGCCGCGTGGACAGGCTGAGGCGTGTCGACGGTGCGCTGAAGCTTTGCGGGCGGGAAATCTATCTCGACCAGACGCTCATTCGCGCAACCAACATGAGCACATTGTTCTAGCGGCTTTGGAATTCCAGCGAGCGGGGAGGCTCATGGGCGTTTTATCGGGAGAAGTTGCCCTCGTCACGGGGGGCGGATCCGGACTTGGCCGCGCGATCGTCGGCCGGTTCGTCGAGGAGGGCGCGCGGGTGGTGGCGTTCGACCGTTCGGCCGAAAGGCTCGCTGCGCTTCGGGCCGAATATGGCGAAGCGGTTGCGACACATGCGGGCGATGTGCGTTCGCTCGACGACAACAAGGCGGCCGTGTCGCTGGCCGTGGAGCGCTTCGGCAAGCTCGACTGCGCCATCGGCAATGCCGGCATATGGGACTACAGCGTCACGCTCGACGAAATGCCGGAAGAGCAACTCGGCGGCGCCTTCGATGAACTTTTCGGCATCAATGTGAAGGGCTACCTGCTGCTCGCCAAGGCGGCGCTCCCCGCTCTCGTTCGATCCCGCGGTTCGCTCGTCTACACCGTCTCCAATGCCGGCTTCGATCCGGCAGGCGGCGGCGCGCTTTACACGGCCTCCAAGCATGCCGTCGTCGGGCTGATCCGCCAGCTTGCCTTCGAGTTTGCACCGGCTGTGCGCGTGAACGGCGTGGCGCCCGGTCCGATCGACACCGATCTGCGCGGTCCAACCGCACTCGGTCTCTCCGAGACGGCCATCAGCAGCGTCGATCTTCCGACGGTCGCAGCTCCGGTTGTGCCGCTCGGACGAGTACCGGCGGCGCCGGAATATGCAGGCTCCTATGTCTACTTCGCCTCGCGCAGGGACAGCGCCCCGGCAACGGGCGGCGTTCTCATCTGCGAGACCGGCATCGGCGTAAGGGGAATAGGCACCGTTTCGGCGGGGACGGGACTCGCAGCGAAATACGGAAATGGAAAGGCAGCATCATGAGCGTGGCATCGCTGGGCTATATCGGTTTCGAGGTGAGCGACCTCAAGGCGTGGGACAGTTACCTGACGGGCTTTCTCGGGCTGATGCCGGGGCGAAGCAACGGCACGTCGGCGCGCTACCGGATGGACGACCGCGCGTTCCGTCTTCACCTCGATGAAGGCAAGGCAGATGACATTTCCTTCATCGGTCTTGAGGTCGAGACCTGGGAGGGAATGCAGGCGCTGCGCGGGAAGCTGGACAAGGAAGGCGTGAAATACGCGCCCGCCTCCGACAATCTGAAGGCGGAACGGGGCGTGCGCGATCTCATCGCGCTTACCGACCCGGCCGGGCTTCAGGTCGAGATTTATGTCGGGGCGACGGCACTCACAAGCGTGCCGTTCAACTCGCCCGCGGGCGTGTCGGGTTATCTCACCGGCGAGCAGGGCGCGGGCCATGTCGTACTGGCGTCGGAAAAGATGGACGAGGTGCGCGATTTCTACACAAGGCTCCTCGGCTTCAGGCTTTCCGACACGATCGGCATCGCCATCGCGCCGGATTTCACGCTAACGCTCGAGTTCTATCACTGCAATCCGCGCCATCACACGCTGGCGCTGGCACCGATGCCGGCGCCGAAGCGCCTCCATCATTTCATGGTGGAGATGGCGACGATGGACGATGTCGGCTTCGCAATGGACCGCATCGAGAAGTGCGGCGTGAAGCAGACCATGACCCTCGGCAAGCACAGCAATGACCGGATGATCTCCTTCTACGCGGCGACCCCGTCGGGCTTCGAGGTGGAAGTCGGGACGGCGGGCATCGAGGTTCACGACGAGGTCTGGCGCGTCACCCATCATGAGGTCACGAGCATGTGGGGCCACAAGCGCTGCAACTGAACGGCCGAAGAAACACGAAAAAGCAACACGTAAAAAATCTTGTCGACAGGAGAGGATATGAGCATCACGGAAGAAAGCACGAGCCGATTTGTCACCGCCGGCGGCGTGAAGATTCACTACAACGAGGCGGGCTCGGGCCCGGCGCTCGTTCTCATTCACGGCGGCGGACCGGGCGCGAGCGGCTGGTCGAACTACAACCGCAATATCGAGGTGCTGTCGCGCAGCTTCCGTGTGATCGTTCCCGACCTGCCGGGCTTCGGCAAGTCGGACATCAAGCCGAAGGGCAGCGCCATGCCGGCATGGTATGCGACCAAGATGGGCGAGCTCCTCGACGAACTCGGCATCGACAAGGCGCATTTCGTCGGCAATTCGCTGGGTGGCATGGTGACGCTGCGCCTGGCGCTGGACCGGCCTGAAAAGGTCAACCGTATGGTCCTCATGGGACCGGGCGGCAGCATTCCGATGTTCAGCCAGTTTCCGACGGAAGCCATCAAGACGCTGCTTTTCTTCTATGACGGGCCGGGACCGTCGCTCGAACGTCTCAAGGGCTTCGTGAAGGACTTTGTCTACGACCCGTCGCAGCTCACCGACGAACTTCTCGAAGGCCGCATGAAGACGGCGCTGCAACCGCATATTGTCGAGACACCGCCGATGCGTCCCGATCCGAAGGCGCTGATGGAGCCGCTCTGGAACGATCCGCGCCTCGCCACACTGCCGCACGAGACCATGATCGTCTGGGGACGCGAGGACAGGGTGATGCCGATCGACATGGCGTTCCCGCTGCTGAAGCAGATTCCGCGCGCCCGCCTTTTCGTGCTGCCGCAATGCGGACATTGGGCGCAATGGGAGCATGCCGACGAGTTCAATCGCGTAACAGCCGATTTCTTCGGGGCGGCCGATGCCGCATGATCTGAATGCGATAGCGGCGGCCCTGGCCGAGGCGCGGCGTCACCGCGCCCCCATACCCCCGGTGACGGAAACCTCCCCCGGTTTCGACGTTGCCTCGGCCTACGCCGTCCAGGAGATCAATACGCAGAGGCGTCTCGCGGCGGGCGAGCGTATCGTGGGCCGGAAGATCGGGCTCACATCGCCCGCCGTGCAGGCGCAGCTCGGTGTAAGCGAACCCGATTACGGCATGCTGTTCGATGTCGACGATATGAGCGGCAGGGCATCCGTTGCCATGTCGGAGCTGATGCAGCCCAAGGTGGAAGCCGAGATCGCCTTCGTGCTCGGCAAATCCATAAGCCGGCCCGATCCAAGCCTTGAGGAAATCGCTTCCGCCATAGACTACGCCGTGGCGGCGGTCGAAATCGTCGACAGCGCCATTGCCGACTGGCGGATCACGCTGGCCGATACGGTCGCGGACAACGCGTCGGGCGCGAAATTCGTGCTCGGCAAGGACCGGCGCAAATTGCCGGAAATCGACCTGCATCTGGGCGGCATGGAAATGTGCCTCAACGGCAGGCAGGTATCGGTGGGTGTCGCGGCGGCCTGCCTCGGCAATCCACTGAATGCCGCGCGGTGGCTTGCGACGAAGATGGCGGAGGTCGGCCGGCCGCTCGAAGCCGGCGACATCGTTCTCTCCGGTGCCCTCGGCCCGATGTGCAACGCGACGGCAGGCAGCAAGTTCACCGTCTACGTGCAGGGCTTCGAGCCGCTGCATGTCGCCTTCGAATAGGAGAAGCGCATGACCGGAAGCAGGGACAAGGTGCGCGCCGCGATCGTCGGCTCTGGCAATATCGGCACCGACCTCATGATCAAGATCATGCGCCTCTCCAAAACACTGGAGATGGCCGCGATGGTGGGCATCGATCCCGAATCCGACGGGCTTGCAAGAGCTGCGCGGCTCGGCATTGCCACGACGGCGCAGGGCATCGACGGTCTTGTGGCGATGCCGGAATTCGCGAGCATCGGCATCGTCTTCGACGCGACTTCGGCCGGCGCGCACCGGCATCACAATGAGGTGCTGCAGGCGCATGGCAAACAGGTGATCGACCTGACGCCCGCCGCCATCGGCCCCTATGTGGTGCCGAGCGTCAATCTCGACAGTCTCGCAAACGAGCGTAACCTGAACATGGTCACTTGCGGCGGCCAGGCAACGATCCCCATGGTTGCCGCCGTCAGCAGCGTATCGCCCGTGCTCTATGGCGAGATCGTCGCTTCCATCGCCTCGAAATCGGCCGGTCCCGGCACGCGCGCGAATATCGACGAGTTCACCCAGACGACATCGAGAGCCATCGAGAGCGTGGGCGGCGCGACACGCGGCAAGGCGATCATCATTCTCAATCCGGCCGAGCCGCCGCTCATCATGCGCGACACGGTGCATTGCCTGTGCGACGACGCGGACCCGGCGAAGATCGTCGCAGCCATCGAGAGGAAAGTTGCCGAGGTTCAGGCTTATGTGCCGGGCTACCGCCTGAAGCAGGCGGTGCAGATCGAGAAGGTGGGCGGCAACAACCCGCTTTACCTGCCGGACATGGACCGCTCCTTCACCGGCCTCAAGGTGAGCATCTTTCTTGAGGTCGAAGGGGCAGGGCATTACCTGCCGCCCTATGCGGGCAATCTCGACATCATGACCTCGGCGGCGCTGCGCACCGCAGAGGCAATCGCGCTGAAATGGCAGGTGGCGGCATGAACATTCCGGACCGTCTCTACATTCAGGATGTGACGTTGCGCGACGGCATGCATGCGATCCGGCATCAATATTCGCTGGACCATGTGCGCGCCATCGCCCGCGCGCTGGACCTTGCGGGCGTCGATGCAATCGAGATTGCGCATGGCGACGGGCTGTCGGGTTCGAGCCTCAATTACGGCTTCGGCGCCTGCGCCGACTGGGCATGGATCGAAGCGGTCTGTGAGGTGGTCGAGAAGGCCGTGGTGACGACGTTGCTGCTGCCCGGCATCGGCACCATCGAGGATCTGCATCGCGCCCATGAGATGGGCGTGAGGTCGGTGCGTGTCGCAACGCATTGCACCGAGGCGGATGTCGCGAAACAGCATATCGAGTTGGCGCGCAAGCTCGGCATGGATGTCTCGGGCTTCCTGATGATGAGCCACATGGCGCCGCCCGATGCTCTGGCGCGGCAGGCGAAGCTGATGGAGAGCTATGGCGCCCATTGCGTCTATGTGACCGACAGCGGCGGAGCGATGACGATGGATGACGTTGCCGCCCGGCTTCGCGCCTATGACGAGGTGCTGAAGCCGGAGACGCAACGCGGCATCCATGCGCATCACAACCTGTCGCTCGGCGTCGCGAACTCCATCGCCGCCGTCCAGAATGGTGCTGTCCGCGTCGATGCGTCGCTCACGGGCATGGGGGCGGGGGCGGGCAATGCACCGCTCGAAGTCTTCATTGCCGCCGCCGACCGCTATGGCTGGCAACATGGCTGCGATCTGCTCGCGCTCATGGATGCGGCCGAAGAGCTTGTCCGCCCCTTGCAGGACCGTCCGGTCCGCATCGACCGGGAAACGCTGAGCCTTGGCTATGCTGGCGTCTATTCAAGTTTCCTGCGGCACGCGGAAGCGGCATCCGAGAGATACGGGGTCGATGTGCGCAGAATACTGCTGGAAGCGGGGAAACGCGCTATGGTTGGCGGCCAGGAAGACATGATCGTCGACATCGCTCTGGACCTTGCGCGGCAGGAAGACGCGAACGCAGGTTGATCACCCCCGTTGAGAACGTACTCACGCATGGCCGATAAAACAGGAGCCGAAGCGAAGGGTTCGCGATCCGCCGGCAACAGGGCCGCAAGCGATATTCGCGCGGACGTGCGGATGGACGGCGTTTATTTTTTCCGCTCCTTCGCATCATACCCGGTCAACAAGCGTCTCGATCCCGGCGATTTCTCCTATTGCTTCATGGTGCGCAAGGGGAATTTGCGATTGACGATCGACTTTCCCGAACCGAAAAGCATCGATCTTGCGCCAGGCGCGATCGTGGGCATCAGCGGCCTCGCACCGCACCGCATTCATTCGATTGAGACCTCCGGGGAAGCCGCTGCGCCGGACGGATTTCTGCGCGTACCCATTTCCGAACAGATCGATGCAGGCAGCGAGGTCGAACTCCTGCTCGGTGTCGTGCCGTCCGAGAAAATGGCCCTCGGCAATCTCATCATCGGTCCGATCTATCTGAGTCACGAATCGTCACCGGAGTGCGCACGCCGTATCTGGAAGGCGGCGGAAATGCTCGACGAGGAATTCGTCGGCGCCGGTCATGAATATGGACAGGCGATCATCATACGGAGAATTGCCGAAATCATCGTCATCAACATGACGCGGTCCATCCTCGAAAATCGGGGCGATGGAGATGGCCCGGAGATCGGCATGGTGAAGAGCAGGGGTATCATCACAGCCATCCGGGCTTTTCTGGATGCACCGCTCGATGACTGGAGTGTCGACCGGCTGGCCCGCATGGCCGGTATGTCGCGCACGAAGTTCGCCGAAGACTTCCGGCGCATTGTCGGCCGCACGCCGATGCAGACGCTCGCGCGCATGCGCCTGACGCTGATGGCGCGCAAGATGATGACCGAGGACATATCCGTGGAGGCGGCGGCCGACATGGCGGGATACAGTTCTGCCGCTGCCTTCATTCGCGCCTTCAGCCGGGAGTTCGGCGTAACGCCGCTGCGTTGGCGCAAGCTGCAGTCGGCTGATGACGGAATCGGGGCGCATTGACGGGGCACCGGACGCGCCGGCGGATAGACAATGCTTGCCAGGTCCTGCCACCGGTCAAGCAAACCCTGTGGCTTTCCATGACGAATTTGTGTAGTTGGCGGAAGAAGGGGCTGTGTTAGCCTGTGGCCATGATGCGATACGTCCACAGTCGCCGAAACATGTCCCGGGCCCGCCATTGGTTTGCGGCGGCGCTGGCAGCTGTGCTGCTGCTGACGATGGTTGCGGCGCCGGTGACTGGCCTCGATATGGTGGCGATGGCGCATGCAACGGCCGGCACGGACGCACCGTCGCATATGGCAGGTGCCATGGGCGATATGGCCGGTCCGTGCTGCGACGGCACTGGAACGAGAGCCTGTGAAGGCTCGGCCCTTTGCATGGCTGCCTGCGGCAAGTTGCCGCTTCAGCTCGCCGCCGCGCCTGGATTTGTTCCCGTCGAGCTTGTCCTCAAATCGGTTCGCGAGCCGGATCTTGGCCGGACCGATCTTTTTCCTTCACCCTTGCGACGCCCTCCCAGGGTGGTGTGACGCACCGGCGCGCGGCCTCTTCCGGTTGGGCGTCACTGTCACATCAGCTTCTGGAGAGTCATATGGTTCGCTTATCCAAGGCGTTCGCGACCGCCATGCTTGCGGCCGTCGTGGCGGCAGTCGGCGTATGGAGCATCGCCGGCGCCGGATATCAAGCTCACAAATTCGAGGCCGTTTCAGAGAAAATTCCGGTCGGCGAGAGCGTGCGGATCGAGGTCCGGTTGCTTGACCCGAGCGGCGCGTCTGTTCCGGGCGGGAACATGAATATCGTCTCGGCACGGCTCGACATGGGCCCCGACGGCATGGCGGCGATGGATGCTCCGCTCGCCCCGGTCCCGGCCGGTGCGCAGGACGTTCTGGCCTTCGAAACGAAAATCGCGATGGCCGGTCGCTGGGCGCTCGGCATCGTGGCCGAAGTCGACGGCGTTTCTGATCTCGTCGAAGGTGCGGTTATCTATACGGCGGTGGAGGCGGCGGCCGGCGCCGCGACTGCCGCGTCTGGAGAGCGGAAAGTCCGTTATTACCGCAACCCGATGGGCCTGCCGGACGTATCGCCGGTGCCGAAAAAGGATTCGATGGGGATGGACTACATCCCCGTTTATGAGGAGGAGGTTGCGGCCCCCGCCGGGACCGTTCGTATCGGTCCGGAAAAGACGCAACGCGCCGGCGTTCGAACGGTGACGGCCGAACGCCGCGACCTCGTCCGCACGGTCCGAGGCGCCGGCACCGTGACGGCGGACGAGGCCCGCGTCGCGCTGGTAACGGCTCGCTTCGATGGCTTTGTCGAACGTCTCGATGTCCGCACCACCGGCGGCACGGTGACGGCCGGCGAGCCGCTGCTGACAGCCTGGATCGAAAGCGACGAGCTGCTGCGCAAACAGGCCGACTACCTCTCGGCGCTGTCGCGCGGCGGCAGCGATGTCGAACGTGCCGCGAAAAATCTTCGCCTCTTCGGCATTTCCAGAGCCGTCATCGCGGAAATGGCACGCGCGCGCGCGCCGGCACGGGTGGTGACTTTCGACGCGCCGCTCGGCGGTACCGTGCTCGAGAAGCCCTCGCTCGACGGCATGCGCTTTGCCGCCGGCGACACGCTCTTCCGGATCGCCGATCTGTCGAGCCTCTGGGTGATTGCCGAAATCGCCGAACAGGATCTTGCATTTGTCAGGCCCGGGCAGAGCGCGCGATTGTCGATGCCGGCAATGCCCGGAGATACGCGCGAAGCGATTGTCGATTTCGTCTATCCCGATATCGGCATGGCGACCCGCTCGGGCCGGGTCCGGCTGGTTGTGCCGAATGCGGATGGGCGCCTCAAGCTCGGACATTTCGTGAGCGTCGAGATCGACACACCGGTCGGCGGCGGACCGGCTCTCGCGGTACCGGTTGCCTCGGTCATCGATGATGGCACCCGTCAGGTCGTATTCGTCGCGCGAGGCAACGGGCTCTTCGAACCGCGCGATGTTCGTCTCGGTGCCCGCGCCGGCGCCGACGTCGAAATCAGGGAGGGTCTTGTCCCCGGCGAAGAGGTCGTCACCTCCGGAATTTTCCTGATTGATGCCGAGAGCAATCTTCAATCGGCGCTTTCGGCCTTTACCGCCGAGCAGGTGGCGCCATGATCGCGAACATCATCGGCTGGTCGGCGCGCAACAGCGTTCTGGTGCTGATCGGCGCGCTTTTTGCGATCGTTGCCGGTGTCTATTCGATCGCTCGCATTCCGCTCGACGCGATACCGGACCTGTCGGACACGCAGGTGATTATCGTCACCGACTATCCCGGCCAGGCGCCGCAAGTTGTCGAGGACCAGGTGACCTTTCCGCTCGCCACCGCGATGCTCAACGTGCCGCGTTCCCGCGTCGTGCGAGGCTTTTCCTTCTTTGGCGTTTCCTTCGTCTATGTCATTTTCGAGGACGGCGCCGATCTCTACTGGGCACGGAGCCGCGTTCTCGAATATCTGAGCGCGGCGGCCGAACGTCTGCCCGACGGCGTGACGCCGTCGCTCGGACCGGACGCGACCGGCGTGGGCTGGGTCTATCAGTATGCGCTGAAATCCTCGGAGCTGAACCTCGCCGAACTCCGCTCGCTTCAGGACTGGCAGGTCCGCTTCGCCGTCTCGCGCGCCGAAGGCGTCGCCGAGGTCGCAACGGTCGGCGGCTTCGTCCGGCAGTATGCCATCATCGTCAATCCACTCCTGCTGAAAAGTACCGGACTTTCACTTGCCGAAATCGCCAGCGCGGTGCGCGCCAGCAACATGGATGTCGGCGGCCGCACCATCGAGCTTGCTGAAACCGAATTCATGATCCGCGGCCGGGGCTATCTCGGCGGCATCGAGGATATCGAGAAGATCGTACTCCGGGCAGAGAACGGCACGCCGCTCCTGCTGCGCGATGTGGCGCGCGTCGAGCTTGCACCGGACGAAAGACGCGGCGTTGCCGAACTGGGCGGCGAAGGCGAGGCGGTCTCCGGCATCGCCTTGCAGCGTCATGGCGCCAATGCGCTCGACGTCATCGAAAACGTCAAGCGCGAGCTTGCGGCCGTTGCACCGAGCCTGCCCGGCAACACCGAGATCGTCGAGGTCTATGACCGCTCGGCGCTGATCGGCCGCGCCATCGATACGCTGGTGCGCACTCTCGTCGAGGAAAGTGTCGTCGTGGCGTTGGTCTGCTTCCTGTTCCTCTGGCATGCGCGTAGCGCCCTTGTCGCGATCGTCGCGCTGCCGGTCGGCATTCTGATGGCGCTCGCCGCAACTCATGTGCTCGGTATCCCGTCCAACATCATGAGCCTCGGCGGCATCGCGATCGCGATTGGCGCCATGGTCGACGCCGCGATCGTGATGATCGAAAACGCCCACAAGCGGCTCGAACATGCGCCGCCTGGCGCCTCGCGCGCCGCCGTCGTCATCGAAGCGGCGCAGGAAGTGGGTCCGGCGCTCTTTTTCAGCCTGCTCATCATCACCGTCTCCTTCTTGCCGATTTTCGCGCTGGAGGCGCAGGAAGGCCGGCTCTTCAAGCCGCTCGCCGCGACCAAGACTTTCGCAATGGCGGGCGCCGCCTTTCTTTCGATCACGCTGGTGCCGGTGCTGATGATGATTTTTATTCGCGGACGGATTGCGCCGGAGGGCCGGAATCCGCTCAACAGGGCGCTGATCTGGCTCTACCGGCCGGTGATCGGGCTGGTGCTGCGCGCCCGGGGCGTCACCATCCTTGCTGCCGTCATCGTACTTGCGGTTACCGTCGTTCCGCTCAGCCGCATCGGCTCGGAGTTCATGCCAAATCTCAACGAGGGGACGCTCCTCTACATGCCAACCACGTTGCCGGGCCTCTCGGTAACGAAGGCCGCCGAATTGTTGCAGACGCAGAACCGGATCATCGCAGCCTTTCCCGAGGTCGCGTCGGTTTGGGGCAAGGCGGGCCGCGCCGACAGCGCGACGGATCCCGCGCCGCTTGAAATGTTCGAGACGACCATCAATCTGAAGCCCGAAGACGACTGGCGGCCGGGTATGAACCTCGACAAGCTGATCGCCGAAATGGACGCCGCGCTTCAGTTCCCCGGCGTCTCCAATGCCTGGACGATGCCCATCAAGGCCCGCATCGACATGCTCTCGACCGGCATCCGCACGCCGGTCGGCGTCAAGATATTCGGGCCCGATCTCGTCGAACTGGAGCGGATCGCCCGCGAAATTGAAACCGCCTTGCGCGCCGTTCCCGGCACCTCGTCGGCCTATGCCGAGCGCGTCAATGGTGGCTATTTCCTCGACATCAAGCCCGACCGGGACCGGATCGCCCGGCACGGGCTTTCGATGGAGGCAGTGCAGGAGACGATTGCGATGGCGCTGGGCGCGAAAGCGCTGACCACGACCGTCGAAGGACGAGAGCGCTATGACGTGGTGCTGCGCTATCCGCAGGCCTCCCGCTCCGACCCGGAGGCGATCGCGAGAGAGGTTTTCGTCACGACGCCCGCGGGCGCCGCCGTTCCGCTCGGCGAGATCGCCGACATTACGCGGGCGCGCGGCCCCACCATGGTGCGCACCGAAAGCGGCCAGCCGGTCGTTTATGTGTTTGTCGATATCCGCGGCCGCGATCTCGGCGGCTATGTCGGCGAGGCGCGGCGCGTTGTCGCCGGTGAGGTCGCGCTGCCGCCCGGCTACACGGTGGCCTGGAGCGGCCAGTTCGAATATCTGGCCCGCGCGCAGCAGCGCCTTTCCGTCGTCATCCCGGTCACGCTGCTGGTGATCTTCCTGCTCCTCTATCTCAACTTCAAAGGCCTGACCGAGACCTTCATCGTGATGCTGTCGCTGCCCTTCGCGCTGGTGGGCGGGCTCTGGCTGATGGCGGCCCTCGATTTCAACATGAGCGTTGCCGCAGCTGTCGGCTTCATCGCCCTGGCGGGGGTGGCT
>Ga0180009_10002592_pt1 | contig 21217 bp, 16 predicted proteins | sample OS_PC_MetaG_FD_123537 | JGI IMG/M metagenome (GOLD analysis project Ga0180009, IMG submission 123537) | Groundwater microbial communities from the Aspo Hard Rock Laboratory (HRL) deep subsurface site, Sweden - OS_PC_MetaG | ecosystem: Environmental > Aquatic > Deep subsurface > Groundwater...
GGGACCGGATGCAGTAAAAAATTCAATCTTTCCATCATGACGATAAATCGCCACATGGCTGTTTATTGGTTTTGCACCCTCTGGAAGGAATGGAATATAGCTTTGAAGCACAGCAAATACCTCATAATTTGTTGCATTTCAATTTACGCTATATTTTTGCCCCTGTCAAGTAAATTCATACAGTTATTCACCAGGGGTCAGGAGTTCTGAATTTAATGTCCTTGAGTTCTTTCTTTAATTTCCGTTGTTTTTTTTCAATTTCCTTTTTCTTTCTTAAAAACTTTGAATATTCATTGAATAGAGGCGAAGCTTTAATGGTGGAAACAACATCAATCAATATTTTTTCCTGTGAAATGTCAAAAAGCATGTTTTTATCACATTCGATGAAGGCAGCTTTATGTTTGCATAGCTGTCCATACATACCTGCAGGGCAGGAACAGTAGATACTCAAAATTCCATCATTAATTATAAAGTCAACATTGTATGGCGTTTCAGGATGAGAACTACTTTTAGCTAAAATTGTACTATTCATATGTTAAAATTTGTCTGGCCCTAAAATACCATAAGTTAATATCCTAAACTTACCTTTTTTGCCTTTATATAATACATTTTTAAGTGTTCTCAAAATATCGTCATACCCACCATTATCTAATACATATAGGTTAGTGTAAATTACAGGAGAAATTATCTCCCATTCCTTAAATCCAGAATCTTTAGGAGTCAATTGGGACAATTTACATCCAAAGTCTTTTTCTAAAGCAGATAAAATCTTCAAATGGTGCTGGAGAGAGACGTCATTTGTTGGATCATAGGCCATAATAAAATATGGTCTGTTACCAGCTATTCTTTTACATTCACTGACTGTTTCTGTTAATCTATTCTTTACATCCTTCAAAAATAAAGGTAGGGGTGGATCTGGTTTATCCTCATTGAATATTTCCAAGTCTCCCTTCCACAGCAATGAAAACAATCTGCCTTGAGTAGTCTTTATTATCTGGCTTGGTGCTTCATCGAAAAATTTTTTAAAGTCAATTACAACTTCAGAATACCAGTTAGCTGATGCTCTTGTATCACTTTTTCCTTTAGTAATCCTCAATGTCCTTCGAGGGGATTTAACTTGTATACAGTACTTTACAGATTCTAGAGACTGCCCCCACTCTTGATATGCGAATTGAGAATCATAAATAATATCACCTTCTTCAAGTTTACAATTAGCGATTGCGCCAGAAAATATCTTTGGAACTGCCCATGAAAACCCTGTAAAAAATTCCATTGATAAGCCTCACAAAACCTATTCTATATAAAGTTCATCCTTATTTAAAAGCTCGAAAAATTCTTGTTCGTTAAGAATATTCAGCTTTAATTCTTGGGCTTGTTCTAGCTTTGAGCCAGCTCCAGGCCCTGCAATAATATAATCAGTGTTCTTGGAGACGGAATTTGAAACCTTTGCCCCTAATTCTTTTAAATGCGCTTCTGCTTTGGACCGAGACATTTTTTCCAATTTCCCGGTTAAAACAAATACTTTGCCTTTTAAAGGAAAGCCTGTATCTTGCTCCAAAGTAGTCTCTTCCTTATCCCAGTAAATCCCGCATTTGTTAGGATTAGTTAAAGCTTTTACAGCTTTTAGGTTTGAATCATCTTTAAAAAAATCAATGATATTTTTGATGACTTTCTTGCCAATAATACCTTTTTCTTTATTTTCTTTTTGGTCCTCTTTTATAGCTATAAAGTCGTCCTCAGTTGCAGTCATTAAAGTATTTAAACTTGGAAAATACTTTGTTAGTTCTTTCGCGGCTTCAACTCCAACTCCCCTTATATTTATAGCATATAAAAAACGGCTAAAGGTCGTATGTCGGCTTTTGTCTATAGCGGAAATAAGGTTTCTTGCTGATTTTTCGCCTTGCCCTTCTAATTCAGCTATTTGTTCTTCTTTTAGACCAAACAAATCAACCGGACTTTCAATTAAACCAGCATTTACAAATTGCTCAACCATCTTGTCGCCAAGGCCATCAATATTAAGTGCATGAAGAGATGCAAAGTGCTTAATAGCTTCTTTTTTCTTTGCCTTACAGAATAAACCTGCTTCACATCTTATTACCGATTCACCCTCCACCTTTTTAACAGGCGAATTGCATTCAGGGCATACAATAGGTAATTCTGTTGGGACAGCATTTTGAGTTCTTAATTCTAATATAACACTTACAACCTGGGGTATAACATCCCCGGCTCTCCTGACTACAACAGTATCACCAACTCTAACATCAAGCCTCTGCAATATATCCATATTATGAAGACTTGCATTGCTGATTGTAGCGCCACCCACAAAAACGGGGGAAAGTCGGGCTACAGGAGTCAGTGATCCAGTTCTACCAACCTGAAATTCAATCGCCTCGATTACTGATGTTTCCTCTTCAGCGGGAAACTTATGAGCTATAGCCCAAAGCGGCGCTTTTGCAATTTTACCTAATATTTTCCGGTACTTAATTTTATCAACTTTATAAACAACTCCATCGACATCATATGACAATTCATCTCTCTTGGCCTGTATTCCATTATAATATTCGATGCATTCATGAACCTCTTGCACTTTTTGTACTTCAGGACAAATTCTAAATCCCCATTGTCTAAGTTTATTGAGCTGCTCTCCATGTGTTGAGGGCAATACCCCTCCTTCTATTGAGCCAATAGAATAAAAATATATAAAGAGATCCCGTTCAGCTGTTTTTTTAGGATCTAATAGTCTCAAACTTCCAGATGCGGCATTTCGAGGATTCACAAAGATTTTTTCCCCTTTAGCTTTAGCTCGTTCATTGAGTAACTTAAAGCGAATTTTTGGCATATATACTTCACCACGAACTTCCAGCAGGGCTGGATAATCTTTGCCAAATAATCGAAACGGAATGCTTTTTATTGTTCTGGCATTAGCTGTTATATCCTCTCCAGTTTCACCGTCTCCACGGGTTGTGGCGCGAACTAAAAGGCCATCGCGATATATCAAACTTATCGCCATGCCATCTATTTTAGGCTCACAAATATAGTCAACTGAGGAAAAGGCGTCTTCTTCCTTTTTCAGTTCATCTTTAATCCTGCGGTCAAATTCAAATACTTCTTTGATCGTAAAAGCGTTATTTAATGATAGCATTGGTTCTTCATGTTTGACCTGCCTAAAGGATTCTAAAGGCTCTCCCCCTACCCTCTGACTTGGCGAGTCTGACCGTTTAAGTCCTGGGAACTCTTTTTCAAGCCTCTGTAATTCTCTCATTAAACGATCATACTCAGCATCATCTATAAGAGGTTCATCAAGAACATAATATCTATAGTTATGAAAATTTATAGTCTCTGTTAGCTCTTTAATGCGTTTCTCCGCATTTTCTAACGACATATCCATACGTTATAGTGACTCCGTAGAAATAATTTGCAAATCGTTGTTTAGCAAAGGAACGATATTTTCAACTGCATTAAAAAATAAACAAACGGCGCTCCTACCCGGCACTTCGGGGAATCCAGACTTGCAAGATTAGGGTAAGCTGTCTCAAGCTCCAGCAGGGTTTGCATCATCCGATCGTATTCGGAATCCGATATTTCAGGATCATTCAAAACATAATACCGGTAGTTGTGCCTGTGGAGCGCCCTCCTTAAGTCCTCGACTTTTTTCAATCCAACAGGATCTATATCCTTGTGCATAGTATGCTTATTACCTGGGCAACGGCCTTGCGGCCTTTATTGAAGTCTTTTTCCTTGAAACCGGGCCGCCACCTAAAGGTCGACACGTCATCGGAAACCACCAGGATCCCCGCCACATCCACCTCGCGGTACCTTGCCACGGTAAAAAGAGCGGACAGTTCCATCTCCACTGCCAAAACATTTTTTTGCTGAAAATATTCGACCTTTGCACGGGTTTCTCTGTATACAGCGTCCGTGGTCCATACAAGGCCCTCGTGAAAAGAAAGATCATATTCTTTTAAGACCGTTTTTGTTTTTTCCAGCAGTTGATCTGACGGACACGTCGGAAAATTTTCATCGCCGTTGTAATGCCTTGATGTGCCTTCGTCAATGAAAGCACCGATCGGAACAATAATATCCCCGATTTTAACCCCAGGAGAAACGGCTCCGCACCATCCGTTAAATATGATTTTTCGTGCGCCCCAGGCAACGATGGTCTCCAGCAGCATGGACGCATACGGCGCCCCGATCATCGGGCCGACGATAGAAAGACCCGCAGGATCTTCATCGGTAAAATACAGCCGGCTGTTGAAAAGATTCTGATAGTTGTCCTTGTCTAAATTCATCAACCTGCAAAGCAAAAGAAGGTCATTCGGATCGGACACCATCACAGTTACCGGCCCCAAATTCGGCGCGTTCTTGCCTTTAAGAGGTTTTACGATGACTTCATTGGCCGGAATGTCTCCCATTTAATTCAATCCTTGAAGAACCTTCTCAGTCTAACCCTGGCATAATGAAAAACACTAATCGAGCTAAAACTCAATGAGGTGTTCTATGTTATTTGTGATTGGCTTTAGGTATAAGAAAAACAACGTTATGTCTCAATTTGCTAAAGATCCAAAACGGCGGTCATGTTTTTCGAATAACAATTAACGCTTAACAAATAACTTAATTATACCGGTCTTGCCAGTTTTGAAAGTTCATCTTTGACATCATCAATGATCTCGTAAAGCCACATCAGATCTTCCATGGAAAGACGGCCGGCCTTGCGCTGGGATTCTGATCCGTCTTTTTTGGTAAATATCCGGGGGCCGATCTGAAGCTTCGGCTCACCATCACCGTACTGGTTGATCGAAATTACAAGTCCGGTTTCTTCACATCTCCACTTATGCAGAACTTTATCCTTGTTGGGATCAAACGCCATATCATCCTCCATTTCTAAAATCGCGGAACAATTTTATGCAGCATCCCGCCTAAAGCGGGACATAATAAAAGAAAATTCCTTGCTACGGATTAAACGCGCTGAACTCATAGTTTTATATTTACACTCTGAATTTATGTCAAATCCATTTTATCCGGACCCGGCAAAGGAAAAGCTATACAATCATCATTTCATCCAAACAATTCCGGTTCCGGATCCCATTTCCTTTACATTAACATAATTAAATATTATGGTATGATATTTTAGAAAATAAAATAAAATCTCGCTTGTAGCGCATCAGTAAAAGGATAGTTTAAAATGGGGTGTTTATCCCTTGAGAAAAAAAGACGTTTCAACAAGATCAGATGGAAAATGATCGCCGCGCTTGTTCTGTGGACCCTGCTTTTTTGGAGTGGGTTTGGTCTGGAAAGCAACGAGATTATCAGCAAATTGGGAGCTCAACCTCAAACGGTGTTTGCAGCGACCCAGGGGGCTGATTCCCAGGTTCCTTTCCAAGTAAAGGATTCTGCTGATCCGGCCTCGCAACCACCGAAAAACCAAGTGGACGAATACAAGGCCCGAGTCCCCAAGACGGTCGTCGAACTCCAGCAGTTTCGGAGGAGTGTTTCCGTGGCCATTCGAAAAAGCACAGGCCAGGAGGGTACGGCCACGCTCATAAACCTGAATCCGAGCATCAATACGTGGTTTCTGCTCCTGATCCAGTGGCGCGGCGACCAGCCTGCGGAGGCCTACCATCTGGAAAACCCGATGCCGGCAACCCAAAAGCTTCTCCTTGACCCCGGCTATCCCGAGGGTATGGTAATTGTCTCGCAAAAAGATATTCATCGCTGTGCCCTGTGGTCTGCCCCCTCCGATTCCGAACTGGCCAAGGCCGTTGCCTCGGGTAAAGCCTACGCTCCCCTCTGCGGCAAACGGCTCTTGCTTCGCAACAAGACAAAAGGGCACAAGACGACCCTGGAGCAGGTAACCGATTTGCTCCGCACCCACGTTTGGCAGGGAGAGAAGATCACGACCTTTGTGCGGGAAACGTTTTACCAGGACACCTACCTCAATACCTCTATACTTATTGAGGCCAATAATCCTTCTGCCGGGACCAGCCCGCACCCCTCGGGCGCCCCTGCCCCTCCGCTAACCAACCCACGCTATTCCAATAAATTCCTGATCCCCCAGGAATTGGGCATCGATCTTGAATCTGAGACAGGGAACAACGTTCTGGTCGGCCGCTGGTATCGCGCCAGGAAACTCCCCGGCGTCTTTGTGAGCGTCATTGAACCGAATCTCGTTACCGAGGAAATCATCGCAAACCAGAGAAAACAGGTCAATCTCCTCGATGAGGTCGAATCCGATGCCCTCGTGTACATGGTGGCCTTTGACCTTGACCTGTTTGACCTGGGGTTCGAGATGGGTACAGAGCATCCGAAGGTGAATTGGTCGGACCGGGTTCCGGAGCAGGTGCGCGACAATACTCTCCCGGGGCCGGACGGGATCGAAACCCTGGAACCCCTTAAAATGACCGGGTGGGTGAGTCCGGCTGACAGGGAGCGGGTCGCCGCCACCTTTGTGGGGGGATTTAAACGTTATCACGGGGCCTTTCGGTGGTCCGATCTGGCCCTCAAGAACTACGGGAGCCATTACGGGTTCATCGAACACGGTACGGTACTCAGCAAACTCCAGCCGGGGCTGGCCACCGTTGCGGTTTTCGAGGACGGCACTGTCGATCTCAAGACCTGGACGGAAAAGAATAACGCCGATCTTTGGAGGATTCGTCATGCCCGTCAGAACGGGGTCCCCATCATTGAATACGATGCGGCCTCCGGAACCTCCAGGGTGGGGGCCTTGGTACCCCGCTGGGGGCAAGGAAACTGGTCAGGCTCTGCGGACAATCGGTTTCGAACCGTAAGGGCCGGGCTGGGTCTTCAGGAATACGAAGGGCGACGCTTTTTGATCTACGGCTATTTTTCCGCCGCAACGCCTTCGGCCATGGCCCGGGTCTTTCAGGCCTATCTGTGCAGGTATGCGTTGCTTTTGGACATCAACGCCCTGGAGCACACCTACCTGGCGGTTTACAGGCATCAGTGCTCGGAATTTTCCGTTCAGCACCTGATCAAGGGCATGAGCGTGCTGGACCAAACCAGAGGAAACCGGGTGATTCCGCGTTTCTTGGGTTACCCGGACAATCGCGATTTTTTCTATCTCTTAAAGAAGGTCAATCCATGAAGCGCTGTTTTGCCGCCCTCCAATGCATTCTTCTTGCGGGCATCCTGGCCGGGGAGGCCTGTCCCCAGGATGTCAAAAGCATGGTTCAACTCAACGAGGCCCTTTTTGACCAGCTCCAGAGGGTTCACCATCTGACCGCAAAACAGATGTCCGCCATTCGGGCCATATTCGCCGGATCGGGCTACATGGGTCAGGGAAATCCTGCCATCACCAAACATCCCGTCACGGCCGAGCAATGTGAGGAAAAACTTGCAAGGGAAGCCATCCGCTATGAGAACCCGGCCTTTGAAAAAATCTGCGGAGCCAAATACATGGCCCCCCTTTACAATCCTGCTGTGCAAAAGCCCGAAGACGCCTGTAACTGCATCGATCAATTCGAATTTCCCGACATTCCCTGCGCCTATCCGGTTGTCTGGGTGCGGGCCAAAGAAGCGGCCGAGCTCTGTGAGGCCATGGGCAAACGCCTGTGCGATGCCCATGAATGGGAGGGGGCTTGTGCGGGAGCCCTCGAAAATCCCGACTATCGGTTTGATTTGGCGGCTGGGCAAAGCCCCGAAGCGGCGATCCGGCTCATGCGCACAGCCCACAACCACAAATACGGCCCAAGCAAGTCCTGGAGCTATGGTGACGCTTGCCGAGAGGAGGTCTGCGCCGGTTCCAGCTCCAAGACTCCCGGATGCACCGGCGGGAGTTGGTCGGGCTGCGGATCCAATACCTTTCCGGCGGGCTTTTTCCCTCAATGCCACAGTCCGCTGATGGTCTACGACCTGAACGGCAATGCCGCCGAGCACATGAACCTGCCCCTCAATGAGAAACAGATGGCAAGCCGGGGCAGCCGTGAGTACGGGTATACCGAGATGAAAGGGAGCTGGTTCATTTTCGATACGCAAAGGGCTCACGAAGATTGGTGCCGGTGGCGCGCACCCTATTGGCACGGAAGTCGGGTCATGGACAAACAGAGTCACCACAACTATCACCTTGGCTTTCGCTGCTGCAAGACTCTTGATCGAAACAAAGCTGAATCACACTAGACCATGGCTGCACGGGCTCTCGGCCTGCGGGTCAGTGCGCGAGCAGACCTACCTCAAGTGAAGCATCTTGAGAAGCTTGTTGATGAAGCCCTCATCGGTGAGAACGGGAGCAACACGCGGGTCCTGCAGAACCTCCAGAAGCGAGCGGGGTTTCCCATTGATCCAGACCGTTTTGTAGATCAGGCGGAGGCCGTGGCTGTAATCGGCATAGTTCTTCCCGTGAAAGATGCTGAGGGGCTGGATGGGTTCGCCGTTTTTTGTGTGCCACCCGTAAATGGCGATTCGCCCGGGTTTCCGGTTCAGGCGGTTGGTGATAACCACGTCTTTCTTGTGCCCGGAAACAAGTTCCCCTAAGGCGCAACCTGCTTGCTGGCGTTGATTCCGGATCATTTCGCGGTGTTTCAGGAAATATTCGCTCGACCGCATCATCGGACCGGGGGGCAGAGGGTCGGGTTCCAGATGGCATGTTGATTGCTCATAGATGGCGTCGACCATTTTGGGCGTCGGCAGAACGCACTCAAAGGCCTCGGCCACCGCAACGGCCGAAGGGTAGGTCAGGGGGATACGCAGGAAATCCTCATCCGAACCGATGGCTACGTAGTCCGGTGTAGCCCAGATGATGGCCGTGATCATCTCGCCCCTGGGCTTACGATAGTTAAAATGAACCGGCTTGAGCTTTCTCAAAAAATCAGGAATGTTGCCACGCCGGAGCTCGCCCAGGGCTTTTGACTGCTGTTCTTCGCCGGTCATGCCGGTAGTTTCCCGGGCGAACTGCAACCCCGTGATTGCGTCGCGGGGACGTTCTGGGATCTTTTGGAGGCAAAGAGTGTCCGGTATGCCTTGACCAACAGACTCTACCGCACTCGCCGCAGACAAGAAGCTTGGTAATAAAAAGAGCAGGTACGCAAGATATCGGATCGCTGCACGGAAGGGAAAGATATCAGAGGGACATTTATCGTTTTCGACGTTTAACCGCATCTGTGTTAGAAAACGCTTTCGTTAGTATCAATCCTTGAGACCTTTGAAAACAGTTCAATTTTGTTCAAGGCCAAGGAAGGCGAAAATTTTAACCACAGGAATACATTGAGTATTTCGAGGATAGAGCTAAAGCTCCACTTCGTGCAAAATTTGAGCCTGACGCCGGGATTGGGCAAAAGGGGGCGTTTTTCAAAGGTCTCTCCTTCCGGATTTTCTCTTATTAGAACCCTTTTCTGCGGTTGTCAAATAAGATTCACATATTAAGTTACCTTCCGGATGAAGATTCTTATCAGCATTTTCGGTCAAACATCTCCCTTGTTTTGGTTTTGCCGAAATTTGATCAAACTTTTAAAACAATTCGGAATTCAAAAAAATCTATTCTTTGGGCGTGTTTTTTGTAGCTACCATGACGGCCAGACACAGACCGGAAAATCCGCCGAAAAATAAAACCATTTTTTGGTATTCCCAGATATTTTGAGGAGTAATCCTGACTTCCGGCAGGAAAAAATTCAGGTAATGGACAAAAATTGGAAAAAGCAAGAAGGCGACAATCAGATTAACCGATTGATAAATCGATGTTTTTTTAATGAAAATAGTAAAAAATGATAGCACCTGTTGGATCGTTTTTAACTTTTCAAGTTCCAGTTCAACTTGCTCCAATTCTTGGGTGAGTTCTTTGGCCTGCATAAAGGCATCCTTTATTTTTTCTGGATCGGCGCCTCTGAATATATCCCAATAATTATTCATTTTTGTTTGAAGAATATTTAATGTCCGAGACACATTGGCAATCAAATTGCGGTGGTGAAAATTATCGATAAGCATAAAACAATTCTCGATACGCGGCCGTAATTCATTGAGCACCTTCAAGAGTTTCTTTCTGCGCTCCTCTAAGTACCTGGACCCTGTATTAATAATCGAGCTGCCGAAATGAATAATGTCCATATAGCTGAAATAACTATCGGTTTTTGATAGTTCTTCAATTCTTGACCATAGAGATTTGGGATCATTTACCGCTTTTTCCTCTGCAGTTAATTGTGCGTCTAATTTTTTTGCTTTTTCTTCGGCTTCTTCGCAAATTTGTTTGGCCTCATCGCGGGCTTCATTAAATAGATTGCTCAGTTCCGGGTGAATTATCTCGTTAAAATCCGCCAATTCCGGATCAATTAAGGCAAATACATAATATTCTCGTTCAGTTCTAATAAGCCTGATCAAGCTCTTTAGAGCCTCGGTATTTTTCTGGCGCCTAAATTGAAGTATAATACCCTGATAAATTGCTTCGGAACAGTTAGGATCTAAGTGCAAGATCTTCATTATGCGATCTTCCGCCGTTGCAAGATCATAGTTCAGATAAAAAAGGCGTGAAAGCAAAAAATGGGCAAAGATTTTTTGGGGTCTTGTTTCGGCATTTTCAAGAGCCCTGCTAAAATAGTGCTTTGCCTGCGAAAAGTCTTTTTCTTCCACTTTCAAAAACCCCATGGCACAATGAACCCTGTAATCACCCGGATGTTTTGCTAGGGCGTTTGACAGGATGGCTTCGGCCTGATCCAGTTTAGAGACGCGAATACAATCCTGCCCCAGCCAGATCGGGCCACCTTTGGCCCCTTCGTTTTTATTTTCCTTAACCTTGTTCCAGCAGTCCTCCCTGGTATTCCAGAGTTCTCTTAAGAAGCGCAGTTGAAAAACCATTTTAAGTTCGCAAAAGCAATGGTGGGCCCATTGCGCTGCCGGGTCTGATGTATTCAAAGAACCCACCCCATCCTCAATGGTCATATTTGTTTTGGTAAGATAATTGAAAAACAGCTTGTTAATTTCCTCTAATGGTAAGTATCCCAGTTTTTTTATACATTGGGTTATCTGTGTTAACTGTTTGGATGGGCAATTGACCGCCAAATGTTTTCTGTCGCCACAATAATAGCAGGGTGGGAATTTTCCTTGAGCAAGGACGTTCTGATATAAAAAGAGACAAGGTTCATTTTGGGGTTGATCATTAAGGTTCAATTTATAAAAGGATTGGGGATGTTTTTCATCGGGCTTGGGAAAGATGGAAAAAGTTTCACCATTTCCTATGTCTTTATAGGCGGAAAAGGAAATGTAGATGTTTCCGGGTTTAATTTCTTCCCAGTCAACGTTGAGGTCTTCAAGGATCAGTTTGTCAGCTCTTACATAGGGGCCTGAATCAATAATTGCCTGGAGGGGGAGAAAGGGAAGGCCGTCTTTTTCAAGCTTTGAGTGAAGAAACTGCATGACATCCCTGGACAGCGGCAAGGATGAACGTGGATCTTTTAAAATTAATGCGATAGACTTATCAGAAAAGATGCTTTCCTTCTCTACCCTGCCCCCCCACAAACTATCCTTGTTGTCAATCAGACTGTCCCATGCGTTTGCAAAGTGACTTTTGTCAAGCTCCCATACGGGTTTGAGATAGAGTAATGTTTTAACATAGGGGTCAAAAACGGCGGCTTGCTCCCAGAAAACCTTGTATAGGGTGAGTCCTTTAAAGATATTTTTTTTGCTCGACAAATCGACCGATTCGAAATTCAGGAGGGATAGCCCCGAGGCGTGCCGGTATAATTCATCTGAAATGAAAATCTGATCGCCACCCGCGAGAGGAAGGAATTTGGCGGCCATATTTACCACATCGCCAAATATGTCTTTCTCTTCGACAATGCCGTCGCCAAAATGAACGCAGATTCTGATGTGAATCTGTTCACGGAGTTCTTTGCCCTGATTATAGTCCCGAAATTTTTGCTGAATTTTTATTGCGGACTTAAGTGCCTCCAGCGGATTTGAAAAATAGGCCATTATTGAATCACCCAAAACCTTAACGACTATCCCGCCATGTTCAAGAACGGCCGGGGATGCTATCTCCTGATGCTGTCGAAGCATTTTCCGGCCGGTGGCGTCACCATAGGATTTAAAGAATTTACTTGAGCCCACGATATCCGTAAAAAGGACAGCAATCTTTTTTACGGATTCTTCAGGATACTCACCAATCGGCTTCGAAGGGGTGAATTGAAAGGCTTTTTTTGAGGGAACGCTATAGGTCTTCATCGGCCTGATTTTATAAATATATCTATAGTTTTAAGTAAAGAATCCAGGCCCATCGAAGATCCCGCCACACGGGGAAGGGTCCGGTTTTTCAGGGCTAAACAAATCATTACCAATTATATTATCGGCATAACTCATAGAAACTTAATATCCTATATAGGACGGATCGCCGGTGCCGATGCCGGTTGCACGCACTTTTTCCCCACGGGATACGGGGGATAGCGACACTTGATTCACCATTGTTTACGTCATTACAGAAATCTGCTATAATTATAAAAAATATCAGCGGCATCCAAGATAATTTGAACTGCGACAGTGAGCGCAATCCCTGTCCCGCCACGGCGGGATTGGAGCGCAGAAAACTTTAATAACGAATTCTTATCATCCCCGGTTCTTGGCATCGCTCTTGATACCGTTATATTAAGCCCAAGCTGATCGTTTTAAATTTTAGAAATGATTAAATTTAATAATATTTTTAAGGAATTCTGTTGATTTGAATTTCCAAAATTTTAAACCCTTTGGGCTTCGCTTTCAGCTTCAGACTTCGCTCTTCGAGCTACGCCGGACAAGACGACCCAACAAGTCGGGATTTCCGATTTCACCGCATCTACAGCGTCAAATGCCGTCCCGCATAGCCGACTATAGCGGAACGACATTTTCTCCCGCAGGGCGGGATTTCGCTGCGCTCAACTTGCTTATCTGCGGCAAACTTGAAAATCGCTCAATTTGGGTTAAGGTTACATTCGGCCAGGAAATCATCCATGGTATTTCACAAAAGATTTAAATCCGGCAAAGATCTCGACCTGCCGACCGCCCAAGGGCTTTATGACCCCGTTTTTGAACACGATGCCTGCGGTGTGGGCATGGTCTGCAACCTTAACGGCAACCGGTCCCATCAGATCATCCAAAACGGCTTGCAGATTCTGGTCAACCTCATGCATCGCGGCGCTTACGGCTGCGATGCATCCACCGGCGACGGGGCCGGCATACTCATTCAAATGCCCCACGCCTTTCTAACCGAGGCGTGTCAAAATGAAGGTTTCCGCTTGCCTCAAGAAGGAGACTATGCCTGCGGTGCCGTTTTTTTACCCCGGGATGCGGACCAATGCCAAACGCTGATGGAGATGTGCGCGGCGGTTGTCAAAGCAGAGGGCCAGACCCTGCTCGGCTGGCGCCGGGTACCGGTGCGGCCCGAAGTTCTGGGCGGCCTCTCCCGTGCGGCAGAACCGGCCATCTACCAAATATTTGTCGGCCGCGGTGCCGCCATCAAAGACCGCCCGCACTTTGAGCGCAAACTTTATGTTATCCGCAAAGTCATGGAACGCCATGCACGCGTATCCGGACTTGCCCAACGAGGCCGTTTTCATATCCCCAGCCTGTCCAGCCGCACGCTGGTCTACAAGGGCATGCTGCTGGCCGACCAAATCGAACCATATTTTGCAGACTTGAGCCACCCGGCCATGAAAAGCGCCCTGGCGCTGGTCCACCAGCGTTACAGCACCAATACCTTTCCCACCTGGGATCTGGCCCATCCCTTCCGGTTTCTTTGTCACAACGGCGAAATCAACACCTTGCGGGGCAATGTCAACTGGATGAACGCCCGTCAGCAGATGTTTCGTTCCAGCCTGTTCGGCGACGATATGGCCAAACTGCTGCCCATCGCCACACCGGGTGCCAGCGATTCGGCTGTTCTGGACAACGCTTTGGAATTGCTTTATTATACCGGCCGACCGCTGCCACACTGCATCATGATGCTGATTCCCGAAGCCTGGCAGGCCCACCGCACCATGGATGACGCGCGCAAGGCCTTTTACGAATACCACGCCTGTATGATGGAGCCCTGGGACGGACCGGCTTCCATCGTCTTTACCGACGGCATCCAGGTCGGCGCGGTGCTCGACCGCAACGGGTTGAGGCCCTCGCGCTACACTTTAACCACCGACGGCCGGATCATCATGGGCTCGGAAACAGGGGTGATAGATGTTCCCGCCGATCAGGTCCGCTGTAAGGGCCGCCTGCAGCCCGGGCGCATGTTTCTGATCGACCTGGAGCAGGCACGCATCATCGAAGATGACGAGATCAAAGACGGTCTGGCCCGGCGGCAGCCTTACCGGGCATGGCTCACAGAAAATCTGGTGCGCCTGGCCGGCCTTCCGGCGGCCGAGCCTCTGCCGGCACCCCGAGGTGAAATGCTGTTTCAGCTGCAGCAGGCCCTGGGCTATACCTTGGAAGATTTAAAATTAATTATCAGCCCCATGGCCCAAGGCGGAGAGGAGCCGACCGGTTCCATGGGCGACGACACCTCGCTGGCGGTGCTTTCCGAACAGCCCCGCCCCTTGTTCGACTACTTCCGGCAACTGTTCGCTCAAGTAACCAATCCCCCTCTGGACGCCATCCGCGAAGAACTGGTCACCTCGTTGGTGACAACCATCGGCGCCGAAGGGGATTTGTTCGAGGAATCTCCCCGGCACTGCCGCCAGCTGCGCCTGGAACAGCCGATTCTAACCGATACCGAGCTGGAAGCCATCCGCCGAAACAATGCCGCCGGCCTTAAAGCGACCACGCTCGCAGCCGTCTATCCATTGGATCAAGGTGCCGAGGGCCTGAAAGCTGCTATGGAGGATCTCTGCCGGCGTGCTTCCCAGGCGGTGGACGACGGTTGCGCCATCCTGATTATCTCGGATCGGGCCATGGATATAAAGCATGCCGCCATCCCTTGTCTGCTGGCTGTCTCCGGGGTGCATCATCATCTGATCCGCAAGGCTCAACGTACCCGCTGCGGGATTGTGGCGGAAACCGGCGAAGCCCGCGAGGTGCATCATTTCTGTTGTCTGATCGGCTACGGCGCCGGTGCGGTCAACCCATACATGGCTTTGGCAACGATCCGTGAAATGGTGTGCAACGGCCAGATCAAAGGTGTCGATGAGGATGCGGGCGTTGACCATTTCATCAAGGCCGCCGGCAAAGGAATCCTCAAGGTGCTGAGCAAAATGGGGATCTCCACCCTGCAAAGCTACCGGGGCGCCCAGATCTTCGAAGCCATCGGTCTGGACACAACCGTGATTGACGACTTTTTTTCAGGAACCCCGTCGCGTATCGGCGGCGCCGACCTTGCACGCATCGCCGCCGACACCGCCCGGCACCACCTCCGGGCCTATCCGGCCGCGGCCGTTTTGTCTGACCGGCAGCTTGAAACCGGGGGCAAATACCAGTGGCGTCGCAACGGCGAACATCACCAGTACCATCCCCTGTCCATCGCCAAGCTCCAGCAAGCTGTGCGCACCGGTGACCGCGGCGTCTGGAACGAGTTTTCCGAGCTGGTCAACACCCAAAACCGCAAGGGCGGACTGATTCGCGGCCTGTTAGCGCTCAAGCCCGCCGGGCCGCCCGTACCGGTTGAAGAAGTCGAGCCGTGGACGGAAATCGTCAAGCGCTTTAAAACCGGCGCCATGTCCTATGGCTCCATCAGCAAAGAAACCCACGAAACCCTGGCCATCGCCATGAACCGCATCGGCGGCAAGAGCAATTCCGGCGAAGGGGGCGAAGATGCCGACCGCTATCTGCCGGAGGCCAATGGCGACTGGCGCAACAGCGCCATCAAGCAGGTGGCCTCGGGACGCTTCGGTGTCACCGGCCACTACCTGGTCAACGCCAGCGAACTGCAAATCAAGATGGCCCAGGGCGCCAAACCCGGCGAAGGCGGCCAGCTGCCCGGCTTCAAAGTCTACCCCTGGATCGCCCGAACGCGCCATGCCACGCCGTATGTGGGCCTGATCTCGCCGCCGCCGCACCACGATATCTACTCCATTGAAGATCTGTCCCAGTTGATTTTTGATCTGAAAAATGCCAACCCCCGGGCGCGGATCAGTGTCAAACTCGTTTCCGAAGTCGGCGTAGGGACCGTTGCGGCCGGCGTGGTCAAGGCCAAGGCCGATGTGGTGCTGATCAGCGGTTCTTCGGGCGGCACCGGCGCTTCGCCGCTGACATCCATCAAGTACGGCGGCCTGCCCTGGGAGCTGGGCGTCGCTGAAACCCATCAAACCCTGGTGCTAAACGGCTTGCGGCACAAAATCAAGATAGAATGCGACGGCCAGCTGAAAACCGCCCGGGACACGGCCCTGGCATGCCTGCTGGGCGCCGAAGAATTCGGATTCGGCACGGTGGCCCTGGTGGCCTTAGGATGCGTGATGATGCGGGTGTGCCATTTGAACACCTGCCCGGTGGGCATCGCTACCCAGGACCCGGAGCTGCGCAAAAAATTTGCCGGCAGGCCCGAGCACGTGATCAACTTCATGCGCTTTGTGGCCGAAGACCTGCGTGAAATCATGGCAGGACTCGGTTTTCGGACCATTAAGGAGATGACCGGCCGCAGCGACTGCCTCGACTTTGTACCGGCTGTAAAACACTGGCGGGCACGCGGCCTCGATTTTTCAAAAATTTTGCATAAACCCGACCCGCCGCCGGCCCTTGCCGCCTTTTGCAGCGCACCGGCCGATACCGGTATCGGCAACGTGCTGGACCGCGACCTGATTCAACGGGCACAGCCGGCATTGGCCCACAAAAAACCGGTTTCCATCGAACTTGACATCCGCAACACCCAGCGAACCTTAGGCACATTGCTGAGCAGCGAAATCTTCCAACGCTTCGGGGCCCAAGGCTTGCCCGCAGATACCATCAGGCTGCAATGTAACGGGTCGGCCGGCCAGAGCTTCTGTGCTTTCGGCGCACCGGGATTGACCGTGCATCTTAAAGGCGAAGCCAACGATTATTTCGGCAAGGGCCTGTCAGGCGCCAAGTTATCGGTTCGACCACCGGATGGATCGCGCTTTAAGCCCGAGGATAACATCATCATCGGCAATGTGGCCTTTTACGGCGCCACCAGCGGTACAGCCTACATCAGCGGCATGGCCGGCGAACGTTTCTGCGTGCGCAACAGCGGTGTAAAGGCCGTCGTGGAAGGCATCGGCGATCACGGCTGCGAATACATGACCGGCGGCCGGGTCGTCGTACTGGGCTCGACCGGCAGAAATTTTGGTGCCGGCATGAGCGGCGGCATCGCCTATGTGTATGACCCGGACGGCACCTTCGCCCGCGAGCGCTGCAACCTGGAAATGATAAACCTGGACCCGGTAATCGACCAACAAGACCGGCAGCAACTGCGCCGGATGGTGGCAACACACCTGCAATACACGCAAAGTGCCAAAGCCGGCCGGCTGCTGGACGATTGGGAAAATGCACTTACAAAATTCGTCAAGGTGATGCCCAAGGAATACAAGCAGGCCTTGGCGCGCCTGGCCCAGGAGAATGAAGGTTAGCCCGGATTTTTAATAATAAAACCTTCTTAAAAATTTTCATGAAATATTCGGGATAGGGGGTGAAAATTTCATGGGCAAACCGACCGGATTTAAGGAGTTCGAGCGTGAATTACCATTAAAGCGCCCTGTTAAAGAACGCATTGGCGATTTTAAGGAAATCTATCTTCCCTTTCCGGAAGAAAATATCAAACAACAGACCGCCCGCTGCATGGACTGCGGCGTGCCCACCTGTCATTCCGGCTGCCCGTTGGCCAACCAGATCCCGGACTGGAACGATCTGGTCTATCGCGGCCGGTGGCAGGAAGCCGCCCATCGTCTGCACCAGACCAATAACTTTCCGGAATTTACCGGACGCTTGTGCCCGGCCCCGTGCGAAGAAGCCTGCGTGCTGGCGATCAACGAACCGCCGGTAACCATCGAACAGATCGAAAAAGAGATCATTGAACACGCCTTTCAACAGGACTGGGTCCGGCCGGAACCGCCCAAACGCCGCACCAATAAAACCGTGGCCGTTATCGGCTCCGGGCCTGCAGGGCTGGCTTGCGCCCAACAGCTCAATCGGGCCGGGCATACCGTAACCGTCTTTGAGCGCGACGACCGCATCGGCGGCCTGCTGCGCTACGGCATACCGGAATTCAAATTGGAAAAATGGGTGCTCGACCGCCGGCTGGACCTGTTGAGCGCCGAAGGGATCCGGTTTAAATCCGGCGTGCATGCGGGTATCGATCTGACAGTCGGCGATTTTAACGTTTTTGACGCCACCGTGCTTTGTCTGGGTGCCACTCGCCCCAGGGACCTGCCCATACCCGGCAGGGATTTGGCCGGCATCCATTTTGCCATGGATTTTTTGACCTTGCAGAACCGGCGTACGGCCGGCAATGACCTGCAAGATCAGCTGCCGATTACAGCCGCCGGCAAGCACGTTGTCGTGATCGGCGGCGGGGACACCGGCAACGACTGCATCGGCACCTGCCATCGCCAGGGAGCCCGATCGGTCGTCAATTTTGAACTGCTGCCCAGGCCGTCCGCTGACCGGACCGAAGAACAGCCCTGGCCCTTCTGGCCAATGCGGCTGCGAACCAGCAGCTCCCATGAAGAAGGGGGCCGACGCTACTGGAGTCTACTCACCAAGGCCTTCGAGGGAAGCAAGGGCAAAATCAACGGCCTGGTTACCGTCGACGTTACATTTGACCGCAAAGATGGGGCGGCACACATGCAGGAAGTACCGGGCAGCGAGCGGCGCTGGCCGGTTGACCTGGTGCTTTTGGCCCTGGGTTTTGCGGGCCCTGAAACCCACACGATCATCGACCAGTTCGGCCTGGAGCTGAACGAACACGGCAACATCAAAACCGACGCCGACTATGCCGCGTCCAAACCCGGCATCTTTGCCTGCGGCGATGCCCGCCGCGGCCAGTCGTTGATTGTCTGGGCCATCTCCGAGGGCCGTGAAGCGGCCCGGGCCGTGGATATCTATCTAATGGGCACATCGAACCTGCCCACCAAGGGGTGCTGCGACCTGCCGCAGATTCCCTAACCCGCCTTTGCCAAGGCCAATTATTTTAGAATCGACACAAGCTGTTTTATTTTTGGAACTTATCGTGAAGTTACAAAAAAATTACCTGAATGATGAATTTTGTGGCATTTTAATACCTGAATCTTGCATAAAAATTGATGAGAATCTTTACGTTATTCGAATACGGAGAATTCATGGATGCTAAATATTTTATCGACCTTGAAGAACAATTTGGGGCTCATAATTATCAGCCGATGAATGTGGTTCTTGAACGCGGGGAAGGCATCTGGGTCTGGGATGTCGAGGGCAAAAAGTACCTGGACTGTCTTTCCGCCTATTCGGCAGTTAACCAGGGACACGCTCACCCCAAAATCAGGCAAACCATGATCGAGCAGCTCCAGAAACTGACGCTCACTTCCCGAGCCTTCCGCAATGACCAGTTGGGATTGTTTTATAAAGAAATCTGTGAGCTGACCAACACCCACAAGGTTCTGCCCATGAACAGCGGCGCCGAAGCCGTGGAAACCGTGATAAAGGCCGTTCGCAAGTGGGGTTATAAGGTCAAGGGGGTTCCGCCGGATCAGGCCGAAGTGATCGTTTGTGAAAACAACTTTCACGGCCGCACCATCGCGATTATCGGTTTCAGCACCAACGAGCAGTATCGGGAAGGCTTCGGACCTTTTGCCCCCGGATTCAAGATCATCCCTTTCGGAGATGCCGGGGCTCTGGAAAACGCCATCACCCCGAATACGGTAGCCTTTCTGGTTGAGCCGATCCAGGGTGAGGGCGGAATCATTGTACCGCCGCCGGGGTATTTGAGACAGGTCAAATCTATTTGTAAAAAACACAACATCGTTGCCATTTTTGACGAGATTCAGACCGGACTGGGCCGGACCGGCAAACTGCTCGCCGAAGAACACGACGGTGTTGAGTCCGACGTGACCCTGATCGGTAAAGCGCTTTCCGGCGGCTTCTACCCCATCTCTGCTGTTTTGTCGAATTCGGAGGTTCTGGGCGTCTTTATGCCCGGTGATCACGGCAGCACCTTCGGCGGAAATCCTCTGGCCTGTGCCGTCGCCCGCACAGCCCTCAAGGTCCTGATTGAAGAAAATATGATCGAAAACGCCGCCAAAGTAGGCGCCTATTTTCAGTCTCGTCTCCAAGCCATCAAAAGCCCCCACATCAAAGAAGTGCGGGGCAAGGGGCTCTTGATCGGCGTCGAACTTTTTCCTGAAGTTGGTGGGGCCCGCCGCTTTTGTGAACAACTTATCAAAGCAGGAATCCTGTGCAAAGAGACCCACGATCATGTCATCCGCTTTGCACCACCCCTGATCATCTCCAAAGAAGATATCGATTGGGCTCTGGAGCGAATCGAACCGGTTCTTACGGGTAATGCGCCATAAGACAAAATTCTCTTTTATCAGGAAAGATAACGGTAATTATTTAGTGGTTATTGATAGTTACCGGAGATGGCAAGATGTACGCAAGCCGAAGAGGAGTTTGAAAAAGGGTCTAATGGTTGCATTCGTCTCGTAAAATTTTCCTATTTCTTGAAAGACAAATCCCTTCCTGCCTTCCAATCAATTAAAATATTTGAAGTTCTGGCCACCCTATGTTATTCAATATTGAAAATCTGAGGATTTAATAGCAACGGAGGGAAATCTTATGACCCTTGCCATTGAAAAAGAAGCGGTCCCCTTTTCAGTAGATTCTGATGGCGTCGTGCGAGTCGGAAAAACCCGCGTAACTCTTAATACAATAGTTACAGCTTTTTTGGAAGGGGCTACGGCTGAAGAAATTACTCAACAATATCCTACTCTTGATCTAGCCGACGTCTATTCAGCAATTGGTTATTATTTGCGACAGCGCCCGGAAATAGACGATTATTTGCAGGAGGAACGACGCCAGGCAGAAACAGTTCGAAAGCAAAATGAATCACGCTTTGATCCTCACGGTATTCGAGACCGTTTATTGGCCAGAAGTGCTGCAAAGGTAAAATAACTCATGCTCAAACTTGCTGCCGATGAAAACTTCAACAACGATATCATTCGTGGTCTGTTACGCCGTAAACCGGATCTGGACATAGTACGTATTCAAGATGTAGGTTTACCCTAATGTTGCATAAAAAACATGCCAAGAGCGTTATAACAACAATAAAGGCAATGATTTTGGTGAAATTGGCGCCTATTTATAGAAATACCAAATGGTGAACTCCAATGTCTCAGGAGAA
>Ga0180009_10002593_pt1 | contig 21214 bp, 21 predicted proteins | sample OS_PC_MetaG_FD_123537 | JGI IMG/M metagenome (GOLD analysis project Ga0180009, IMG submission 123537) | Groundwater microbial communities from the Aspo Hard Rock Laboratory (HRL) deep subsurface site, Sweden - OS_PC_MetaG | ecosystem: Environmental > Aquatic > Deep subsurface > Groundwater...
CAAGCGTCGCCACCGCGTGCAACGCCTTGAGCCGATCTGCCCCGGCATCGCTGGCGAAGGTGCCGCGCGGGCGGAAAATCGCCTCGTCCGGCCCATTTGCCCAATCTTCGGGCACCACCACTTCGCTTGGGCCAATCCGCGCCAGCGCCGCGCCGAGCATTTCGGGCGCGCATTCCTCCAGCACCATTGCGCCGGTTGAAACATCGCAGGCGGCGATCCCGATTGCCCCGCGCAATTCCGCCAGCGCAACCAGCACATTGGCGCGGCGCGGTTCGAGCAGCGCCTCCTCGGTCAAAGTCCCGGCGGTAACCAGCCGCACAATCGCCCGCCCCACCAGCACCTTGGACGATGGCGTGCCTTCGCGCTTCGCCCGCGCCCTGGCTTCATCGGGCGTTTCGATTTGTTCGGCAATCGCCACCCGGCAGCCCGCCCGGATCAGCCGCGCAAGATAGCCTTCCGCCGAATGCACCGGCACGCCGCACATCGGGATCGGCTGGCCATCATGTTCGCCCCGCGTGGTCAGCGCAATATCGAGAATTGCCGCTGCGGCCTTCGCATCGTCGAAGAACAGCTCGAAGAAATCGCCCATCCGATAGAACAGCAGCGCGTCGCCCGCTTCCTCTCGCAGCGCGAGGTATTGCGCCATCATCGGGGTGGGTTTGGATTCGGTGGGCGCGGCCATAGCTGCATTGCCTAGACACCAGCGTTGCGATTCGGAATGTCTGCCCTTACGGATGTCCCCGGAGTTGCGTCATTTCCGCCCTTTCGCGGTGCCGCCCTCCTCGCTAAGCGGGGGGCGGATTTCGCCAAGCGCACACAAAAAGGGATCAGGCACCATGGCCGAAGAGAACAAGGGTGGCTTCACCACCCGCGAGGCATTGTTCTATCACGAGACGATCCGCCCCGGTAAGCTGGAGATCGTCGCGACCAAGCCGATGACTTCGCAGCGCGATCTCAGTCTCGCCTATTCGCCGGGCGTTGCTGCGCCGGTTGAAGCGATCGCCGCCGATCCATCGCTCGCCGCGCGCTATACCGTCAAAGGCAATCTGGTCGGGGTCATTTCCAATGGCACTGCGATCCTCGGCCTCGGCAATCTCGGCGCGCTTGCTTCCAAGCCGGTGATGGAAGGCAAAGCGGTGCTGTTCAAGCGGTTTGCCGACGTGGACGTGTTCGATATCGAACTCGATACCGAAGACCCCGAAGCCTTCATCAATGCGGTCGCGCTGATGGAGCCGACCTTTGGGGGCATCAACCTTGAAGATATCAAAGCGCCCGAATGCTTCATCATCGAAGCGGCATTGCGCGAACGCATGAAGATCCCGGTGATGCATGATGATCAGCACGGCACCGCGATCATCACCGCGGCGGGCCTGCTCAACGCCTGCCACCTGACCGGGCGCGATTTTCGCGATGTGAAGGTGGTGGTCAACGGCGCAGGCGCGGCGGCGATTGCCTGCACCGCACTGATCAAGACGATGGGCGTGCGCCACGATAATGTGATCATGTGTGACCGCACCGGCCCGATCACGCCGGGCCGCGCAGACGTGGATCAGTGGAAAAGCGCCCACGCGGTCGCCACTACCGCCACCAGTCTGGAAGAAGCGTTGGTGGGCGCGGATATCTTCCTCGGTCTGTCGGCAGCCGGTGCGCTGAAGCCCGAATGGGTGCGCAAGATGGCGGACAGGCCGATTATCTTTGCGATGGCCAACCCGGTGCCCGAAATTATGCCCGACGCTGCCAAGGCTGTGCGCCCCGATGCGATCATCGCCACCGGGCGCAGCGATTTTCCCAATCAGGTCAATAATGTGCTGGGCTTCCCGTTCATCTTTCGCGGCGCGCTGGATGTGCAGGCGACCACCATCAACGAAGAGATGAAAGTCGCCGCAGCCGAGGCGATTGCCGAACTCGCCCGTCGCAGCGTGCCCGAAGAGGTCGCGTCGGCCTATGGCAAGAACCACAAGTTCGGCACCGATTACATCATCCCCGCCCCGTTTGATCCGCGCCTGATCGAAGTCGTGTCGTCCGCCGTGGCCAAGGCAGCGATGGATTCGGGCGTGGCGCGCGCGCGGATCGACGATTTCGACGCCTATCGCATCCAGCTGCGTTCGCGCCTCAACCCCACCACCTCGGTGCTGAGCGGGGTTTACGAAGTCGCCAAGGCCCATCCCAAACGCATGGTGTTTGCCGAAGCCGAAGAAGAAGTGGTGCTGCGCGCCGCGATCCAGTTCCGCGATTTCGGCTATGGCACGCCGATCCTCGTGGGGCGCACCAAGGCGGTGGTCGACAAGCTGCATCAGCTTTCGGTGTCCGATCCCGGCAGCTTTGAAATCCAGAACTCGGCCGATAGCGAACACGTGCCCGCGATGGTCGATTTCCTCTACAAGCGGCTGCAACGGCGCGGCTTTACCGAACGTGACGTGCGCCGGATGGTCAATCAGGAACGCAACGTGTTCGCCTCGCTGCTGGTGGCGCTGGGCCACGGCGACGGGATGATTACCGGCATGACCCGCACCTTTGCGCAAACCGTGCGCGAGGTGAACCTGGTGCTCGATCACAAGGACGGCGCGGTGCCGTTCGGCGTTCACATGATGATCGGCAAGAACCACACCACCTTCCTCGCCGATACCACCATCAACGAACGCCCCAACGCAGCCGAACTTGCCCATATCGCCCGCGAAACCGCAGCGGTTGCGCGGCGCATGGGGCACGAACCGCGCGTCGCGTTCCTCAGCTATTCGACCTTCGGCAACCCGTCGGGCCAATGGCTGGGCAATATTCGTGAAGCGGTGGCGATCCTTGATCGTGAGGAGCCCGGCTTTGAATATGAAGGCGAAATGGCACCCGATGCCGCGCTTAACCCCAGGGTGATGGAGCTATACCCGTTCAGCCGCCTGTCCGGCCCGGCCAATGTGCTGATCATGCCGGGGCTGCAATCGGCCAACCTTTCGGCCAAGCTGCTGCGCGAATTGGGCAGCAACGCCACCATCGGCCCGATGATGATCGGCATGGAAAAGCCGGTGCAGATCGTGCCGATGACCGCGACTGTGCCCGATGTGCTGACGCTGGCGGTGCTGGCGGGCGCGGGGGTTGTGGGGTGACCCAGAATGGCCGGAAAGCGCTCTAGCCCCCGCCCTTAGGCGGCGAGGCGCCAGCGGTAGGTTATGTTGACCCGGTCTGACAGCAGCAGATAGGGCAGCCATACCGCGATGCTGATCGCGACCTTCTGGAGGTTGCCTTCGAGCAGGCTGACCAGCGGTTCCACCACATTGTGGGGCAGGGACCCGATCCGGGAAATCTGATCCGCGATCATCATCTGCATGACGATATCGGTCAGCCATACGAACAACAGCATCCGCGGGAACAGCGGAATGTTGCGCAGCGCCATCACGAAGGCGACCATGTAGAAAAAGTTCATCACGATCACGTCCAGCGCCATCACCACGAACATCGCCATCGCCCAATCGGGGGCGTGGGCGCTCATCGCGGGGATCGCCAGAAAGAATTCGCCGCTGCGGATCACCACGTTGATCATCAGGCCGATCAGCAGCGATGCCAGAAAGCCGACCGGGCCGAACATCGGATGCTGGCGGGCTTCATCGGCGCTGACCCTTTGCCATTTGCCGATGAAGGCCAGGTGGAAATCGGGCCGCTGGCGCGCGTATTTGCCGGAATAGGCGGAACGGGCGATCAGATAGCCCGCAATCGGGGCGGCGATGATCGCGCCGTAAATCATCACCATCGGCCATGCATCCCCGGCGTTATCGACCGGGGTGGCGGAAAAGGTCATGCGCAACGCCGCCGCGATCCCGGCAAATGCCACCCATCCCGCGGCCATCCATACCATGTTGCGCGAAAGGAACGGGGGGATGGCGATACTGCGTTGATAGACCGAGCGGCTCCACCCGGAAAACCAGCTGTGAAAAGCACGGCATGCGGCGTTCAGGTAAGCCAAGGTTTCCTCCGACCGGTTTCACGCCGCCTGCGATTCGCGAATCGGCACGAAAATCGGTGCTGAAGCCGGGGGCGATTCGTTTCAGGCGATGAAAACTGGTTTAGAATGAAACACCTTCCGGCCAGTTAATTGATACGTTAACCCAGCGCATTAACAAAGTTTTTTGTTAACACCTTGATAACCAAACAACTTTGTTTTTTGCTTAATAAATCGTTGCCCCGTGCAGCAAACCGCAGCATTATGAAGGCGTTCGGGGGGATCTGAACAAACGGGGGCACGGGTAACGTGTTCTTTCAAAAAAATAACATGGTCGTGCATCCCTAAAGGGAAGATTCCTTCGGCAGGCGTCCCGCCGGCGAGACCGGTCTGGCGTGTTTTCAATCGGCCACAATGGCCTTCTGATACGTAAGGACTGTAACATGACAAATCTGATCAAGAATTTCCTTAACGACGAAGCCGGCGCTTCGGCTGCTGAATATGCCCTGCTTCTGGCGATCATCGGCATTGGTATTGCTGTTGCTGCCGGTGCGCTCGGAACCGCGATCACGGGAGCGCTGAATAACGCTGCTACCACCATCACTACCGGGACTCCCCCGGCAGCGTAAGAGAGGCGAGGATCCGTGCAGCACGCGCTGCACGGATCCTTTTCTATTGGGTGTGCGTTACTAGGGGGGCGGCAGGTGCAAAATCGAAATATCTTTATCGTGATCGGCGCACTTGTGATCGCCGCCTTTACGGTGTTTCTGGTCAACGCCTACCTGACAGGCGTTCAACAGAGCGTCGAGCGGCAGGCAGAAACGCAAGACGTAACGCCGATTGTCGTCGCCACCCAGCCGCTCGATTTTGGTGATCCGCTCACGCCTGAAAATGTCAGGCTCCAGAACTTCCCCGCCAACTCGGTTCCGCAAGGCGCGTTCCCCACAGTAAGGGCAGCGCTGGCCGATAACCGCGTGGCGCTGCGCCCGATTGTGCCGGGTGAACCGGTGCTGGCTGACAAGGTCAGCGGCGCCAGCGGCCGCGCCGTGCTCGCCGCCAATCTGCCCGAAGGCATGCGCGCCGTCGCCATCCCGGTGACAGAAGTGACCGGGGTTTCCGGATTCGTGCGCCCCGGCGATACAGTCGATGTCATCATGACCCGCCAAATCCCCGGTGACGGGGCAGAGGCCAGCGATCTGATGTCCGACATCATCCTTGAACGGATCAAAGTGCTCGCCATAGATCAGGTCGCCAACGAAGGCGCGACCGAGGCGCAGGTGGGCAAAACCGCAGTGCTGGAAGTTGACCCGCTACAGGCCCAGCAACTGGCCATCGGAACCAAGCTTGGCACGCTCAGCCTGGCGCTGCGCAATGTCGAATCGCAGGAAGAAACCAAGGGCCGCACCCTGACCAACCGCGATGTTGGCAATGCGCGGCTGTATATCCGCAAACGCCCGACCCAGCAGGCGCCTTCGATGGCCCAGCCCGGCGCCATCGCGCAGGCCGGCGGCGCAATGGCGCGGCCCATGCCCAGCGGGCCAAGCATGACGATTTATCGCGGCGTTGAAGGCCAGGCCTACCCGGTCAACCTTCTGGGGGGGAGATAGGGATCATGAAGAATATTCTGGCAGCGGCCCTGCTGGCATCAGCCACGCTGGTCGCGGTTCCCGCACAGGCCCAATCTTCGGGCGCGGATATCCACGCAGGCGAAATCGAAGTGGCGATCAACAAAAGCCAGATCGTCACCGCCGACCGCGCGATTGACCGCGCGATGATCGGCAGTGAAGCAATTGCCGATGTTCTGCCGGTGTCCGACCGGTCAATCTACATCCTCGGCAAATCGGTCGGCACGACCAGCCTCACGCTGTATGACAAGATGAACCGCGTGATCGCGGTGATGGACATTTCGGTTGGCCCCGATGTGGAATCGCTGCGCACCCAGCTTGATGAAATGTTCCCCGGCCAGACGATTGATGCGCGCCTGACCAACGGCAAACTGATGCTGTCGGGCACGGTCAAGGATGCAGGCGTCGCCAGCCGCGCGGCCCGCCTTGCCAGCGCGTTTGCGGGCGATGAAGTGATCAACATGCTGTCACTCGGCAGCCCGCAGCAGGTGATGCTGGAAGTCCGCTTTGCCGAAGTGAACCGCACGGTCGGCGAAAAGCTCGGCGTCAGCGGTTTTGCCAACTCGCTTGGCGGCAGTTTCCGCGGCGTGACCGGCAGCGGCGCCTCGGCGCGCTCGGATGGGCTGGGGGGCAATCAGCTCGGCATCGATCCGATCCTCGACAATTTCGGCATTTTCAGCGCGCTGTTCAGCATTGGCGATGTCGATATCGAAGCCTTCCTCAACGCACTCGAAGAACAGGGCATGTCCAAAACCCTGGCGGAACCGACACTGGTTGCGCTGTCGGGCGAAAAGGCATCCTTTCTTGCAGGCGGCGAATTTCCGATCCCGGTTGTGCAGGGCGGCAATTCCAGCGGCGGCACCGGCGGCGGTCAGGCGATCACGGTTGAGTTCAAATCCTTTGGCGTCAGTCTGGGTTTCACCCCGACCGTGCTGGGCGACAATCTTATCAACCTGATCGTGGAGCCGGAAGTCAGCTCGCTCGACCCTTCGGCTTCGGTCACGATCAATGGCCTGACCATTCCGGGCCTGCAAACCCGGCGCGCGTCCACCACGCTGGAACTGCGCGACGGGGAAAGCTTTGTTCTTGGCGGGCTGCTGCGCACCGAGTTTCAGACCAATGTCCAGCAATTGCCGATCCTCGGGTCGATCCCGATCATCGGTTCGCTGTTCCGGTCAACCCAGTTCCAGAAGGGCGAAACCGAACTGCTGATCGTGGTCACGCCGCGTCTGGTGCGGCCGATCCGCCCCGATCAGGTGCAGCTGCCAACCGATCGCGTGGCCGATCCCGATGCGGTTGAAACGCTGTTGTTCGGTCAGGATTACAAGCCCAAGACGCTGCCACCAGCCGCGCCTGCGGGGCAACCGCGCACTCAGGGAGACGGCTATGAATATTGATCGCATTGTTCTGGCCATCGCGGGCAGCGCGCTGCTGAGCGGCTGCGCGACCTACGGCAATCTTGACGGGGCCTATGATCCCGAAGCGTTTGGAGAGGCGAACCGGCAGACCTATGCCGCGATGGTCGTCAATCCCGAACCGGTTTACACCGAAGACGCGGCCCACAGCGGCGAAAAGGCAGCCGATGCGATTGATCGTTATCGCGAAGATGCGGTCAAGCAGCCCGAACGCCTGTCGACTTCGGAAGTTCCCGAAGGCGGATGAGGCAGAGGGGCAGATCCATGATTGCAAAGCGACTCTTCATCGATTTTGCAAAGGCTCGCGATGCGGCGATTGCCCCCCTGTATGCGCTGGCATTGTTCGGGCTGATCATGATTGCCGGGGTCGGCTGGGATTACAGCCGCCTGGCGACGATGGACAGCGAACTGCAGAACGCCGCCGATCAGGCCGCGCTGGCCGCCGCCACGCAGCTGACCGGGGTTTCGGGCGCAATGGCCAATGCAGAAGCCGCCGCAACCAACTTCCTCGCCACCGACGGCAGCGCCTGGGCCAACGAAACCAAACTTGCCAATGAACCTGATTCACCCGGACGCACGGTTGGCTTGGCGAGCTTCGAATTTTTCCAGACTTGGGATCACACGAACGACGTGCCCGGCCCGGTGGCGACCACCGACGCCAATGCGCGCTACGTGCGGGTCACGGTCGACGGGCGCGAGGCATTTTACGCGCTGACATCGATTGGCGGGCTGATTTCTTCGGGACTGGTCGGTGCAAATGCGGTGGCGACGCTGGAAGCCGCCGCCTGCAACGTGCCGCCGCTGATGGTCTGCGCACCAACCGGCAATGCAGGCTACCCCGGCACGAGCGAGATCGGCATCGCGCTCGACCTGCGCGAACGGCCGCAGAGCAGCGAGGATTTCAACCCCGGCACCTTCGATCTTCTCGACATCGATTATGAAGATATCGATCCGAACCAGCAGAACCGGACGCTGGGGCTGAATTCAGACCTGCTCGGCTGCACTTCGGCACAGATTACCACGCGGCCAGGTGCGCGCGACACGGAAAACACCGCGATCAACACCCGTTTCGGCATCTATCCCAATGGGCAGAACTTCGCCTGCGAGGCCAATGGCGATTTCTGCCCCGCTGACGTGACCCGCAACGATTTGGTGCGGCGGGTGTCGGTCAACAACAAATTCGACGAGGCAACCTGTCAATCCGCCACGGGCGGAGATTTGATACCTGCTTCAGAAGTGCCCGTCGTTCCCCCTTTAACTGCTCCGGTGCCAAATCAGGGCTTCCCGCTTGATACGTGCCAAACCGACGGAAGCACCCGCTGCCTCAGCTTTGGCGATGGCGACTGGCTGTGGCAGGACTATTTCAGGGATGTCCATAATATGGCACCGCCAGAAGATCTGGTCATGAAAAAGGCCGGGCAGCCTACGCGATTTGAAGTCTATCAGTGGGAACGCGCCGATGCGTCGCGGACCGCAGTCAAGCAACTCGCCCGCGTCCCCGATAGTAACGGAAATGGAGGCACGCTCTACTGCACCGCCCCGCGCCCGATTCAAGGCACGCCGGTCGTGCCGTCGTCCACCCAAAAGGATCGCCGTATCGTAACCGTGGCGGTGGTGGACTGTGATGGTCAGGGTGGCCGGTTTGATGTCAACACCTTCAGGTTTGTCGATCTTTTCCTGCTTGGCCCCATTACCGGCCCAGCCGGGGCAGGCGAGCTCAAGGCGGAGTTGATCGGCCCGGCAAAGCGCGCCGATGGCGGCAGCGGGTTCCAGACCTTTGGCCGCAAAAAGCCGGTGCTGGTGCAATGATCCGCCGTTTCACCCGGAACCGCGGGGGAACCGCCGCGACCGAATTTGCGCTGATGTTGCCGTTGATGCTGGCGCTGATTTTCGGGTCGATGGAGGCCGGGCATTTCTTCTGGACGCAGCACAAGATCGTCAAATCGGTGCGCGATGGCGCGCGTTTCGCCTCGCGGCTCGATGTCGAACGCCTGTGCGCGGGCGATGCCGCGCTGCTGGAGGAAATTCGCAATGTCACGGCAACCGGCCAATTCGCGGCAGGCGGCACCCCCAAGGTTCCTGGCTGGGACCCGGCGGACGTCGTGGCCACTCCTTCTTGCGGACAATTTGTCGATACCGGGATATATGCCGATCTGGGCGGGCAGGGGCCGCTCATCACAGTTGATTCAGGCCCGGTCGCCTACCCTTCGATCCTTTCCGGCCTTGGCTTTATCGATGACACGGTGAACCTCTCGGCCAAGTCGAGCGCGGCGGTGATGGGCATATGAGCCGCGTTTTGCCCTTTTTGCGCAACACCCGCGCCGCATCCGCAGCCGAGTTCGTGCTGGTTCTTCCACTGGCGCTGCTGCTGCTGTTCGGCATCATCGATGTCGGCAATTACGCATGGACGCTCAACGAATACGAAAAAGCGACCCAGATGGGCACCCGCTTTGCGGTTGTTAACAATATGGTTTCTTCCGCATTCGCTACGGAAACCACGGAAACCTATGTCGGGACCAACTGCAATGGCACCGCGCTGAGGGCCGGTGACAGGATTTGCCGCGAAGCACTGGGCACACTCGAATGCAGCAGCACCGGGTGCGTGTGTGCTGCCGCGCCCTGTCCCGGCGACACTGGCTCGGATGCAGCCGCTTTTAACGAGCTGGTCACACGCATGCAGGTATTTCAGCCTGACATAACGGCGGAATCGGTGCGTATAGAATATCAGGGATCGGGGCTGGGTTTTGCCGGTGATCCCAACAAGCCTGAAATTGCCCCGCTTGTCACCGTACGAATCGTAAATGCGACGTACAATCCAATCAGCCTATCGCCTTTCGGTGCCGCAGTTCCTCTTCCCGACTTCTCCTATTCGTTGACGCTCGAAGATGGAGAGGGAGCATCTTGAAGCTGAAATGGATAACCACATGACTAAGTCTGAAACCCTCACCCTGTTCCGCCGCCTGCCAGCGCGAATGTGCGCTTGCGTGGTGGCGTCAGACGATGAGTTGGCGCGTCTGGAAAGCCAATTTCCCGAACAGTTCCGGCAGATTTTCACCAGCGTTGCCTTGCCGACCAACGCGGCGCTCCCCGCGCTTCCCGTGACGAAAAGCACTGTTCTGGTGATCGAGGTCAATCCGGGACTGCCCGGCTCGATCGGGCGTATCGAACAGGCGCGCTCCAGATATCCGGACCTGCCGATCATCGCCGCGGTCGAAAGCCTTGATCTCAGCAAGGTTCGCACGCTGATGCGGCTGGGCATCAAGGATGTGGTCGCGCTGCCCTTCAACGCTGATGAACTGCTTCCGGTCATCATCGACCTTAGCACCCAGTGTGCCAATCAGTCGGCCGGTCTTGCCCCGATGCAGGCAGTGGTTCACTCGTCTGGAGGGATTGGGGCCAGCACGGTCGTTTCGCACCTCGCGGCCGCGATAACCGAACAGAACGAAGACGCGCGCTGCTGCATTGTCGATCTCGATTGCCAATTCGGTGAGCAGGCCAGCCTGTTCGGCGTCTCGCCCAGCACGAGTGTAGTTGATTGCCTTGATGCAGGCGACCGGCTCGATTGGGACATCATTGCCAATGCCGTGACCAACGTTCGGCCCAGGATCGACCTGCTGGCCGCCCCGCGTGATATTCCGCCGCCGGAAACGATCGATGCCGACCAGTTGCTCAGGCTGCTGACGATGCTGCGGCAGAATTACGATCACGTGCTGCTCGATTTCCCGGCCGGGTGGACGAACGCCGGTCTGTCGGCCGCATGTGCATGCAATCGCCTGCTGCTGGTCGTGGATCAATCGGTGCGCAGCATCAGCCGGGCAAGCAAGACCATCGCGCTGCTCGACAGCGTGGATGTCGCCCCAGGCAATGTCACACTGGTGGTCAATTGCGCTGAAAAACGCCTGTTCCAGGTTATCGGCGCGCAGGCCGTCGGTGACACGCTAGATCGGGAGATCGCCGCCGTCATTCCGTTGGTGAAAACCGGCCTGCAAGAAGCGCAGGTTCGCGGCTTCCTGTTCAGCGAAGAGGAGCCTCGCAGCGCCTTTGCCAAAGCCTTTGCCCAGCTGGCCAGAACTGATTTTTCGGACGGTGAACAGTCATGAAATGGTCCGTCAAGAAGACTGGCATTCAGACCGAACAGACGATTGATCCGGAACAACCGTATGTCGCCCCGGTTACTGAGGCAGCGCTGTTCCACGATGAGGCGCAGGCCGCCTTGCTTGAGCTCAAGATTTCGATCCACCGTTCGCTGCTCGACAAGATCAACCTTTCCGCGCTGGACAAGCTGCCGCGTCCGACCATCCGCGCAGAAGTCGCCGAAATCATTGGCGAGATTCTGGCTGACCAAAAGGAAAAGCTGAACCGCGCCGAACGTGAGGCACTGGTCGATGATGTTCTGGACGAACTGCTTGGCCTTGGCCCGCTTGAGCCACTGTTGCAGGACGAATCGATCACCGACATTCTGGTGAACGGCCCCAAGACGGTCTTTGTCGAGCGTTTCGGCAAGCTGGAGCGCGCGGCAACGATGTTTCAGGATGAACGCCATCTCATGCGGATCATCCAGAAGATCGTCAGCGCGGTTGGTCGCCGGATTGACGAATCCTCGCCATTCGTCGATGCCCGGCTGGCAGACGGATCGCGTGTCAATGCGATTGTCGCTCCGCTTGCGGTTGATGGTTCGCTGCTTTCCATCCGCAAGTTCGCGAAAAAGCGGATCGGCATGGATCGGCTGGTCGAATTCGGAAGCCTTACCCCGGCAATGGCGGATATCCTGCGCGCGGTGGTCGCCATGCGCCGGAATGTCTTGATCAGCGGCGGCACCGGTTCGGGCAAGACCACCCTGCTCAATGCGCTGTCATCATTCATTGATGGCAGCGAACGCATCGTTACCATCGAAGACAGCGCCGAACTGCAATTGCAGCAGGAACATGTGGCACGGCTGGAAACCCGGCCCTCCAATATCGAGGGCAAGGGCGAGATATCCCAGCGCGATCTCGTGAAAAATGCGCTGCGCATGCGCCCAGACCGGATCGTGGTTGGCGAAGTCCGGGCCGGCGAAGCATTTGACATGCTTCAGGCCATGAACACCGGCCATGATGGATCGATGACCACTGTTCACGCCAACACGCCCCGCGATGCGCTGGCGCGTGTCGAGCAGATGATCGGGATGAGCGGTATTGATATGCCGGCCCGGTCAGCCCGCGCGCAGATTGCATCGGCGGTCGATGTCGTAGTGCAGGTCGGCCGCCTGTCGGATGGCCGGCGCAAGGTGATGAGTGTCTCGGAAGTGACCGGCATGGAAGGCGACACCATCACGATGCAGGAAATCTACCGCTTCAAGATGACAGGCCGGACCGAGAATGGCGACGTTCTGGGCCGGTTTGAAGCGACCGGAATCCGGCCAAAGTTTGCCGCCGATGCGGCGACTGCCGGGATCAACCTCAGCGCCGATCTGTTCCGCCCTGAACACGGGGCAGAGACAGCATGACGGATGCTTTTCTGAGATTGGGAATCCTGCTCGCGCTGTTCGCGACAACCTTTATCGTGGTGCAGGCGGTTCTCAATGTGGCCTGGGCCCGCCGTTCGCGCTTGAATACCATCAATCAGCGCTTGAAGTTGATCAGTGAAGGCCGCAGCCGAGACGAGATCATATCAGTTCTTCGGAAGAACACGGGCAGCGATTTTTCCGCTTTCCCGCAGCCGTTGGCCAGTTTGTTGGCAGCGCTGGAACGTTCGTTGCGTGCCGCCGGAGTGCCATTTGCAACCAGTCTGGTCGTTTTTGCGATGGCGGTTGCTTTCGGACTGCTGGTTGCCGTGATCGGAATCGCGGCGGCGATGAGCGGTTTCACCATGTCGGCGGGCACAGTTCTGCTGATCGTCACGCTGTCCTTTTGTGCTGCCGTGTTGCTGCCCGTGCTGGTGGTGAACGCCTTGGCGCAAAGGCGCCGCAAGCGGATGGAAGAACAGTTCCCGATCAGCCTTGATGTTTTCATCCGCGCGCTGCGCGCAGGCCACCCAGTGGCTTCGGCCATCGATCTCCTGACTCGGGAAATGCCCGATCCGATCGGCAGCGAATATGGTCTGGTCGCGGATGAGGTGTCCTACGGAGCCGAGCTTGCTGACTCGCTTGCAGGCATGGCGGAAAGATGGGGGCTTGAAGATATCCGGATGTTCGTTGTCTCACTCTCGGTGCAGAACGAGACGGGCGGCAATCTGGCCGAAATCCTTGAAAATCTCGCATCTGTCATTCGCGCCCGCGCAAGCCTCTACCTCAAGGTTCGTGCGCTGAGTTCCGAAGGCAGGATGACGGGATGGATTCTGACCATTCTTCCGGTCGGAGCCTTTCTGGCGTTGTTTATCATAAATCCCGCTTTCTACCTCGATGTTGCAGATGACCCGGCCTTTATCATCGGCTTTGTTGGGCTTATTGTGATGTATGCCATTGGTTTTGCGACGATCCGCATGATGATCAACATCAAGGTCTGACGGCGATGATTGATCTTATAGCAAGCAGCCCTGTCATAAAGACTGCCGTTCTGTTCGGTATCTTTGCGGTCATTGCATTTTTTGCCTTTGTCGGCTTGAATCTCGCGCTTCGCCGGCGCGATGAGCGGATTGCTCTTGAAAAACTGGTTGCCGTGCGGCCGGATCAGGGCTTTTCCGGTAGTCTGCGGAGCGACCGGAACACCAGTGCCTGGGCGCGCATGGCCCAGAGGATCGAACAAGCCGGGCTGAGCCTCGCTGACTCAAAGGATGACCGCCTCAGCGCCAAGCTTAAGGAGGCAGGGTATAGCAGTCCCTCGGCACCCCGCATCTTCACCTTGATCCGGCTTACACTGGTGTTTGCGCTCCCTGCGATTGTGCTGACGGTGATGTTTCTCACGGGCGAGCGTCCGGAACTGTTTACAATCTACATTGTCGGTTCTGCATTGGGATTGGCTGGCCTTTTCCTTCCGAATCTCGTCGTCAGCGCCAAAGCCGATCGCCGTAAACAGGCCATTGTGAATGGCTTTCCCGATTGCCTTGATCTGATGCTCGTTTGTGTCGAGGCGGGGCTAGGGATCGAGGCGGCAATGGATCGCGTTGGTCGAGAGGTCGTGCAGGCGCATCCGCTGGTTTCCGAACTGCTTTCCGCCACAGGTTTCCAGCTGCGCGCAGGGGCATCGCGCGAGGAGGCTTTCCGGAGCCTTTCCGAATCCGCCGGCGTGGATGAAATCCGCTCGTTTGCGACGCTGCTGATCCAGTCCGACAAACTCGGCACCAGCCTGGGCAGCACGCTTCGCGTCTATGCAGAAGAAATGCGCGAAAAACGCAAAATGCGCGCCGAGGAAAAGGCGCACCGGCTACCAGTTCTGATTTCGATACCCCTGGTGGTTTTCATGTTGCCGGTGATGATCGGGGTGCTGATGCTGCCCGCCGGCATACGGGTTGTCCGTGAACTTGCTCCAGCATTGACAGGAGGATAGCGATGAAAGTTTGGGCTATAGTCGGCGCGACATTGTGTCTGGCAACTGCGGGATGTGCATCACTTGATTTCACCCCGCGATCCAAGACCGCGCAGCAGACCGATATGAGCGCATATTTTGCTGAACGCCTTGAGGTTGGCCGAGCCCATCTGGCGGCGGGTCGCCCGACCAAGGCGATCGAAGCCTTCCGGCAGGCTTCCTACAATCATGCGCTGGCACCCGATGCATTCAATGGGATGGCAGTGGCCTATTCCACGCTGGGCCGTGACGATGTCGCCCGGGATCTGTTTGCACGGGCGGCCGAGCTTGACCCGACCGATCAACGCTATTGGCGAAACCTTGCGCGGGTGGACGAGCGGATCATGCTGGCCAAGCAGACCCCGCGAGCAGTATCCCCCGCAGTCGAAGCTACGGTGGTTGCTCCAACTGCCACAGCAGCGGCTGGAGAAGACGATGCGCCGCAGGCGCGCCCATTGAGGATGGCCAAGGCCAAGGAAGTGTTCATCCGCACACTCCCGGTTGGCCAGGCTTCGGGGGCCAAGGTTCCGGAAAAGAAGCTGGAAGGCGCAATCGTCAGATCGGCTATCCTGGTAACCGCGCCGAGGCCGCGATCCAATTATCCGATCCGGGTCAATGTGACGCCGACCCGGAAGATTGCTGCCGTATCACGGCAGGGCGAAGGCACAGCATCGCTGCCAATCCGCATCTTCCTCAACAAAAATTGAACTTGATCGGCTGACCCGTGCCTCCTTTCGAGATCTTTGCCTTTCTGCTGTTGGCCGGCCTCGCAGGGTTTGGGGCCTGGACTGATATTGCCAACCGGCATCTTTCCAACTGGCTTAGCCTTGCGACATTGGTGGCCGGATTGGTGTTTGCCGCAATAGGCGGAACGCCTACCGATTTCCTGAGCCATCTTGGGCATTTCGCCGTCGCCTTGGCGATCGGTCTGGCGCTGTTTGCCGGTGGTGTCTGGGGCGGGGGTGACGGAAAGTTCTATGCTGCGGTCGCAGCATGGTTCCCGATCAGCCTGTTTTTCAATTTGATTTTTGCGATCTCGATGGTTGGTTTGGCAATGCTGATCGTCATGTTGATAAAATCCCGAGGGCGCCTGTTTCGCAAGGATACAAGGGGTGTGCCCTATGGCGTTGCGATTGGCATGGGGGCGCTGGTCGCGCTTGGGCAGCAGATTTGGTAAAATATCTCCTCTTCCACGGATTGCGCCAGATGGCGTGGACAGGTGCGATCGTCGCGCTGTCGTTCCCGGCTTACCTTTCCGCAGAGGATGCTCTATCTACTGAGAATGATGAACCGCCCACGTCCAGCGAGCGATCGGATGCGATCAGTCCAACCTATTCACCGATCAGTATCGCGGCACCGGTAGGGAAAATAAGCCTCGCAAAGGCTGGCGACGAACTGGGTGAGCGACGGTTTGAGGCCAGGAGCACCGCGGCAGGTGTAAGCGTCGTGTCATTTTCAAGAACTCGGCCGCGCCGGAACGCCAGCGGAATGCCATTGATCGGCTATCCGGCAGGGCTACCATTGCACAATGGTCGGCTCTCCAGCGGTTTCGGCTACCGGTTCCATCCGCTTTCCGGGCGCTATCAGCCCCATGCTGGGGTTGATCTGGCAGCGCCAATGGGGGCTCCGGTGGCCGCAACGGCTGATGGAATGGTTGGCTCGGCTGGGTGGATGGGAGGATATGGCCTGACGGTCGAGGTCGACCACGGGAGCGCAATCCAGACCCGCTATGCCCACCTTTCCGCGATGGCCGTATCGCCGGGCCAAAGCGTCAAGCAGGGGCAGATCATCGGATTTGTCGGTTCGACGGGCCGCTCCACCGGCCCCCACCTGCATTACGAGGTCAGGGTCGCCGAGGTGGCAATCGACCCATTGCCTTGACCAAGCAGATGGGGCGGAAAGCGCCCTGAAAACGCGTTCAATCCCCGACCATATCACCCGGCGTGCCCAGATGCGGGGCTTCGTGCGTAGCCCAATCGGTATCGGCGGTCGGCGGAGCGGGCACCCCGGTCGGGCCAACCGATTCCGACGCTTCACCCAGGCGCAGGCGGTGGAGGTGCACCTTGGCGATCAAGTTCGCTGAAATCGGCGCGGTCACAAACAGGAATACCGAAACCAGAAGTTCGTGCGTGGTCCACTCACCGCGCACTAACTGAAAATAGGCCACCGAACCGAGCAGCATTCCGCCCAGACCCAAGGTTGTCGCCTTGGTCGGGCCGTGCAGCCGCTCCATCAGCGAAGGCAGGCGCACCAGCCCCCAGCTTCCAATCAACGCAAAGCTGCCGCCGATTACGATCAGCAAACTGACAACAAACTCGGCGAGGGGCAGCGGCACGCTCATTCGATGATATCCCCTCGCAGCAGGAACTTGGCATAGGCGACGGTGCCGACAAAACCGACCATCGCCAGCAGGAGCGCGGCTTCGAACGACGAGCCGCTGCCGCCAGCAATTCCGGCGAGCACGATAATGCCGATGATGTTGATCACCATCGTATCAAGCGCAAGGATGCGATCGGTAACGCCCGGTCCCTTGAGCAATCGCCAAAGGTTCAGCGCCAGCGCCAGGCCAAGGGCCAGAAAACCAAAACCGAGGGCATATTCGATCATACGAAGATCCTAATCAGCCGGGCCTCGTAGCGCAATTTGACCTTGGTGATCTCGCTCGCCGGGTCGGGCGCGTGGAGCGCGTGGACAAGCAGATACTTGCCGCAGGCCGAGATATCGCTCGACACCGTGCCGGGGGTGAGGCTGATCGTCCCGGCGAATACGGTAATCGCCTCAGGCGAGGCCAGTTCAAGCGGTATCGCCAGCCACGCCGGACGCAAATCGCGATTGGGCTTGAACAGGATAATCGCCGCGACCTCGAAATTGGCGACGATGATGTCCCACACCACAAGCCCGCAATAGCCAAGTGCGGACAGGAAGCGCACCTTGGGGCGTCCCGGCCACCACGGTGCGGTGAACAACGGGATGGCAAAACCCAAGACCAACCCCAGGAACAGTGCGCCAAAGGTGAGGTCGCCCACCATCACCATCCACATCGCCACCAGCAATACGCTGAGGCCTGGATGCGGCAACAGACGGTTCATTGCTCAACCTCACCCAGCACTGCGCGGACGGACAATGCCGGGTCGAGCACCTGCGCCGCGGCGGCGTTGGCATAGGCGCTGGCCCAACCCGCTCCGGCGGATAGCGCTGCCAGCAATGCCAGCGCAATCGCAGGTGCGACAAGATCGGCGCGCGTGGCGGCAGGCGCAGGCACATCGCCACTTTGTGCCTGTTTCCAGAACAGCGTGCTGCCCACGCGGGCAAAACCGATCACGCCGATTAAGGTCGTGGTCAGGATTACTCCCCACGCCCAACCCCAATCGGGCAGGGCAGTCATCGACTTCAGGATCATCAGCTTGCCGATGAAGCCTGATAGCGGCGGGAGGCCGGTTGCCGCGATGGCCGCGAGCATGAACATCAGTCCCACTGTGCTACGGTCGGCAAAATCAGGGCCGGGGCTGGCGCTATCGGCAAAACCGCCGCGCCGCCTCGCAACCGCATCCGCCATCAGGAACAACGCCGCCGCCGCAATTGTCGAATGGACGAGGTAATACAGCGCCGCCCCCAATGTCGCCGTCTGCCAGCCTGCGACCGCGATCAGCAGCGTTCCGGTTGATCCGATCACGGCATAGGCGGCCTGTTCGGAAAGGCTGCGAGCCACGAACACGCCTGCAAACCCGATAACCGTGGTTACCATAGCCGCCGGGAGCAGATAGGGCGCAGGCACCCAAGCTGCCGCGCCCGCGCCATCGCCAAACACTTGCGGCACCACCCGGATCAGCGAATAGACACCAACCTTGGTCATGATCGCGAACAGCGCCGCCACCGCCGGGGTGGATACGGCATAGGTGCGCATCAGCCACAGATGCAGCGGCGCTACGGCCGCCTTGAGCGCAAAAACGCTGACCAATAGCAGCGCGGCAATGCGCAGCAGGCCCTGATCCTCGGGTGCCAATGCTGCTACTCGTAGCCCCATGTCGGCCATGTTGAGAGTGCCGGTCAGCGCATAGAGCAGCCCTAGCGCGATCAGAAACAGCGATGATCCGACAAGGTTGACGACCACATATTGCACCCCGGCCTTCAACCGTGCCGGACCTTGGCCGTGCAGCATCAACCCGTAGGAGGCGATCAGCAGCACCTCGAAAAAAACAAACAGGTTGAACAGGTCACCGGTCAAGAACGCACCGTTCAATCCCATCAGCTGGAACTGGAATAGCGGGTGGAAATGCCAGCCCTTACGGTCAGCGCGAGTCACCACAGAGTGCAGCAGCGCGATCAGCGCGAGGGTAGCCGCCAGCACCAGCATCATCGCCGCCAGCCGGTCTGCGACCAGCACGATGCCGAATGGTGCAGGCCAATCGCCCAATTCGTAGGCGAGGATCGTCCCGTCGCTGACCCGTGCCATCAGGGTGATCGCGGATGCCAGCATGGCGAGGCACGACACCAGCGAAATGTTGATTCCCAGCGCCCACCGCCGCCGCATCACCAGCAGCGCAAACGGCGCGGCAAGCGCTGGAATCGCAACCGGCAGGATCGGTAGATGATCGGCGAGCGTCACGGGCGCTCCCCATGCGCGGCATCATCGGCGAAGCCGTCCTGCGCATCGCCTGTCACCGTGTCACCATCAACATGGTCGCTGCCGCTTTCAAGGAAGCTGCGCAGCGCCAGGATCACCACGAAGGCGGTCATGCCAAAGGTTATGACAATCGCGGTTAGGGCCAGCGCTTGCGGAAGAGGGTCGGTGTATTCGGTCACAGCCTTGCCCCAGATCGGCGGACGGTTCAGAACCAGCCGTCCTGACGCAAACAGGAACAAGTTGACCGCATAGGACAGCAGCGTGAGGCCCAGCACCACCTGAAATGTTCGCGCACGCAGAGCCAGAAAGATGCCGCCCGCCACCAGCACCCCAATCGCGCTCGCCATTAGAAATTCATAGGTCATGGCGCGCGCTCCTCATGAGACACGTCCGCCAGCGTGGCGGCATGGGCCCGTGCGGCGCGCTGCGCGATATGGCTCAGTTGTGCGAGCGCCAGCATCACCGCACCGAATACGGTCAGGAACACGCCGACATCAAACAGCATCGCGCTCGCTAATTCAAACTCGCCAATCAGCGGCAGTGTGAAATAATCGAAGGTCGATGTAAGGAAGTTCGCGCCAAACACCACTGCGCCCAACCCGGTCGCCATCGCAGTCAGCACTCCCCACGCGATCAGGCGATGCTCGCTGAACCGCCGCCGTGCATCCGACCAGTCAAACCCGGCTGCGAGATATTGCACCAGGAACGCAATCGCCACCACCAGCGCCGCGATAAAGCCGCCGCCAGGCTGGTTATGACCACGCAGGAACAGGAATATCCCCACCGTCAGCGTCAAAGGCAGGACGATGCGGCTGGCCATGAGCAGCATCATCGGGTGGCGTTCGGGCGAATGCGGCATGTCTTCGCGCCAGCGCCGCAACCGCGCGCCTGCAGCGCCGACTGCCGTGGTATCGAGCAGTGCAAAAATGCCCAGGCCAGCGATGCCGAGCACGATGATCTCGCCCAGCGTATCAAACGCTCGGAAATCGACAAGGATGACGTTGACCACATTGGTGCCGCCCCCGCCGGGCTTGGCATTGGCGAGGTGATAGGCCGCAATGCTCGCGCCCGGATCGCGGGTCAGCATCGCCCATGCCACCCCGCCGATCAGCACACCACCCACAATCGCCAATGCGCCATCGCGCCATTTGCGCGGCGCAGCCGATAACAGTGGCGGATCTTTGGGCAACAGGTTGAGCGCCAGCAACAACAGCAGGATGGTAACGACCTCGACCGAAATCTGCGTCAGCGCGAGATCGGGCGCGGAAAGCTGCGCGAAGGCGAGGCTGACGATCAGGCCGATCACGCTGATATAGATCAACACCCGGAAACGGTTGCGCGAATCGTTCACCACTGCGGCCGTCGCCGCGATCAAAAGCACCCAGGCTATGATTGCCGGGGCCGAGGCGGGCAGGCCTAGGCGCGTGCCAGTGAACACCCCGCCGCCCACCAGCGCGCCATCAATTACCAGCGCGACGATAACGGCAAAACTCGCCAACAGCATCCGCTGCAACGAAGGCGTGTGCGTTGCGACAATGGCCTTGCGCACCCAGGTGTTGGTAAAGCCTAGCGTGGCTTCGAATATGCGTTTGGCATCGGGCAGGCGCGCGCGTTCCCACATTTCCAGCAGGCGTGCGTGCTGCCACAACAGGAGCACACCGCCCACGACTGCGATGAGGCTGAGGATCAGCGCAAGGTTCACCCCGTGCCACAGCGCCAGATCAAATTCAGGCACCGCGCCGCCGATCACCGCCCCTGCCACTGCACCTACCAGCGGCCCGGCCAGCAGCATCGGGATCAGTCCCAGCAGCACTGCCAGCAGCGTCAAGACAGCAGGTGCAGCCCACATGCCAAAGCCCGGATCATGCGCGCGCGCGTAAGGCTCGGCCTCGCGCGGCTGGCCGAAAAACAGATGTCGGGCGAGCCGCAGCGAATAACCGACCGAAAGCGTTGCCCCGATGGTTGCCAGTGCTGGCACCAGCCATGGCAGGCCCAACAACACCAAATCGGGCGTCTGATAGAGCATCAGTTCTTTTGATATGAACCCGCCCAGCGGTGGCAGCCCGGCCATTGATGCGGCGGCAAGGGTGGCGATCAACGCTGTAATCGGCATCACCTTGGCGAGCCCACCCAGCCGCCGG
>Ga0180009_10002594_pt1 | contig 21213 bp, 32 predicted proteins | sample OS_PC_MetaG_FD_123537 | JGI IMG/M metagenome (GOLD analysis project Ga0180009, IMG submission 123537) | Groundwater microbial communities from the Aspo Hard Rock Laboratory (HRL) deep subsurface site, Sweden - OS_PC_MetaG | ecosystem: Environmental > Aquatic > Deep subsurface > Groundwater...
ACCTTCCATTTATCCATTCCATCCTCCTTTTTAAGGAAGTCGTTCATTGCCTCTTCCACTCCACAATTAGAACATATATCAGTTCTATTGTCCCTTCTGCTAAGTGCAGGATACTCGCCATATCTCCTTCCACATCTTGGGCATTTTCTCATTTTCTCACCTTCAAGTCCTCCTATCTTCTACAAACATATCACAAATTTCCTCATTCCCACATTTATTCTCCTTTCTTACTTCACAAAGTGCTGGTTCACCCTGATAAATTGACGGTATAGGATGAATACAATCACCACATTTGTATTCCTTCATTACAAGGTATTTACATTTCTGTATATTATCTCTTTTAACCATAATGACACAATGTTTATCACATTCATTCCAATACTGTCTTGCAATGCAAATGAATTTCTCCATGTTTACCAGTCCTCCTCAATTATATCCACAATTTCACTTCCTTTTCCTTAACTTTTTTTGCTACCTTTTGTACAAAACATACTATACAAAGGTTATGCTCCTTTTCCTTGTCATATATGTTCCATTCCTTTACATAATTCTCTCCGCAAACTTCGCAAATTCTTATTTCATTACCCTTCATTATATCACATTATCTCTTTTTTTTGAATTTAATTGTCTTTACAGCCTTTTTTGGGTCGCCCCACCACTTTGGTTTTGGATTACCCAAAACTTCTTTTATAGCCCCAATTTTGACTTTGTATTTTTCACCGAGGACTAATACAATTCTCAGCATTCCCTTCCTTGGGTAAACTGTATCAACATAAGCTATCCTGTTCCCTGAGGGTAAAACTCTATGAAAGTTATCCCTAACTGTTACCATCTTTCCCTTATATTTTTCTATTATTTCTTTTTCCATTATTATCTCCCCCAAAAATTCGGTGTTGGGTTTGAATAAGGGAGATATTTCCACTCCCCATTTTTTTTATAACACAATATAATCTTTTTTGGACGCCTAACGGAATTAATGATATATCTATCAGCGTTCCCACCTATCATATAGGATAGACATAAATTAATCCTATCATATTTATTGAGCATTCCCAATATAGGTATGATAAACCCCTCCCATTGAGTGGAGGTGGTACTATCCGCAAATATAACTCCAACATCAATTGGCATATCAGGGTATTTTCTCTCGTATATCTCATTGATAGTCCATCCCTGATTTCTTAAACACCCAAAGACGGGCTTTTCTATTACACATATATCTTTCATACTACAAGTTTTACATGATTCGTAAAGTTCAGCCCACATATAATTAATTATAGGGTTGTAATCCGTGTTTCTTTTTCGGGAAAAGTTTAAATGTAAGTTTATGTTTGGTATCAATTAAATTGGTTTAATTCATATTTAAATTTATTTTAATTGATTAATAATATTTAAATACAATCAAGTCCGTATTGAAATTATGGAAGAACAAAATCAACGGGAGCAATATCAAGAGCCTGGGCATGAACGTTTTTTATTGGGACTTGAGCCCGAAACTGAGGAAATTCCCCCAATAGAAGAAGAAAAAGATGCTGAAAGATTAAAAGAATTGCAAATAGAGAATGTGATAACAGGGTACAAAAACAGAATAGTAGAATTGACCGAACAAAGAAACCAATTGGTAAGAGTGGTTAATATCATGAATAGACTCTTGGACTATTTACCGTCAAAAAGAATCAATGATTTTAAAAAAACTGAGGAATGTAAAATTTTTAGGGAGATTATGTCAAAGGTATGGAGACCACTCAAGAAGGAATTATCATGACCAATGATGAAGGGTTTTACAACAGGATAGAAGAGGGAAAAGAAGAATCAGAAGAACCACAAGATTTACCAAGGGCAGAATTTGAGAAAATGGTCTCATCCCTTCTTAAAGAAGGTTGGAGCTTAGGTAAAATTGTTGAGGAAATGTCAAACTATACAGTAGAAAATAGAAAAATAGATAAAATTCAAGTCCTTACAGTTAAGAAAAAGTTTGGGTTTGGTAATGGGGAATCTTCTGAAGATGTTCATATGCCCCTACAACCTGCGGATGATACATTACTAAAGAAGATATATGATGATGCTATTGAGACAAAAAATATGGACTTGGTAAATAAAATTGTTGAGTATAAACTTTGTGGGGGAAGAATGAGACCAGAGAAAAAGGAGGAAAGGGAAAAATCTACTGCAGAAAAATTTCTTGATACTGTCCTCACAGAGATGGCAAAAAAGATTGCAGGCACAGGGGGTAAAGGCGAAAAAGAAATTAATCCTGAAGAATCAATGCAAAAGACTTTTGAAATGTATGACCGTTTACAAGATAGGGTTGAAAAGAAAGTTCGAGGTTATGGTAGTTCACTTAGTGGGGATGCAAACGTCGCAATGGCACAAGTCATAACACCCGAAATAAGGGCATCAGTATATGAAATCACTGATACCATAAGGGAGGCATCAGGCTTAAAGAAAAAAGAAAAGCTTCAAAAATCAGCAGAAACTATCATCAAGGAAGTTGAGGACATAAGGAAATTATACGGAAAGTGCCCTTCATGTTCATCTATTGTTCCAAAAGAGGCTACAGAATGTGTGAAGTGTAAAATAAGGTTTATATTGCCCAGCCCCCCAACCCCGCAACAATTTTCCCCTGTACCAGTAACACCCCCAATAATTTCCCAAATTCAAGCTGGGCAATCAAACCCTAACTTTCACTCCATACCCTCTACCGAGTCTAATCCTGAGGGGGAATCAGGTACTGAATCAGAGGAATTAACAGAAGAAGAAAGAGAAGTGTTGGAAAGTTGGTTAAATGAGGATGACGGTTATCTGTACAGATTAAAAAGGAAAATTGAGGGGGCACATTCCCCTGAAAAGACCGCAATCGTTGTTTGGAATATATTAGAGGATGACGATACAAAAAAGAAATTATTATTTATAGGCGAGAGGGGAGTGGATTGGTTGGTGGAGGGGTCAAGACCTTATGTTTCGGATTTTAATGTTGAAGAGTTATATACATTCTATACCCGAGAAGACGTAAAAGAATGGGTAAAAGAAATGTTTAAAAAGATTCAAGATGAAGCAAAGGAGGAAGGTATAGTTTTGTCCCAAGAGGATAGAAAAATCATTGATGCAGAATTTTCAGAATATTTAGGGGGGGATGTGGTTGAAGTTCCCGTACCAACAACTATAAGATGTATGGGGTGTGGTGAAAACATTAGTACAAACATTTTCAGTGAACATAAGTGTAAACAAAAAAAGAAGGTTGGGAGACCAAAAAAAGAAAAAGGGAAAAAAGATGAGGAGAAAGACGGAGTAGAAAAGTAATGGAACAATGGAAAAGTTTTGTAATCTATATTTTTTTGACTAACATAATTATTATACCTATACTTTATGTGATTTATTCATATTATAACTACTTGTTTGTTGTATTCATTCTCATTACCCTACTCACAAATTGTCAAGCCATATTCTTATGTGTATTTATTGCCCGAAGATATGAAATAGATAGTAACCAAACACACATCAAAAGATTTAACAATTTTTTAAAAGAGACTTTCTCACTTATGAGTGATGAGGAGGCAAAGGTATTGTCCGAATCTCTCAGGGATATTGTAATACCTTCAATGGTTAGGAAGGCAAAAAGAATGAAGGATGCTATGGAAAAGAAAAAATTTGACGCAAAAGATTTGGAGGAGTTTGTATGAATATAACCATATGTCTACCAATTTGTGAAAATATAGGGTGCTCAGCATGTGCACATTTGGTAAGGGATGGAAATGGAAGATATTATTGTAAAATATTTAAAAAATTAGGAGATATAGATATACCACTTGGGGATATAGTTAAACTGGTTTTGGAGAGCAAAAAATGACGGGGGAAGAGATTATGCCCATAAAAAAGACAAAAAAAGAGAAAATAGCGGATGTATCGAAAGCTTCGTTTGCCGATTGGTGCCATAATGTCATAGACATAGTATTCGATAAGGATAAACATAAAGAAGTTCAAATGGTTAGGTGTCCTTTGTGTGAGAGTTTTGTAGATGATTTATCAACCCATAATTGTAGGGATGAACCAAAGAAAGGCAAGGAGGGAGTTTGACGATTGATATTATTATACCTTATTACAAGGGGAGGTTGTTTACAGAGCAATGTATAGAAAGTATTTTGAAGAATGTTGTGGGAAGACCATATCATATAATTCTTGTTGACGATGGTTCTTTTGAAAATGTTCGTGTTACTTACCCCAACTTTACAAAAATTTCTTTGGGGAATCATAGTGGGTATGTAAAATCGGTAAATGTAGGATTAAAAAGATGTGTGGGGGATGTTATTTGCTTATTGAATAATGATACAATTGTTGGAAAGGATGCCATCATAAAGCTATCCGACTTTGTTTTGAGTCACAAAGATGTAGGCTTAGCAAGTCCTATGAGCAATCAATATGGGTACTATATTCACCCCGACAAGATAGGTGATTACAAGCCCGAAGAAAATTATAAAAAAATGGATACTTTATTTGGGTTTTGTTTAGTATTTAGAAGGGATGTTTATGATAAGATTGGGAATTTTGACGAAAGATTTGGTATAGGGTTGTGTGAGGAAACTGATTATTGTTTAAAGTCTCTTGATTCAGGATATATTAATGCTCTATACTTTGGGGCATATATCTATCATTTTGGTTCTATTACTTTATCCAAGTTATACCCAAATTGGAAAAGTGAGATATATAAAGAGAATTGGGCTAAACTTAAAAAGAAATGGGAGGGGAAGTACAGTGAAGTTTTTGCTTCTGGGGGAGTTTGAAAAGGATAAACCTACGAGCACAGGTACATCCTCAAGTGTATTGCAATTGGTAGAGTATGGAAAGAAATTAGGTCATGAAGTAATTTATAGTGATAAACCTATAAAGGGTGATTTTGACTTATATATATTTGATGCAATCCGAGCAAACTTGGATGCCATGTCTGCATTCTGTAAGGAATTAATAGACAACAAAAAAAAGTTTGTGAAGGTAGAACATGACTATGAGTTTTGTAATTACAGGGTTATGTTGAATGGTGTTTACCCTTGTGATGAATGTCATAAACCGTGTAGAGAGAAGTTGATACCTTTTTATAAAGACCTTTTTGAGTTATCGGAGTTGGTTGTGTTTATGTCCCCAGGACATAGGGATATAATTCAATCAGTTCTGGGAAATTCATATAAGTTTGTATGTATTCCTCCTTTTATAGATACATCTGTTTTCAAAAATCAAAACACGCCCAGAGATTTAGGGACGGTTGTGTATAGTGGATATTTTGCTTATCACAAAGGTATGGAGAATATGATAAATTTTGCGAGGGCAAACCCAAAACTATACTTTTATTTTTGTGGGGATGATAATGATATGTGGACGGGAAGGAGTTATGTACCCACTATAAATTTGTTGGGAAATTCCCAACATATAAAGTGGGTAGAACCTAAAAAATTGGCTGAAATTTTTGCAATGTCGGAGTTTGTGATGGCATATTCTGAGTGTTATGAGACTTTTTGTAAGAGTGTAGTAGAAGGTTATTTATGTGGATGTAAAATTTTAAGGAATGATAACATAGGAGCTTTTAGCTATGATTGGGATTGGGATGACGGAGAGGAAGTTAGGAAAAATATAGAGGATGCTCCAAAACAGTTTTGGGGGGAGATGGTGAAATGTTGTTGATGATAGCAAACCCCGATAACATCATAACAAGGGAAAGGATAGCACTCCTTTTTAGTATAATGAATAGGGAAGTATCTGAAGGGGTGGAAACAAAATACATGGATAATTCCGAGAATGTTCCATTATGTTTTTTTAAGAAATATGCTATTGAGACATTTTTAAAATTTTCGTCAGGCGATGGTGATTATCTAATGTTTTTACCGTCAGAATATATACTCAATTCGGATGTGGTATATTCTTTGCGTAATGATGCATATATGAATAAATTAGACATATTAGCACCCATGACGTTTTCGGAGAGGGGTTTATCTATCAATGCATATAAGGGTGGGTTTCCGCTAAGGGGAGTGAGGGCAGGTACAGGTATTGTAGAGGTTGAGGCAATATCTGATGTATTTCTGATAAGTAGAAAAGCCTTGTTGGATATTGAATACTCATTCATTGTACCCGATGGTGAGGATATTTTATTATGTAAAAAGGCTCGGAATATGGGGTATAGGATATATCTCCATACAGGGTATTCATGCCATACTAAGGTTGAGTCATTGATAACATATGAACAATATCTTAAATATGATATGGAAAAGGTAGGACAACCCAAAATAAGAGTATGTGTACCAGTGTATAATGGGAAATTGACTGTTGTTAATTGCTTAAAATCTTTGATAAATCAAAACTATAATAACTATGAAATTTTAGTTTGGGATGATGGTAGTAACGATGGGTCTTTAGCGGAAGTGGATGATTTCTTGGATAAAGAGCAAAAGGAGTATATATCCATGTGTACAAATGAGGTCAATATCGGATTACCTCAGACATTGAATAAAGCCCTTTTCTATGAAGGGAATTTTGATTTCTTTACCTATATAGCCTGTGATAATGAAGTAACCCCTGATTTTTTGATTAAGCATATAGAAACTATGATTAAAACAGGGGCAAAAATGACGTATTCGGATTATTGCAGAACAGGAGGGGAAAAGAAGGAAGTGGTATCATTGAGTTCGTATGGGTGGGAAGAAATGCTACAATTCTATAGATTTGGGGTTAGCCTTATGTATGATGCAAAATTACTTAAATCATTTGGAGGGTTTGACGAGACCCTAAAACATGCACACGATTATGATGTTGCTATGAAGTTTTTAAAAGAATACAAGGTCAAACATGTCCCAGAGGTATTGATGTTTTACAAACAACATGAGGGAAGAGAGTTGAGTGAGAAGAACCAAGAATTAATAGATGAACACATGAGGGAGGCTGAGATTGTAAAGGGGAGGTATAGAGATGACAAAAATATCAGAGATAAAGGCATTGTTAGTTGATTTGAAAAGAGAAAGAAATCTCTCTATGGCTATTCTACCAATTGCATCACTCTTATCCGTGGGTATTGGTTGGCTTACGGTAAAGGTAAATGTATATTTTGGTGTATTACTATTCATACCAATGACATTGTTCGGTTATAGTTGTTTCCTATTTGAGGAAGTAGAAAGGAGGCTGAAGGTAAAGGAGAGATAGGGTGAAAGAAAAAAAGTTGATTTATTGGTGTTCAGTACTCAATGAAAATGAGGCTGATATGAGTATGTTAAGTAAGTTGTCTAATGAATTTGAAATAAGGATATGTAAGACATCAAATCAAAACTATTGGTACGAAATAGAAGTTGATATATACGATAGTGCGAGCACAAAAAATGAAAAGGTTATGTTGTATAACAGGATAATTAAGGAATCCCCCGATTTAGTTGTAAACAGGAGTGGGTGGGATTCGGTTGTGGAACAAACTCCCCCTAATTTACTTCCTGATATGATGAGGGATGCCAAAATACCTTGTGCTATATGGTGCTCTGAACAAGGTATCTTGAGGGAGTGGCAGTATTCAATAGCCAAAAATTATAATTGGATATGGGTGAATAATAAAGCAGACTTAGTTTGGTATAAGAATAGAGTAAAAGAAGATGGGGAAAATTCAAAGATTAGTTTTTTTCCCTTTGGATTTGTTGAAGGCTATCATAAGAGGATACGCAAAGGGGATGAAGAATGGAACAAGGATGAGGGGAAATATATTACGGATTGTGTGTGCTACGGAAATCCAGGGTTTGGTTATAGTGAGGATGTATTTATAGAAAAGTCTCGGATTTCAGAGAGAATGCTCGATGCTTTCATTGGGTTAGACAATGTTAAATTAAATGTATATGGAAGGTCATCAGAATGGGAGAAATATAAGCAATACTACCGAGGTACTTTCCCATATAATGATATAAACGCAGTTAATAGTTTGGCTAAGATTATATTAGGTCTATCATCCAATTGTAGATATGGTGGGTACGGCACAAAGTTGGGGAAAATGATGGCGTGTGGCGGTTGTGTTATTTGGCCTCATACATACGGTATTGAGGATGACTTTATTAATTGTAAACACTTACTTTGGGCTTGTAGCTCTGAAGAAACAAGAAAACTGATAAAATATTATCTTGAAAACGAGAAGGAGAGAGAAGAAATAGGAAAACATGCAATGGCTTATGCTAAGGAACATCTCAGTTATGAAGAAAATTTGAGGAGAATTTTGGGGGAAATGCGATGAGAATCTTATATGTTTATTATGGTGGTATGGGCGATTGCGTGTTTGCTATCCATCATTTCAGAGGAATTAAGGAAAAATATAAAAATTGTGAATTAATCGTCGCAGTTAATTCTCATACGTGGAAATCCCCTTACATCAATGTTCCTTTTGTGGATAGAGTCGTTGAAATACCCGTTGTTGGTGATATGACTGATATACCTTTTAGGGGGGAACATTTTGATATTGTGTACTTTTTTTGTCATCATACAGCCCCTTATAGGATTCTCGATTTGATTACGTTTGAAAAACTGTATATACATTACGGGATGGAGTGCTACAAGGGAGTTGTTCCAGAAAAATATAAAGAATATCTCAATAAAGAGAAGAAAACTGGGGTTCAACCTTATTTTGACATAATCCCTAAATCAACGATGTTGGAATTTTATACAATTGATGATGATTATAGGAGGGCAAGAAATTTTTTAAAAGAACATACTGTATCTGATAAGAAAAATGTGGTTTTGAGCCTTGTATCTTCGTCCACATACCGATGCCCACCGCTCAAACATATAGCACACATAATTAATGCTTTGGGAGATAAATATACATTCTTTTTTACCAATAAGATAGGTCTTAATATGCCACCATTGACTGAAGATTACAATTGGGGGGATATAATTACCAGTAAAAGTATTAAACTCATTGACTATGAACACGATATTAAATTGGGGGTTGGTGGCCTCTCGGCATTGATTAACGAGTGCGACTATGCTATTATCATTTTAACTGGTACTATTACACTCGTAGATTGTTACCGCACCCCAACATTGATATTAACCGCATACTTACCCGAAATGGGGAATACTCCTCTGCAACATTGCTTATATACACCAAATATAATCCTTAAATCACAAAAATGGGAACAAATAACCCCAAATTTAATTGATGAACAATTGCAAAAGTTTCGTAACTCACCTAAATTCTATTACTCACCTCATTTTCGACCTGTTGAAATAGTCGAGGTGGGATAAATGAGTGAGACTTTGGGTATGCTTATAGATAGGCTTATAGTTGTGAACTTAAAGTTATGGCATTGGGAAGAAGAAGCAAGGAGGGAAGATGTGGGTGGGGAGTATTTGTTACAAGTTCAAAGGGCAAGGAATCTCCTTAATGTTCAAAGAAATGAGTTAATAGAGGAGATAGATATTAAATTGAAAAATTTTATTGAAGGAAAAGAAAAAGTCAAAGTTATAGAATCTTTGAAAATCTATAAGGGAGGTGGGAATGAGGAAAAATGAAAGAGTAGGGTTAGGATGCCCAGATTGGTCTGCTACACTATATCAGTTGGCACGACATAAATTTGTGAGAGAATTAATGTTATCTACAGATGATGTGCTTTATCCAGCGTGTGGTTATGGGTATTTGTCAAAATTGTTGGCTGAAAAAGTTTTGGGTGTTTATGCATTTGATAAAGACAAAAAAGTTATTGATTATAATGATAAAAATTATAGGGGAAATAATATAAGGTACGCTGTTTGTAATGTTTGGAATTTTGATACTGATGAGAAATTTGATGTTATAATGAGTTTTGATTTTATAGAGCACCTCTCAAAAAGTGATGGGATTAGGTTTATTGATAAATACTATCAATATCTGGTAGATGACGGAATGTTTATTATTGGAACACCGAGGAAAGGGAGTAATAAAACCGAGAACAGACTGAAAAATCATAAATGTGAATACTCCGTCGAGGATTTAGAAAGATTGTTAGGGAGATTATTTAATAGATTTATGATTTTTACTCAAACAGATGAGATAGTAGGTACTCAATGTTCAATACTTGCGTGGAATTTAATAGGTATCGGACTTTATCCGAAGTGGGGGGTTTGGAATGATTAGGGAATTGAGTGCGAAAGAATATTGGAACAGATGTTTTTACCACCCATATGGGACTTTGGATACAAAGGAATTACTGAGTAAAAGTGATGAGGAGATAAAAAATCTTTATGAACTTACTATCAGCTACAGGTATAATTTGTACGAGCCTGAACAAAAAGGTATAATGGAAATTGAAGAATTTTACGGAAAAAAGGTTTTAGAAATAGGGTCTGGGGCTGGGATTGATGCTTTAACTATGGCTAAACATGGGGCGAAAGTTACATGTTGTGATATAGTAAATAGCAATATTGAATTGTGTAAAAGATTATTCTCTATTAATGGCCTTGATGGTAATTTTATTGTTTCAAAAGAAGGGTATGATAAGGAAGAATTCCCTGATATATATGATATTGTTTACGCTTATGGGGTTCTTCATCATATTCCTGAGGCTAAAAATGTGGTTGATAGTCTTAAAAAATATACAAGTGAATTCATTGTTATGTTATATACAGATAAATTGCAACGAGATTTCCCTTGTGCTGTTAATGAGGGTGTTTATACTACCTTTTATGATTTAGAATCCACGAAGAGATTGTTTTCAGATTGGAAAATAGTAGAATTCACTCCGTTTCATAGTAGATATTATGTTAAGGTCAAAAGTAAAAAGGAGTTACTATGAATGACTTTGACGAAAGAGTAAAAAATTATTATAACACAGTGTGGGAGGCAACAACCTCTTATTTTAAATTAATAGATTATAATATGATTGGGGAGGTTGATATTAATGATAAAGATGTACTAAATCTGGGGTGTGGTTTTCCGATTGATGAGATTAAATATTTTAATGTTGTAAAATCATGGACGGCGATTGACTTTTCAGAGGGTATAATAGATAAATGTAATGAAATTTTTATAAGTGATAAATTGAAGTTTGTATTTGGAGATATTAGGGATATGCCCTTTTTAGATGAGAGTTTTGATGTTGTTCTATCCTTTTCGACAATTGACCACGTTCATGACAACAGAAAAAAGGTTCATAGTGAAGTCCGCAGAGTCCTGAGAAAAAATGGTTTTTACCTTATTACTGTCCCTAACTTTCTCTTTTTTGAAGTGAAGGAAGTAACTGATTTTGGATATGAATATAGATATACCCCAAAGGAATTAAAAGATGAGTTGGAGGAGGAAAAGTTCATTAACATAAAGTTCTTTTTTTCGGGTTCAACAAATAACAATTTTGGTGAGAAGATAGGGTATATATGTCAAAGGGATGAGTGAAAAAATGGCTACAAAAATAGTATCAAGGCACAAAGGGAAGCAAATGGGTCTGAAAGATGAATTACTAAGTGGTGGCAAAATAGCAGTCTGGGGTTGCGGTTTTATAGGTTTATCCACATTGGTACACTATGCCAGAGAAGGTGTTAGGGGTATAGGATATGATGTAGATTCTCTGAAAATAGCTGAGATATATAGAGGGGTATGCCCAATTCAGGGGCTTGAGGAATGGATGGGAGTTAGGATTAAGACTTTGATGGATAAGGGGTTATTTACAGCGACTCCCTTTCTTGATGATATGAGAAACAAGAACATAAAGGTACACTTTGTAGCAGTTCCAACGGAAAGGGATGGTGAGCCTTGGCTTGACGCATTTTGGGAAGTTATGGGAAGAATAAGAGATATATATAGGGAGGGGCAAGTCATTATTGTAGAGAGCACATTGCTTCCTTATACTTCTTCTGAGGTAAAGCATTTTTTTGAGGTAAAAAGGGGTAAATCTCCTATATATTGTGTTGCGCCAAGAAGGGACTGGTTCACTTCTCGTGATAAAACCATAAAGAATATTCCAAGAGTTTTTGGGGTAGAAAAAGAATACAAAAATGATGTTGAAGGAATCCTTGGAATTATTACAGACCAATTGGTGTGGGTTGAGAGTCCTGTTATGGCAGAGTTGGTAAAGTGTGTTGAGAATGCTTATAGGCATATGGATATAACACTGGCTAACCAACTGACTATGGCTTTTCCAGATATGGATATGAAAAAGATATTAGAAGTTGCATCAACTAAATGGAATGTTAATCTATTTCAACCTTCATTTGGGTGTGGTGGGTATTGTATCCCACTCTCAAGTAAGTATCTTATGTATGCTTGTAAGAAGGATGTTTTAACTTTACTCGATGAGACGATTAAGACAGATAACTTAATGCCAAGTGTGGTGTCCCATAAAGTGGAAAAATACAAAAAGATTGGGATACTTGGGTTGGCATACAAAGGTGGGCTTAAAGTCCATATCCTTAGCCCGACTTTTGGGTTGTTGGATAATCTAAAAAACTCAGAGGTTTGGGTACATGACCCACTATATACACCCAAAGAAATAACTCAAATAACTGGGAAAAAATACTTGTCTTTTCCTAATGATTTAGACAAGTTTGACTGTATCTTAGTAGTTACTGACCATTGTGAATATAGGCAAATTAACCATGAGGTACTAAGGAAAAAACTTAGGAAATGTAAGTTAGTTATGGATAACACTGGAATTTGGAAGGATATTAAACTGGGTTGTCCTTATTCATACCCAGGCAAGGCAAAATGGTTGGGGTGGTCATACGGTAAACGAGAGAAAGAAAATGACAAAATGTAATGAAAAAGGTTGTAGAAAAAAGGCAATATGGAGTATAACTCTATATTACATTAGCAATAAGCAAAGAAATATTAAAAGTGCTAAGTTTTGTGATAAACATATGCAAGATATGTTGATGATGATTTGTAATAAAGGTTTTTTAGCTCAAGGTAAAGGTTATCTTGTAAGAAGGAGTGAACGTGGTAGGGAATGGGTAGAAGTGAGTCCACAGCACGGTTATAATGAGTTTGGTTGGCGAGTTCACGGTTCTCGCCGTGGAGATGTGCCTGAAGGGGGTTTCACCTCTCTTCCACAGGGCACGGCATTACAAGGGACTTCCCCACAAGGCAGTCCAGTCCGTCGTGGGACTACACCCGTTAATCGGGGCACGACAACATTCCCCAATAGAAAAATTATTCTGGATAGGGGGGAGGGGGAATGACATTAAGAAAATTTATGAGCATATGGTTGCGTTGGTTCAAAGCATGGTGGAAAGATTACCGTACTGAGTGTATTGAAATAAGTATGTTTAACCCTATGTTGGACTGGGAGGAAAGAACTATTGTCATAATGGAGGATGAGAGGTAATGTGTGATTTGGGTTGGGTAAGATGAATGTTTATAGCCCTTGGAAAGTTGCTCATCATCCACTTCTAATACAAATGGTAGGGAAAGGTTATCCAACACCTCCAATTCATTTAAATATTGATATTACTAATATATGTTCTCAGCAGTGCCTTTGGTGTATGTATCAGTCAAATATTACTTTGGGTGGGATAAATAGAGATGTAAATTTAACAGCAAAAATATCAAGTGAGAGGTTAGATAAACTAATTGAAGAATTTGTTGAGTGCGGAATACAAGGAGTCGAAATAACAGGGGGTGGAGAACCATTGATACACCCCTATTTTAATACATTTGTAGAATCCCTTCTTAAATTTGGAATAAAAGTTGGTGTTATAACAAACGGAGACTTTCTTGGCAAACATATTGACACCCTTTCACAATGCTTATATGTAAGGGTGAGTATTACGTCTTTGTCTGAGAATATTCACAAGGAAACAAGGAAACCCAAAACAAACACAACGGTGGCTGATATAATCAAGATGGTCGGAAACCTAAACTCGGTCAAACAGAGATATTGTATGGTAGGGGTTGGACTAACAATAGATAAGTCAAATTACAAAGAGATATATGATATTGTAAAGAAGGCAAAGGAGATTGGTTGTAACAATATTAGACTAATTATGACTTGGGTGAATGACCCCAGTGAGTATAGTGAAATCTGGGGGGAAGTTGTTAGGCAGGTTGAAAGGTCTAAGGAATTTAATAATGATTATTTTACCATTATACCACCCTACTCGTACATGAAATACATGAATGAGAAGAAAGACTTTAAGAAATGTTATTATCCTTGGCTTACAATGAATATTACTGCGGATGGTGAGTGTTACCCTTGTTGCATTTTGAGAGGAGTAAAGGAGTATAGTTTTGGGAATATAAATGATGAATCCCTTTGGGATATAGTATATGGTTCAAAGAGGAAAAATCTTATAAGGAACATAATACCTTCTAAGTGCCCCGTTTGTATATGGGGAGAAAAAGCTCAATTTCTTGAGTATCTTGTAGAGGGGGGTGGGCATTGTGAGTTTGTATGATGTGATTGCATGTACTCCGTATTACGGGAATATTGAACCTGAAACTTGGGTATGCATGTTTAAACTTGAAAAAGAAGATGTTATCAAAGAATGGATTAGAAGGAGGGGGCAACCAACATCGAAGGTAAGGAATATGTTGGTTAAGGATTTCTTGGAGAAAGATTCAAAATATTTGCTTTTTGTAGATGGGGATGCCATATGTAATAAAATATTAGTTGGTGGGTTGTTTAAGATGAATAAACCCATAGTAAGCCCTTTAACGTTATTGACTGAACCTCCTTATCCTATATCAGCTTTGGTTAAAGGAACAGAGAGAAAATATGATTTTATATTAAACCCAAAACCAAACTCTATTTTAGAAGTTGAAGGAGTAGGGATGCATTGTACCTTAATTAAGAGAGAAGTCTTTGAGAAGGTAGAACACCCTTGGTATGAATACAAATGGCACGATGATGTCAATGCTTATATTGGGGAGGATTTATATTTTTGTCTCAAAGCAAAGGAAAAAGGATATAGTTCCTATATCCACACAGGGATATGTTCACCACATATAGGTATAATGAAATTTGCTGTTGCTGGAGTAATTACAGGGGATGAAAAAGATGAAGGTAACATGGTGTAATAATAGAGAATGTAGTTGCGGGCTAATGCTTGTGCAATTAGAAAAGAAGGATATATTGGGCATAAAAGATTGGAAAGTTGGTGGAATTAAAATACCAAATATCATAATTAAGGAGATGGTTATTTGTAGAGAGGTCAAAAATAAAAATGTCAATACATTTAATTATATCCATCATAATATCCTTCAAAGAGAAAAAAAGGAAGGAGATTATATGGAAAAGGAAGGAGTTGAAACTAAAAAGGAAGGGACTGAAACAGGAGAGAAAGAACATGAGTGATGTAGATGTTGTGATAGCTACACCATTTTTTGGCGACCCCCCACCAGAATATTGGTTGTCTCTTATAAAGGTGATAACCAACGATTTTAAATTAAGGGAGGATGCAAAATTCGATAAGTATAACCTTGGGATTATTCACAGGGAGGGATTTCCCCTTGATGAAATCAGGAATACTTTGGTAGAGGATTTTTTGGAAATAACGGATTACAACAAGAACCCTGATAGTAGGATGCTGTTAGTGGATTCTGACGCTTATATACCTCAAGAAACTGTTAATGAGTTGTTTCAATGGGACGTGGATATAGTTACGGCAATAAATGTAAAAACATCCAAACCACATAAGATTACCTCATTCATACAAAAAGAGGATGGGTATCATCACGTTGATATTGAGTTCGGAAAAGATTTAGTTGATATAGATGCAACAGGTATGCATTGTATAATGGTAAAGAGGAAGGTGTTTGAGACTATTAAAAAACCTTACTTCAAACATATAACTGGGGGGTTAAGTGAGGATATGTATTTTAGTAAAAAAGTAAAGGATTCTGGGTTTAAAATATGGTTAGACACTAATATTTCAACAGGACACATAGGTAGAAAGTTATATGGGTATGTAGATTACTATTCATATAGGGTAATGGGGGTGAGTAATAATGAAAAAGAAGGAAAAAAGGGTTAGTCGTAATCTCTTTGAATGGGTGGGTGAAACTACAAAAAGGGTAAAAAAGGGCAAAAAATTTAAAAAACCATTGTGTAATAAAAGGAAAGAATTATATGAAGCAGAAATTAGGGCATTTGAAGAAGAATTGATTGAGTTGAATAAAAGGGAAAGAAGAGCCGACCAAAAATTGGAAAATTTAAGTGGTGATATAGCACTTAGGGTAATAAGGGGAAAATTGCCACACGGTATGTACGGAGTAACAAGTACAAGTAGTACAAATGATTTAATTTCATCATTTAGTGAGGAGATGAGGAATATTGCTCGTCAATTTCTGGGTACAGCCAAAGGAGGCTTAGCAATCCAAAGTAGTGATAAAAGCGATTTAAGTGCTTTTGGAAAAATTGATTTTGGTGAAGTTGTATCGAAACAACAAACTGAATTATTGAAAAAACCAGAAGAAAAGAGACCTATCAGGAGAATATTGATAGAGGGCATTAAGAAAAAAAAAGAAAAACTAAGGTATCAAGGTAATTTCAGCCTTATGTTCACCAATAGTAGTATCCTTCCCCGAGAAGTCCGAACTATTAGAAAAATGTAGCATCATTATATTCATGACACGCCTCCGAGAATAGTGGTTGTTTTGGTATATCTTTCATTAGTTTTTGGTCTTTATTCCCATAATTTTCGAGCAAGACTTTAACTCTGGTTTTAAGCCCATCAACATCCCCAAGTTTTGTAAGAATACACCCCTTACCTTTTGTTATTTCGTCAAAAGTAGGTAAATCATACCCTATGAATGGGATATCACAGTACATAGCCTCCGCAACAAACATACCATACCCTTCCCATACTGATGCACTTAACATAATTTTGGATGAGCGAATAATTGAAAATTTTTCAGTCTCACTTATATTTGTAAAACACTTAACATTATCTTTTTCAATGGGTTTATCTGTTATCAATGCCATTTTTAGGTTTAAGTTTTGGGATATATTTATACAATCCTCAACCCCCTTATATGGTACAATCCTTCCTATTACACATACATCATATATTTTTTCGTTTATTATAAAGGAATCTCTATCATTCCTGATTAAGGGTGGGGCTACTATGATGTGCTTTGGACATATCCATTTGGTCTTTTGAATATATTCCTTTGCCCATTTGGTGGAGACTATTATATTAGAACCTTCACAAGATTGGGCTAATAATTTTTCCTCAACATTACCTCCATCAATATATCTGCCGTTATAAATTTGTTTTTGTATATGCGTTGGCAGTTCCCTTGAGTATGGAATCATGTCAAACACGAATATATAACATTCTGCTTTTAATTCTTCAGAAATTTTTTTAGCAATCATACACGATGAGGGGGTTCCAATAACTATATCATACTTTTCCTTTATGTCTAAAATATCTTGAATCTCTCTCTTTTTTATCCTTGTAAAGGGAAGTTCTGCTTTGGTGTATAAGTCTATTGTATGTCCATATTTTTTAAATATTTCAAGATAGGAGCATAAGTGCATCATAGAACCCCAATAACCATTAAGGGGTTGGATTTCTATGGTTAATATTTTCATCTGTTACCTCATGATTTGTTCTACCAAATTTTTCTTGTACTTTCTTTTTTGCTATCATAATTACGAGGTCTCTGAGGTCTTCTTCTTTTGTTCGTAATATGAGTTCATTTACAATTTCGGAAGCTGATACTATCCTTAATGAGGAGAATTTTAATATTTTTTCGTGTGCCTCTTTACAAACTACAATATGTTGGGTGGGTGAAGAGCTCATTCCGTAGAATAATAGATTTATAACTATTTAATTTTTTTTAAATTAAGTTAAGTCAACTTAATCATACATAATGTATTAGAAGGATATATATACGATAATTTTTAATAAAGGTACAATGGTAATTGTTGCAAGGCTTATTAACCCTGCAAAAAATAAAGGGAGGAAGATTACTATGGATGTAAAGAAAAAAAGTGCATTAATGAAAAAAGTTTTTGCAAAGTATGCAAAACAGCCTGGGCATTGGTTCTATAAAGTAAAACACGGTGGAGTTCCCAAGAAAAAGAGAGTAGCAAACGCAGGAACGAAAGCAGGTGCAAGGAAAGCTGTCAAGACAAAGAGAGCAAAAAGCATTCTGAAAAAAGCTGCAAAGAAAGCTGTGAGAACTAAGAAAAGGCTTGGAATATACCCGTTTGGTAAGAAAAAGAGAGTAGCAAACGCAGGAACGAAAGCAGGTGCAAGGAAAGCTGTCAAGACAAAGAGAGCAAAAAGCATTCTGAAAAAAGCTGCAAAGAAAGCTGTGAGGACTAAAAAGAGACTTGGGATATATCCTTTCAAAAAGAAAAAGAGGTACAGTAAGAAAAAGAACCCAGAATTTGCAATGATAAAGGCAGAACAGGTACTACCAAAGGTTCAAGAGCTTGTCTCAATTAGCGGATTTAAACTCGACCTACCACACGTTGGTGGAACATTAGTAGGGCTGGGAGATACTGCTGCAGTAATGGCAATCACAGAAGGACTTACAGAAAATAGATGGGCATCACTACCAGTAGGTTTTATTGGTAACATAGGGTTCAGTGAATTATGGAAATACATTGGTTGGCACGACTTTGCAAGAGGACAGAGAGTCGGTGGATACATCGCACTGGGTGTAAAGCTTATTGCTAATGCTGTGGTTGGATTTTCAGGACTTGGCAAGGTTAAACCCACGGGGAATGTAATAGATGACATCATAAAAAAGATTCAAACTGGTGATTACCTTGAGGCTATAAAGCTACCAGTCTGGAAAGGACTCGGAGTGGACGATATGAAAATGGGGCTTGGGGTTATTACAAAACCCTATAAGAGAACTTGGGTAAACGACCCAACCCTTGCAGGACAAGCTGAAGAGGAAAGAAGGGCATTGTCCGAATTAAAGGAATTGAAGGCAAGGGAAAGACAAGCCAATGAAACCCTTGCACTTTATGGTGGAAAGGGAAGAGGTTCATCCAACCTCAAGGATGGAAGATACTTAGACCAGTTTGAGAATTTGATTTGAGGTGAATGTCCTATAAAGACAAAAAAACAGAGGTGAAAAGAATGCCGAAAAAACCATACGAAGAATTCTATGAGCAAAAACTCATGGGACTGCGAGGGCAGTTGGGGCAAGCACGAGATGTAGTTGCGAGAAAGGAGGCTCTGATTGCATCATTACAAGATAAAAGTGATGATGAAGCAGAAGCTACGAGACTTTTGGTGTCCGAGGAATTGGCTGAGGATGTGTTTGTTGATAGAATCAGCAAGCGTGTCTATAGAGTTACTCCCGATACACTGAGTTCTGGCGTGAACAACCCTGCGGGGGATTTTGGAACAGTTACGCAAAACGCAGTCAACCAAGAAGGAACAATCGGTGAGATGAGGATTCGGGCAGGTACGGAGTATCTGTTTGGAAAGCCACGAGACTACCATGGTGATGTTGAAGCACCGTATTCATATGGAAGTTTGTTGGATGTGACTGGCAGTGCTATTAACACAGGAACACTGAGAGTAAGATTGTTCGATGCAGGTGGAAACCATCTGAAGGGAACACCCCTGACCTGTGGTGCACCTACTTTGAACTACGCACATCCGTCCGATATAAGACTGAGAAGGTACTTCAATCCCGTCGGTGAGAAAAGGGGAATGGAAGGAGATATAATCAGAGTTACCTTTGAGTCAGGGACATCTATAAGCACCACAAGGAGTTCGTGGAATTTCGAGCTTATTTGTCTCACTAAACTTAGGTAAAGACATAAATAGTCGAGTATTTTGCCGACTATAATTTTTCCTTTTTTTTTAAGGAAAGGGTTTATACACCCAAGGAGGCTTATAGTAATATAAAGTGGGGGTCTATGAACAATATGAGAATGAAAAACTTTCAGAAAGAATGAATGAAGCACATGTAAAGGGGGAATAACTATGACGTCAGAACGAGAATTGGAATATTTAAAAAAAGGATTCAAAGAACCAAGCCTTGAATATCAGGAAAAATACAGGAAAAAGACAGGGTATTTATACACTGAAGATGTAAAAGATTTATATATGGAATCGCCACCATTAAGGGTTGCAGTCAGGGTTGACCGTGCATTAGACGCAAGAAAAGGTTCAGATACCCGAACGCAGGTGATGACAGAAAATGAATTAACCATCAGGCAGTTCCAACCCATGGCATATGGTGAATATGATATGGTTGCAGTCCATGGAGTCAGAGACCCCCAGACTTTTGAAGTTGCATTGGCTACTGTGGATTGGGCTTATCCATTTTACAGGGAATATAGAATCAAACCTGTAACAGGGGGGCAAGTATATAGAGCAAATAGTAAGGACTTTTTAAAAAATATTGATAGAATTGAGGTCATAAATGATTGCCCTGGGATTATTTGGGCATCAATAGATAAGGATGCAGCAACAAATTCAGGGATTATGTTAAGAACAGGGGAGGCAAGGTCTTTGCCATTCAAAGCCTTTAGATATATTAGTGTAATCGCACAATCATCAAGTGCATTGAATTATGTAAGGGTATTGTGTTCGGGGTGGAAAATTTTTGACGAAAATTGTGAAGGTTATGCAAATACAGTCCAAGCACAGGGTATGAGGGATGTAGTCAGACCTTTAACATCGTCTAACCCGCAGGATGCACCACCGTGAGGAGAATAAATGTCTAACATTGAAACAAGGTTGGTATCAAAGGCTATCCCGTCGCAAAGGCTTAGGACAGGCCAAAATGATGTAGATGCTGTAGAAATAGGTAGTGTAGCAAGGTTTGTAGTAAGTGTTATAGATGTTACTACTGGTGGAATAGCTGTTGGAAACATAACCCCAGGCACTTATACTTTATACCGTTCAAGGGCAGGGGGTATTTGGACACAGGTTGCGACTGGAACTAATACTGAAGCAATTGGAGAAATATATGCGGAACATACCTTCAGTGTGGCAAATGGATGGGCAGACGGTGATGATTTTAGGATGTCCTTTACGGGAATGTCTGCTTCTATTTCTGGGGAAGAGTCTTATATTTCCAACACTGAGTGGGTTGGGAGAATTACAAGAGAATCAGATATAGAATCAACAGTAATTTCTACCCACACAAACTTAGGTACTCATGAAACAGCCCAAGCTACTTCAAGAGGTGTAGTTTCAGCAAACTTAAATGCTACTGTAGGTTCAAGAGCAACACAAGCAAGTTTGGATTCCCATGAAGCTTCTCAACTTACGGAAAGGACAGCTCAGGCTACAAGTCGAGGAGTAGTAAGT
>Ga0180009_10002595_pt1 | contig 21209 bp, 20 predicted proteins | sample OS_PC_MetaG_FD_123537 | JGI IMG/M metagenome (GOLD analysis project Ga0180009, IMG submission 123537) | Groundwater microbial communities from the Aspo Hard Rock Laboratory (HRL) deep subsurface site, Sweden - OS_PC_MetaG | ecosystem: Environmental > Aquatic > Deep subsurface > Groundwater...
ACACTAATCTGACCCTCGGCCTGAGACTTGTCGACGAGCTCAAGTCGAGTCGCTCGGGTCGAAGGCCGTCCCATGGAATGAGGGAGGGTTAGGCGGATTTTTTTCAAAGAGCTAAAATGTTACGGTCATTTCATTATGGCAAATGCAGAGATTTAAGCCGAAGCACTTGTGGTTTCAGGGAATGAATATAGAGTAATCAGGATTGTGTGTCAATTATAACCATTTTTATGATTTCTTGAACGGGGCTTCTACAGCGGGTTTTATGGGCAGAAGACAGACAAACGCCGCGAGAGAAAGGGACATGGCTGAAACGATCACCACTGTGTAGCTGTTGGTAAAGTCGATGAGCATTCCCGCCAGTGGGGGACCAAACAGCCCTCCTATGCCGGCGGACGTGTAAAGAGCCCCCATGATCCCCCCCAGTCCTACCAGACCAAACATCTCGGCCGTCACCGCCGGTGACAGGGCGATGAATCCCCCGTAGGCGATGCCCATGACTATGGCGAAAACAAACAGCATCTTGAAGGAGCCCCCGGCACTCAACCAGAGCAGGAAACTCACGGCAAGTAGCAAGAAGGACCCACGGAGTACCCGCATCCGTCCGAGCCAGTCCCCCAAAGCCGCTAGCCCCAACCGACCAATGATGCTTCCCCCGCCGATTACCCCGAGCAAGGAAGCTGCGGCCACCTTACTCGTTCCATGCTCCTCGGCAAAGGCAGCTAGAAACACAAACGGTACAAACAGTGCCATGGACATCAACAAGGCCGAAAGGTAAAACCAGCGAAAGGCTGAAGTGCGGACGGCTTCCCCAATCCGAAGCGGTTCGGCTTCGCTCAGTCGGACGGGAGGTCTGGCAGCACCCAACAAACACACCGCCAGGACGGCTGGAGCTCCAAGTCCAAAGATCACGTAAGTTGTGCGCCATCCGTATAAGGCAATCAATTCGGCGGCAAGACGCGCGATCAAGAGTGTGCCTAGACCGACTCCTTCCACGGCCACCCCCGAAGCAATGGCGCGGCGTCGTTCAAACCACCCGACAACTGCCGCCAACATGGGCACATACCCGCAGGAAACTCCCACTCCCACTCCGACTCCATAGGTCAGGTAGCCGAGCCATAGGCGATCTACAAGAGATGTGAGAATGAGGCCCACGCCCATAACGACGGCGCCGACTGCCAGGACGGGCCGAGGCCCAAAGCGGTCAGCAACGCGTCCGCTCAACAGTCCAAGGCTAAAGTACAGAAAAGCGGTAATGGAAAACATTAGTGATGTCGCACTTTTTCCTGCCCCGAATTCTCCAGCCATGGAGGAGAAAAAAGCGCCAAAGCTGTAAGCGATCCCGAATACGGTGAACGTGGAAAAAAAAGTGGCGGCGACCACCACCCACCCCCGCCACGAATCGACTCCTGTAGGAATATCAATCGGGTATGTCTCTGTGTCCATGTCTTCCTCCCCTTTCGTATCCTTAAATTAGGGTAAAATTGAAAATTTTACAAGGAGTATGGACTTTTTAAACCCAGAAATTCACTAAAATTCACCATAATATTCAGGGTTCACTTTTCCCATCACCAAACCAAAATCTTAGAATCCCGGTGATCCTGTAAATCAATTTTTCTTGACTTCAGAAGCTCTTTATCGTTCCATTTAATAAGAATGTATCTTCTCAATAAATCGGGGGAATACCTCGTTGTAAAATATTCGTCTCCCGTTAAAATTCTTGTAGGGGTTTGATTTATCGAACCCTTGTACATTGGGCTTGATGAATCAAGCCCCTACAGAGCCCCGATTTATTGAGAAGATACGTAAGAATTAAAATAATTACTCAGGAGCCAGGAGTCAGAATTCAGGAGCCAGAATGAAGGGGAGGGAAAATATGGAGCGACAGGTCGTTGAAACCGATGTGCTGGTTGTTGGTGGCGGAGGTGCCGGCTTTAGAGCTGCCATTGGCGCTCGAGAAAAGGGGGTGGGGGTCACGCTATTGAGCAAAGGGCCGCTGGCTCGTTGCGGGGCAAGCCCCATGGCCGGTGCGGATTTCACGCTGGACGGCCGGAGCATGAGCAAAATCGATGGGCTCAACGGAGATCCCAATGATAGTCCGGAGAAGGTCTTTAACGACATCGTGACTCAAGGCTGTTACCTGAACAACCAGAAACTGGTGGAGCAGTATATCGGAAGGGCTCCCCAGTGCCTGAGGGAACTGATTGAATGGGGGATTGAGATCAGGCTTTCAGATGAACGTATGATCTTTACGAGCGGGATTGAGATCATGGATGCCTTGCTGAAAAAAGCAAGATCCGTAGGCATCGACCTGTTAGACGATGTGGCACTGCTTGATTTGATTACAGATGATGGTGGGGTTACCGGAGGACTGGGTCTCGACATCCGTTCAGGGGAATTCATCCAGTTTAAGGCCAAAGCTGTCGTTATGGCCACGGGTGGCTGGCACAAGGCCTTCTGGCCCAATACCGGCATGCGCGACCTTTCGGGCGAAGGGATCGCCATGGCGCACCGGGCAGGGGCGGATCTGGGAAACATGGAATTCATCACCTTTGCCTGCAACGTGATTTATGCACCTCCCATCTGGCGAGGAAGCATTGCCCCTTATATCCTGGGCCTGATGGTGGGCGGCCGGCTAACCAACAAGGAGGACGAGGAATTCCTGTTGAAGTACGATCCTTTCGTTGTGGATAAAGGCACATCAACCGAGTGGAACAAAAGCTTTGTTTCTTATGCCTGCATGAAAGAGATCAGGGCAGGCAAGGGACTGGCCAATGGTGGGGTTTACTACAGCAGGGGAGATGTCCCCTGGGAGAACGTGGAACTCATTGCCAATCTCGCCTTTCCCAAATGGAAATACAAGGCCATAGATCTATCTCAATGGAGCCGCATGCTCAAGAAAAACGAACCTATCGAGGTGGGTCCGGCCGTGGAATACTTCGAAGGCGGTATTGTGGTTAACGATCAATTTGAAACCAATGTGTCGGGATTATATGCAGCAGGCGAGTGTACGCTAGGGGCCTTTGGCGCCAATCGGGTCTTTTCCGCCATTACAGAGATGCTTGTGCATGGGGCCGATGCAGGAGCGCATGCTGCCGATTACGCGAAAGTTGGAAAGATATGTGATGTTGATGAAAAGGTCATTTCAAACCTGGAGGATCAACATAAAGCCCCACTCAATCGGCAGGCCGGCAGCAGGCCGGCCGAGGTGCGTCGGAGGGTTCAAGAGGCTGCTCACAAGTTACTCGGTCCCATTCGAACCCAGGGTGAGCTGGAATCTTTTCGGAATCTTTTGGAAGAGGTCAAAGGAAACGATCTGCCTAACTTGGCTGTTTCAACATCGAGCCGAATATACAACAAAGAGTGGCTCGATGCTCTTGAACTACATAACATCATCCAACTGCTTGACATGGCCACCCAATGCGCACTGGTGCGAACCGAGAGCAGGGGGGTTCACTTCAGGGAGGACTACCCTGAAACCGACAATGATAAATGGTTGAAAGAGAGCATTGTCAGGAGGGGAGCTGAGGGCTTTGAGGTGGATTCAAGGCCCGTGACCATCACATCCATGACCCCACCAACCGGAATTACACCTTATCTCGATTTTTTCAAAGAGATGATGGAAGCGCGTTCCGAAACCGGCGGCAAGCATTAGAGAGGAGGTGATCTATGACAAATGACATGATCCATGTGAAGGTCTTCCGGTTTGATCCCTCTCTGGACAAAAAATCCTACTATAAAACCTATGATGTCCCCTTCGAAAAGGGCATGAGCGCTATGGATGCTTTGGATTATATCTACCAGCATCAGGATAGCTCCATTGCGTATTATGACCATGCCGGCTGCTCCCTTGGCATCTGCGGTAAATGCACGGGCAAGATCAACGGCAGACCAGGGCTTCTATGCCAGACCCCCCTTGAAGGAGACGTGACTCTTGATCCCTTATCCGAAGGAAAGGTTCTGAAGGATCTGGTTGTGGAGAAAAAGAAGGCTGCCGCAGAAAAAGTGGCAACAGAATCATGAAATGAAATCGGGAGGGAAATATCATGGACGAGAATCGTAAAAAAGAGCTGGAGGCTATCATCACTGGCATTTGGCAGCAGATGGAATCATTCGGCACACGAATCGAGGAATCTATTCCGGCCGAAGAGGCGGCGGAAGACCGCCTGGCCCTGGGCCGCCGGATTGGCCGGCTCTATCTGGCCTTTTCCAGGGTCTTGATCGACCGTTTGGGAGAGGAGGAAGCCAAGAAGGCGATTCTTGAAGCTATCAGAGACTACTCATACTACTGTGCGGAAGCGCGAAAGAGAGGTATGGTGGACTTGCCCCAGCGTGGGATCCATAAAAAAACGGAAGTGGTGGAGGTGGACGGCCAAAAACGCCTTCGCTGTTACGGCTGCGGGATCGCTGAGGAGTTTGCCCATCAGGATGAGGAAAAATTGGGTGCGCTTTACTGTTACATTGATCCCTGCTCCTTCATGTTAACGCTGCCTAATATAAAGCTCTACCACAAGCAGATGGAACCTTTGGGTGCTGATTGTTGTGAGTTTGATCTGGCTATTGTCTCGGACGAAGAGATGAGGACCGTCCTCGATGAGGGCTTGGATTATAGGGACGTTGATCCCATAATAAAGGAAGGCACGGAAGGCCCGCTATTGAAAGGGGGCAAGAAGTAGATTGCTTTGGAAAATGAGGTCGGGGGTGGAACGATGATTTCATGTTATTTACTCAATATCCTGGGGATAAAACCCTTACGGGTGAATTCCAGGTCCGGATTTTAGGCGTTAGCCTTTTATGCTGCCGCTGAATATTGAGCAATTACATTTCATGTTATTCTTTTGGAGTTAGGTAGTGACAATGTTTATGCCACGGACATTAGGCCCACTTAGACCACCTCCGGAAGCTCACTCCTTGCTGATAAGGGTGACCAGGAATTGTCCCTGGAACCGGTGTGAGTTCTGTTCAGTGTTTAAGGGCCAAAGGTTCCGGTTGAGGACAGTGGCCGAGGTACAGGAGGACATCCTGGCGGCCAAGAGAGAGGCGGATTACATCAAGGCATGGGCGGGGCAGAAAGGTCATTCGACTGCTCTAACAGCCAGGTATAATGGCATCCTCTGGCTGGACCACGGATATGTGAACAGTGCCTTTCTTCAGGACTCAAACAGCCTCATCATGAAAGCAGAGCCCCTCGGTGAGATAGTGGAATTTCTATATGAGACATTCCCTAACCTGGAAAGGGTCTCTTCCTACGCCAGGGGGAAAACAGTGTGCAAGAGAAAGCCCGAGGAGTTAAAGCGTCTGCGGGAAGCGGGGCTTTCGAGGTTATACATGGGTCTGGAGACAGGGGATGACGAACTGTTAGTCTATATGAAGAAGGGAGCGACGGCGGCCGAGATGATTCAAGCTGGCCGTAAAGTGATGGAAGCTGGTTTTGAGCTTTCAGAATATGTGATGCCGGGTTTGGGGGGACGGGAGAGATGGGAGCAGCACGCCGAGAATACAGCGCGCGTTCTGAACGAGATAAATCCCCATTTTATCAGATTAAGAACCCTTCATCTAGCTGAGGGGACACCGCTTTATGAAAAGGCCAGGCGGGGTGAATTTCACGTGAGTTCAATGGAAGGGGTCCTTATAGAGATTCGAAGGCTTATTGAAAACTTGGATGTAACGTCTGAATTGATAACCAGTGATCAAGCTATGAATGCCTTCATGGGAGAATGCGATGGCAAGCTCCCTGAGGATAAAGAGAGCTTGCTCGAGTCCATTGACCGTGCCTTGACATGGTGGCGCGAGAAAGGGGAACCCAGACGCAATCCCTTCCTGGGGAGTCTTAACCGCTCTGTTGATTAACCTCTGAATTATCTTCCACTGCCTCGCCAGTCGGTCCCCCTGGCCATCATGTCCCTCCCTGATTATCAATGATCAGATCCTCCATCTCTGCATTTTTACCCGGGCCAATGGCCAGGGACTAAAAAACCGCCCTCCCGGATGGAAAGATATAGTCAAAGGCGACGAAATGTTGTATATTAGCTATGAAAATTCGAGAGGTTAAGGCCAAAAGAAATACAAAGGGGGCTATACCGGATAAACCGAAATGGATTTGAGTATGGCCATCAGCAGGATTTATTGTCTGATAAATATCAACTGCCTGTTATGGCCGTCATAATTGCTTGATCTATGAGTTAATTTAAGGTAAATTTCTTTAAGTTTCCAAATGATCGGTTTGTTTTTCAATTTCATTCGGTTAATGAGCACCATATATTTTGCAATCTACATGCTGAATACTTCGTAAGGAAATATGCTGCCCGACTGTGGTTGAATACTCAGCTCTCTTTCCATGACATACGACCAGCGCCGTGCTCATTACGGGCTCACTTTCTGGAGGGGAATCCATGGCCCGTCTTGAAGATCTCAAGGAGGGAGCGTCGGTAAAGGGCATCCGGCCGGATGGCCCGGTGACGATTATCAATGTCAAATGGCACGGCGATTCTGTTGTGGAGCTCACTTATAAAGACTCATCCGGTCGTCCGGGAAATGAACTCCTGTTCCGGGACAGAGAGCCCACCCTGGAAGTCATTGAGCCCGGGCAATCCTGGAGTTTTGATGCCGATGCGGCCATGCTTCGGTTGGTCTCTGAAGCGTACCGCATACGGATGGCCTATCTCTTTGATCCCCTGCTTGCCGTCCACACCTCTCTGATCGACCCCTTACCTCACCAGATTACCGCTGTTTACGAAGAGATGATCCCCCGGCAACCTCTTCGCTATCTGCTTGCCGATGACCCTGGGGCAGGCAAAACAATCATGGCTGGACTCTTCATCAAGGAATTGATGGTTCGGGGTGATCTGGATCGCTGTCTGATCGTCTGTCCTGGAAACCTTGTGGACCAGTGGCAGGATGAGCTCTATCGTCGGCTTCACCTCCCCTTTGAGATCCTGACCAATGATCGTCTCGAGGCTGCCCGCACGGGAAACGCCTTCCAGGAAATCCCCCTCCTCATTGCCCGGCTGGACAAACTAAGCCGCAACGAGGATGTACAGATCAAGCTCAGGCAGACCGACTGGGACCTTATCATATGTGATGAGGCCCACAAGATGTCGGCCTCATTTTTCAGCGGAGAGATCAAGGAGACCAAGCGCCGTAAGCTGGGAAGACTCCTTTCAGAACTCACCCGCCATTTTCTCCTCATGACCGCAACGCCCCACAACGGAAAGGAAGAGGACTTCCAGCTCTTCATGGCCTTTCTGGATGGCGATCGGTTCGAGGGCCGCTTCCGGGACGGCGTCCATGTGACCGATGTTACGGACCTGATGCGCCGCATGGTCAAGGAGAACTTGGTCAAATTTGACGGGACCCCCCTTTTTCCGGAAAGACTGGCTTATACTGTAACCTACAGACTATCCAACGAGGAAGCCGCTCTTTACGAGCAGGTGACGAACTATGTCCGTGATGAATTCAACAGGGCTGACGCCCTTGAAAGTGAAGGCCGTAAAGGGACCGTAGGCTTTGCTCTGACCATCCTTCAGCGCCGGCTTGCTTCGTCTCCGGAGGCCATCTATCAGTCCTTAAGGCGGAGAAAAGAAAAGCTGGAAAGCCGCCTTCGGGAAGAAGAACTGCTCAAGAGAGGGGCAGAGTCCCGTAGCAAATTAGAGAGAAGGGAACCAACAATAACTGAAGAGGACATCGAAGACCTGGAAGACGCAACCGATGCCGAGATCGAAGAGACGGAAGAGCAGATTGTGGACCTATCCACAGCCGCCCAGACCATTGCGGAACTCCAGGCAGAGATCAGCACGCTGAAAAACCTTGAAGCCCTTGCCTTAGATGTGCGCAGGAGCGGCCAGGACAAAAAATGGGAGGAACTCTCAAATCTCCTACAGGAAAACCGCAAGATGTTCGACCCTGAAGGCGCAAGGCGAAAGCTGGTGATCTTTACCGAGCATCGGGACACACTGAACTACCTGACCGATCGGATCCGAACCCTACTGGGACGCCCTGAGGCGGTCATCAACATTCACGGTAGCTTGGGAAGGGAGGACCGGAAAAAGGCAGAAGAGTCCTTTAAGCAGGACAAAAATGTTCAGATTCTGGTTGCCACAGACGCAGCGGGAGAAGGCATCAATCTCCAGCGTGCGCACCTGATGGTCAACTACGATCTCCCATGGAATCCCAATCGCATTGAGCAGCGTTTCGGCCGCATTCATCGTATCGGCCAGACCGAAGTATGCCATCTCTGGAACATGGTGGCCGAGGAGACCCGTGAAGGGGATGTGTATCTCACTCTTCTCAAAAAACTGGAAGCCGAAAGGGATGCCCTGGACACGGAGCGACTGAAGGGGCTCATAGAAGAAAAGGCCCTCACCCATGATTCCATGGACTCCTCCCGCATCCGTAAAATCCGCGAGGACATGGAGCGTGCCGAGGCACGCCGCCTCCAGCCCCACTTCATCGCATCCTTTTTTCTTGAGGCCTTCAAGATGCTCGGGGGTAGTGTTCAGGAACGTGAGCCAAAACGATACGAGATCAAGCACGTTCCTGCCGTCATCCGTAACCGTGATCGCCTGATTGGATTAGGGGAGCCGGTTCTCACCCGCTACGAAAGGATCTGCTTTGAAAAGGATCTGATCAGTATCCCAGGCAAACCCCTTGCGACTTTCGTGTGCCCGGGCCACCCCCTCCTCGATGCAACCACCGACATTGTTCTTGAACGCTATCGCAACCTTTTGAAACAGGGCGCCGTTTTCCTGAATGAATCAGATCCGGGTGAAGATGTCCGCGCCCTTTTCTATATCGAGCATTCCGTGGCGGATGCGCGCACCGACAAACGCGGTGAGCGCCGTGTGGTATCCCGGCAGATCCAGTTTGTGGAGATTGATGAGCAGGGGAACACAAGGAATGCCGGTTATGCACCCTACCTGGACTATCGCCCTCCAACGGAAGAGGAACGCTCCTTAATTGTGCCATCGCTCAATCAGGGATGGCTCCACGAGGATCTGGAATCTCGGGCGACCAGCTATGCGATTAATCATCTTGTGCCCAGGCACTTTAAAGAGGTGAAGGATCGCAATGAAGAGTTAATAGTAAAAACCATAGCCGCGGTAAAGGACAGGCTGACCAAGGAGATTGCCTACTGGGACCACCGCGCAGAGGAATTGAAGGCCCAGGAACTGGCCGGCAGGATCAACGCCAGAATTAACTCTGGCAAGGCCAGGGCACGTGCTGATGAACTCCAGGCCCGATTGCAGAATCGTCTGGAAGAACTGGAAAAAGAAAAACAGCTTTCGCCCCTTACGCCTGTGGTGATGGGTGGCGCCCTGGTTGTTCCTGGGGGCCTCATGGCTCGTCTCAAGGGAAAAAGAGATGATGTTCCCGATCTCTTTGCCAGGGAAACGAGACGGATTGAACAGATGGCCATGCAAGCCGTCATGGACATTGAAAGATCCCTGAAATATCTCCCCAGGGATGTCAGCCAGGACAATTGCGGGTATGACATCGAATCAGCCATCACGGACTCTGGAAAGCTACGCTTTATCGAGGTGAAGGGCCGGCTTCAGGGCGCAAAGACGGTCACGGTGACCAAAAATGAGATCCTGACCGCTCTGAACAAGCCGGACGATTTCATCCTGGCCATAGTCCTGGTGCCTCCCACTGAAGAGAGTCCAAGCGCTGACCCCTGGCAGATAGGAGATCCGGCGGCAAAATACGGAATAAGCCAGGATGGCTGCCGAATCTATTATGTACGTAAGCCTTTTACCAAAGAACCGGATTTCGGTGTAACAAGCGTGAATTATCACTTAGATGAATTGTTAGCAAAAGCCCAGTCCCCCTGTTAAATCATATAAAAATGTGATAATAAGACAAATAATACTTATTCTTAGGTTCACCATATAAGGAGATTGAACCATGCTAAAAAAAATGTCGCTTACAAATTTTAAATCCTGGAGCAATATTAGGGATATGCGTCTGGCTCCCATAACCGGCCTCTTTGGCACTAATAGTTCAGGAAAAAGCAGCTTAATTCAATTTTACTTAATGATGAAGCAGACTGTGGAATCCACTGACAGAACTCAGGTTTTGAACCTGGGAGATGAACGGAGTCTCGTTGCTCTTGGAACCTTTCGTGATGTGATCCATCAACATACTGAAGGGGGGAAACTAACATGCCAACTATCCTGGAAATTACCCAAGGAGTTGAAAATCGAAGATCCTGAACAAAAAAAGGAGACGCTGTTCAAGGATAACGAACTTGAATTCCGTGTCGAAATAACCGAAAACGGGGCAGGAAGGATTATCGTAACGAATCTGGGGTACCACTTCAGTGATTATGCCTTTTCCCTGAGACGAAGATCTGAAAAAGAAGCAAAATATAAACTGTCGTCATCTATTGGAAAGTTTAGTTTCAGTCGCCAACGAGGACGAGCATGGGATCTCCCTGCCCCTATAAAGTGTTATGGTTTTCCCGATCAGGTCAAAGCCTACTACAAGAATGCAGGTTTTTTGGCAGATTTTGAGCTGGCTTTTGAACAGATGTTCTCCAGGCTTTATTACCTTGGACCTCTACGCGAGTATCCAAAACGGCAATACACGTGGGCAGGGTCGCAACCAGCGGATATGGGACAACGGGGCGAAAAAGCGATTGATGCATTGCTGGCCTCTCGAGAACGGGAGCAAAAGATATCTCGAGGGAAAGGGTTGCGACGAATGACTGTTGAAGAGTATGTAGCTTATTGGTTAAAGGAATTAAAGGTGATCGATTTATTTTCTGTTGAGGCGATTACCAAGGACAGCAATCTTTATCGTGTCTGGGTGCAAAAGTCCGCCAAGAGTAGCAAAGTCCTGATTACCGACGTAGGATTTGGAGTATCCCAGGTCTTACCGGTAATTATCCTGTGTTATTACGTACCTGAAGGGTCAACAATCCTTTTGGAGCAGCCGGAGCTTCACCTCCATCCTTCAGTTCAATCGGGCCTGGCTGATGTCTTTATTGACGCCACAAAAAATCGTGGAATTCAGATAATCATTGAAAGCCATAGCGAGTATCTTCTTCGTCGTTTGCAGCGTCGCATTGCGGAAGAAGAGGTACCAAAAGATGATATAGCTCTATACTTCTGTGACATTTCCAAAGGGGTCTCAAAGCTTCGAGAACTCGATCTCGATCTTTTCGGTAATATAATAAATTGGCCCGATAATTTTTTTGGAGATGATTTTGGCGAGATGGCAGCAATGACACAGGCCACCATAAAGAGGAAAAAGAGGCAGAATGCATGAGAGCTGTTGTTGTAGATACAAATGTACCAGTCACGGCTAATGGTATGGCCGATCATGTCAGTGATTATTGTGTTAATAATTGTATCGAAAGACTCAAACAAGTCCGAAAAAAGGAAGTTCTCCTTCTGGATGATGGGATGCGTATTCTTCAGGAATATATGGGCTATCTCTCTCCGTCCGGCCAGCCTGGCTTTGGCGATATTTTTATGAAGTGGGTTTGGAATAATCAGTCAAATCCCAAACTCTGCAAGATAATTCCCATCACTTCACTTGATGAAAGACCATATTTTAGCGAGTTTCCGAACGATGATGAACTGGATGGTTTTGACCGTTCTGACCGTAAATTCGTAGCCGTGGCGAAAGCAAGCGGTCTTAATCCTCCGATCATAAATGCAACCGACACAGATTGGTGGGACTATCATCAGCCACTGCAACAAAATGGAATCCAAATAGAGTTCATCTGCCCCGAATTAATGGCTTGATTTGATATAACAGTAATCCGTTTCTTTCGAGCATTTTAACATTGTGCGCTTTGATTGTGCGCGCACAAAGATAGCGCACAAATCAATTAAAACAATAAGGCGTATCTAACTGGATTTAAAACTATTTTAATGTTCAAAAAAAATATTGCCCGCTCATTTGCCCGCGGGCAAACAAGCGGGCAATAGGACTGAATCAAAAAAATTGAAAACTTGAGGAGCCATTTTGGCACTTCAAGTTGGTGCGGAACAAGATACGAATCTATAACATTCACCGTGCAAGGGATGAGAAACCTAATGCTTGATCTAATAAGATCTAATCTTAACATGCTGTTTTTAATATGTAATCATGAGTTGGATTAGATTTAATTAGATCATAAAATAATAGAAAAACCTAAATAGGCAGGTTATGAGTAATCCAAATTACCGCAAAAAATTGATCGAAGTCGCCCTCCCTTTGGAGGCAATAAACCGGGAGTCTGCAAGGGAAAAATCCATCCGACATGGCCATCCCAGCACGTTACATCTCTGGTGGGCGAGGCGGCCATTGGCGGCATGCAGGGCGGTTCTTTTCGCTCAACTGGTGGATGATCCCTCGGCCCATCCTGACAAGTTCCCAACGGAGGAAGATCAAAAGAGTGAAAGAGAACGGCTTTTCAAGATCATTGAAGAACTAGTGAAGTGGAAGAACATCAACAATGAGAAGGTTCTTGAAGTGGCACGTCAAGAGATACTGAAGTCTACGGATGGCAATCCTCCTCCTGTTTTTGATCCCTTCTGCGGGGGTGGATCAATTCCTCTCGAAGCCCAGCGTTTGGGGCTTAAAGCCTATGCCAGTGATCTCAATCCTGTAGCTGTCCTTGTTACAAAAGCCCTTATAGAGATTCCTCCAAAGTTTTCAGGCAGACCTCCAGTGCATCCAGGTGCCCAGAAATCATCTCATTGGTACGGAACAAAAGGCCTCGCTGAAGATGTAAGATACTACGGCAAACAGATGCTATATGAGGCAGAAAAACTTATTGGTCATTTTTATCCTAAGGCAACGCTGCCAAAAGAATACGGAGGAGGAGAGGCAACAGTGATCTCGTGGCTATGGACAAGAACGGTCAAATGCCCCAATCCAGCTTGTGGGGCTCAGATGCCTCTTTTAGGTTCGTTTTCTCTTTGCTCTAAGAAAGGGAAGTCGGCTTGGATAGAGCCAGTAATAGAAAAAAATCAGTATCATTTCCAGATAAAAACAGGGAGTGGGAAGCCTCGAAAAGGAACAATGGATCGACGTGGCGGGACCTGCTTGTGTTGCAACACTCCTGTGCCATTTGAATACTTACGTTCTGAGGGTAAGGCTGATCGAATGGGAATGCGTCTCCTTGCAGTAGTGGTCGATGGGCATAAGGGAAAAGTTTACTTACCTCCTATTCAAGAACATGAAGAACTTCTCGAAAAAACTGGAGCAAATAATGCACCGGATACTCACATACCAGAGCAGGCACTCGGCTTTCGGGTACAACTTTACGGAATAAAAAGGCACCAAGACTTATTCAATTCTCGCCAATTACTTGCACTTTCTACCTTTTGTGACCTCGTTCCTAAGATCATAGAGACCGTACTAAATCATTCTGATGGGGATGAAGAATATGCTAAGGCCATAGCTACTTATCTGACATTTGCAATTGGTCGTTATGCGGACTATGGATCATCTATGACCTATTGGGATGATCGCGGACCCTCTATACAAAAAACATTCAGCCTCCCCACGCTTCAAATGAGATGGTCTTTCCCTGAAACTAACCCTTTTGCTTCCTTATTCAGGAAACTGGTCACGCATGGTTGAAAGCGTAGCAGCCAATCTGGATTTTCTGGGTCCAGTATTTTTTCATGGTGAGGTGATTCAACAGGACGCAACGGAACAAATTCATCGTAAGTTAAGTCATATTATAGTCAGTACTGATCCACCTTACTATGACAACATAGGATATGCTGCACTATCAGACTATTTTTATATATGGATGAGGCGTGCTGTTGGTGCGTTATACCATGAACTTTTTTCTACAGTTCTTACTCCCAAGAGTAATGAGCTTATTGCTGAACCGGCTCGTCATAATTCAATGAAAGAAGCATCAAAGTTCTTTGAAGCAGGCCTTTTCTCATTTTTTGATAATGTTCGCAAGGTGACAACTTTAGATTATCCTCTCACCGTTTTTTATGCATTTAGGCAAAGCGAGATAAATACAGCAAATGAAATCTATTCGACAGGATGGGAAGTCTTTTTGAATGGATTGATTCAGGCGGATTACCAAATTACCGCTACTTGGCCATTGAGGACTGAGCAATCAGGGGGATTGCGTTTAGTGGGTCGTAATGCGTTAGCGTCTTCAATAGTAGTTTCAGCTCGACCTCGTAATGAAGAAGCCAATATTACTACCCGTAGAGACTTTTTAAATATTCTAAAGAGAGAATTTCCTCCTGCGCTACGAGCACTTAAGCAAGGCAATATTGCTCCAGTAGATTTGGCTCAGGCATCTATAGGACCCGGAATGGCAATATTCTCTCGATATGACAAGATCTTGGAGGCTGACGGAAGTGCTATGAGCGTTAGATCCGCCCTGGCGCTCATAAATCAAGTATTAGATGAATACCTTACAGAGCAGGAAGGAGAATACGATGGAGATACCCGCTGGGCATTAGCGTGGTTCGAGCAGCAAGGGTTCGACGAAGGACCATTTGGAGAAGCAGAAACCCTTTCAAAGGCCAAGAACACGGCCGTGGATGCCCTGGTAAAAGCAGGTATTCTGGTGTCAAAGGCTGGCAAGGTACGGCTTCTTCGAAGAGAGGAATTGCTGGATGACTGGGACCCGACAAAAGATAAACGCCTTACTGTCTGGGAGGTTACCCAGCAACTTATCAGGGTATTGGTAGACAAAGGTAGCGAAGAGGCTGCTGCCGATCTCCTAAAAAAGGTGGGCGGATTGGGCGAGACGGGCCGGGACCTGGCCTACCGTCTTTATACCATTTGTGATCGAAAGAAATGGGCGCAGGAGGCTCTGGCATATAACAGCCTGGTGGTGGCTTGGCCGGAACTGGTGAAGCTGGCGGGACGGCAGAGGCCAGGTGCTCAAACTCAAGAAGAACTTTTTGATCGAGGGTAATGAAAAATGGCACTTAGCAACAGTGAGCGGATCGGAAAAGGCCTTGAGCTTCTAAGGAGTGGACTGGTTCCTTTTGTGGAGCGTGAGCTGCAGGCCGAATACGGCAAGCAGTGGCTGGAAACACTCAGGCACACTTTTCCAAAGGATCAAGATGCAATAAAAGATGGGATTGTCCAGTGGGATGCTCACAGGATACTTATGGTCATGTGGGAGCACTGGAATAGCGTTTTTAAAAAGACACTCGGCTATAATGAGCGGTCCTATGTGAGCGAATTAAGGGATGTGAGGAATCGATGGGCTCATCAAAACGCCTTTACCTATGACGATACCTATCGTGCCCTTGATTCCATGTCGAGGCTGCTGAGATCCGTTTCTGCAAAAGAGGCCGAAGAAATAGAAAAGATGGCCCAGGAGACCATGCGAGTCAGGTTTGCCGAACAGGCGCGGCAGGAGGTCCGGAAAAAGACTGTTGTGGCCGTAGAGGGAAGCCCTGCCGCAGGCCTCAAACCCTGGCGAGAGATCGTCACGCCCCACCCGGATGTGGCCAGTGGCCGCTATTACCAGGCCGAGTTTGCCGCTGACCTGGAACAGGTACGGGCCGGAAAGGCGAGCGGGGAATACGGAGAGCCAAAGGAATTCTTTCGCCGTACTTTCTTGACCATTGGATTGACCGATCTTTTGAAGGAGGCGCTTCTCCGGTTGACCAATAAAGGGGGCAGTCCCGTAGTGGAGCTTCAGACCAACTTCGGAGGGGGTAAGACCCACTCCATGCTGGCCCTCTACCACCTCTTTTCTGATGTACCGGCTAATGAGCTGGCAGGAATCGAAGAGATCCTGGATACCACCGGTATCGTCACAACGCCAAAGGTCTATCGGGCCGCCCTGGTTGGAACAGCACTAAACCCAGGACAACCTCATGCAAAGAAAAAAGGGATAGAGATAAGGGCACTCTGGGGAGAACTGGCCTGGCAACTGGGTGGATCGGAGGGGTATGCCCTTGTGGCAGGGAACGATGAGAATGGGACAAGCCCCGGCTCCCAGGTCTTGTCTGATTTGTTTAAACGATACAACCCCTGCCTTATCCTGATCGATGAATGGGTGGCCTATGTCCGTCAGACGTATGGAAAGATGGGGCTTCCCGGAGGTAGCTTCGACATCAATATGACATTTGCTCAGTCGATCACAGAGGCTGCCCGTGCAACGCCGGGTGCCTTGCTCGTGGCAAGCATCCCTTCATCAGACATCGAGATCGGGGGAGAAGGCGGCAAGGAGGCCCTTACCAGGCTGAAGAACACTTTTGGAAGAATGGAATCTCCTTGGCGGCCTGCGAGCGCAGAGGAAAGCTTCGAGATTGTGAGGCGAAGGCTGTTCGAACCTATTACAGACCCCAAGGACTTTGCGGCTCGTGATGCGGTGATCAAGGCTTTCGGCCAGCTTTACCGCGGCAGCAGGTCGGAATTCCCTCAAGGGTGCGCTGAAGGGGATTATGAAAGGCGACTGGAGAAGGCCTATCCCATTCACCCTGAACTGTTCGACCGGCTTTATGAAGACTGGGGTAGCCTTGAAAGGTTCCAGAGGACCCGCGGGGTGCTAAGACTCATGGCTTCTGTAATCTCAGAACTGTGGGATCGACAGGATTCAAGCCTTTTGATCATGCCTTCTTCTGTGCCCATGGATGCCCCTGCTGTCCAATCCGAGCTGACCCGCTACCTTGAGGACAACTGGCGGCCGGTGATGGAAAAGGATGTGGACGGACCAGAGGCCCTGCCTCTGAAAATCGACCGTGAAGTGCCTACGCTGGGACGCTACTCCGCTTCAAGGAGGGTGGCGCGAACGATCTACGTGGGATCTGCCCCCTTGGCGAAGGCCAAGAACCCGGGGATTGATGACCGCCGGATTCGGTTAGGCTGTGTCCAGCCAGGGGAAAATGTAGCTACCTTCGGCGATGCTTTAAGAAGGCTCACAGACCAGGGTACCCATCTTTACATAGACGGCAAACGCTATTGGTATTCCACCCAGCCAAGCGTCACACGGCTTGCTCAGGACCGGGCCGCCCAGCAGGAGATAGATCAGGTCTGGGAGGAGCTCAAAAGTCGGTTAAGGACAGATAAGCAGCGGGGAGAGTTTGCTGCCGTTCACACGGTACCGGATTCCACAGGCGATGTCCCTGATGAAATGGAGGCCCGGCTCGTGGTCCTGGGTCCGGAAAAGCCCCACACAGGAAAGGCAACGGATAGCAAGGCCCGGCTCGAGGCCGAACAGATCCTCCAAAATCGTGGCAACAGCCCAAGGATATTCAAAAACATGCTGGTTTTTCTTGCTCCCGACAAGGCCCGGTTGGATGACCTTGACCAGGCCATTCGGAACTACCTTGCCTGGGATTCCATATGGAAAGAGAGGGAGACCCTGAATCTGGATGCCTTCCAATCCAACCAGGCCTCCACGAAACGAGAGCAGGCAGAAGAAACGGTTCAAAGCCGGATCAAAGAAACCTATATCTGGCTCCTTGTCCCGCTTCAGCCAGATCCCCAGGGGGCCGTCGAGTGGCAGGAGTCCCATCTCCAGGGACAGGATGCCCTGGCTGTTAGAGCAGTCAAACGGCTCAGAAACGATGAAAACTTGATCACCCAGTTCTCGCCCACCCGCCTTCACCTGGAGCTCGACCGCTATCTATGGAAAGACGTGGATCACCTCAACCTGAAAAAGCTATGGGAGTATTTCGCTACGTATCTCTATCTGCCCCGGCTGAAAGACAGTGAAGTGTTAATCCAGGCGGTACAGGAAGGAGTTCAGCAAACGACCTGGGCAGAACATTTTGCGTATGCCGAAGGGTATGATGAGGACAAGAAACGTTATATGGGCCTTAAGGCCGGACAATTGACCTATGTGGTTCTGGATGCCCACAGCCTTGTTGTGAAGCCGGAAGCAGCAAAGAGGCAGTTAGAGAAGGAAAAGGAAGAGACTATCCCTGGGGCAGGAGAAGGAAGGGAACCAGGGAAGAAGGAGCCAGGGGAAAAAGAACCAGGGAAGAAAAAACAGGAAGAACCTGCCAAGCCCAGGCGATTTCACGGCTCTGTCACACTGGACGCAACGCGGCTTGGCAGAGATGCCGGAAAGGTCGGGGAAGAGATTGTCCAGCACCTCTATGCCCTTGTAGGCGCAGAATTGGAGGTCACCCTCGAGATTAGCGCCAAAATCCCGGACGGCGCCCCTGATCACGTCGTCCGAACAGTATCAGAAAACTGCAACACCCTTCATTTCAATAATTATGGATTTGAGGAAGAGTAGCTCTGTGGAGGATCAATTTCCATGAAGAAGATATGAAGAGGTACACCTTTAAATGAATGAGTGGAGAAAACAGCATGCGGGTGATTTGGAATGCTATGATGCCATGACAGAGGCGATAAGAACGGGTCGGCTTTATCAGACGATCCTTGGTCTGTTACCATGTGAAGTCCGTGACGCAAATTCAACGACTAAAAAGAAATATGGTGATAAAATGATGTCAAAGGATACAAATGATAAGCCCATTATCTTTACTCAACATGCCATTCAACGGATGAGGGAGCGGGGTGCAAGTGAGGGAGCAGTACGAGAGGCGATTCGAAATGGAGATAAAGAGCTTGTCAAGAAGGGGCGAATCCTTTACCGTTTTAATATGGAATTCAACAAGCATTGGGATGGTCGGTTCTTCCGTGTGCAGCAGGTTGCGCCTGTTGTTGTTGAAGAGAAAGATCGTATCATCGTAATAACTGTATACACATTTTATTTTCAGGAGGCTAAGGAAATATGAAAATCACTTACGACAAAGAGGCGGATGCTCTTTATATAAGGCTGTTAGAAGGAGAGTATCAATGTCGAGTCGTGCGATTGACTGATGACATTGCTTTAGATTTTGCAGCCGGTGAGAAGCTCGTTGGGATTGAAGTTCTGTCTGCAAGCCGGTTATTTGAGAAACCTGAAGAGCCGGTTATTGACCTCAAATCCCTCTTACCAAGGGTAGTAGCAGCATGAATTTTTTGAGGGAAGGAAGGCTTCGTGATTATGGATGACCCCCTTGTTGATTTCGATCCAGATTGTTATGCCCGCGGGAACCCATCGCCGGCAAACATCCAGAAAGGTTTTCCAGGCTCTCAGAGGGATAGGCGTGTCAAAGGATGTAATCGTAGTGACGGAACGGGATGTGGCCGAGCATGGGAAAAACCCATCGCTGGTATTGAAACCAGCCCTGGAAGAGGGGAGGGAGTTGTATGCGGACATTTCGATACACTCATGACCTGGAAGAGTTGATCACCGGCTTGAGGGGAAAAGGTCTTCTTGTTCCATCCGAGGTGGTGGATGCGGATGCTTTGACCAGTTTCGCCTGGGAGGCAAGGTATCCCGGTCTCAACGAACCCGTAAACGAAGGGGACTATAAGGAAGCCCTTCGGCAGGCTGAAACCGTGGTTGCCTGGGCGGAAAAGAAGATCATGCGGTAATGTATCGAAAAGGAAAAGCAATGAATGTAATAGAACGAAAAATCCTTGAACGATTCAAAGGGCTCCTGGAAAAAAGACTTCAGGTGAGTCAGATCATTTTATTTGGGTCAAGGGCCAGAGGAGACGCCGTCTCTGATTCCGACATGGATCTCCTGGTAATTCTTGATAACTTCACTGAGGACGGGGAGGAGTATGTCAGTGAGTGCGCATGGGAGGCCGGTTTTGATCACGGCATTGTGATTGTGCCGGTAGTTTATGGCAAACAAGAATGGGAACATGGCCCGGAGCGATTCTCACTCTTGGCTCGTGCCATTGAAAAGGAAGGAGTATCCATATGAAGCTTGAAGAAACCGAGGTCCTTGTCACCTATCGTTTGGAACAGGCCCAAACGGCACTCGATGATGCCAAATACCTTTTGGATGGAGAATAAAGCGGGACGCTCTTTTAAAATTTAGTTTAAACAGTATCTACCTGAATTATAATAGGATATGAAACTAGGAAAACTTTGCAATTTATTTTATCAACGTTACTGGAGATCGAAATCATAGGCAAAAGAGTTTCCATTTTGATTGATTAAAAGAGCAATTGAATTTTAAAAGAGCATCCCGCTGCACACTAAAGCGTCATTTGAGGCAGTCGTTTTCTGATAAATTCGACGATCTTTTCCATAATGACGTCTTCAGACGCATCGGCTTCAAGATGATCGGAGTTTATGAGGTTCTCCTTGGCAGCCTGAAAGCTAAAACCGGCCCTGTTCAAATGTCCACCCCCATTCCCTAATTCTTTGCTTATGCCGGCTAGATCAAATTTATCGTTTGTAGCAAGATTATATAAACTCACTTTCCCAAGAATCTGATCGAATATGACGATGATTTTAAATTCCTTTCTAAAACGCCTTAGGTACTGTCGTAATCTTACATGGAATTCATGAAACGGCATTTTTTGGATGTGAAGAGAATCGGTTGCCTGTTTGGCCTTATAAACCATATGAGGGTCAAATTTCACATGAGCAATGTTGTCTAGAGATCTAATGCTATCAGTAGTTATTTTAAGTAAATGTTTTTCCCATGAATCCAGGGAAAAGATACTCCTTATTCTGCTTTGAGTTTCACCTCCCAGCTTCCTGATCTGCATATTTAACCTTTTTATGACTTCTTTTGGATATTTAGGTGAGTCTTTGGAGATGTCATTTTTCCTGAGATCAGCGATGATCCCGATATATAGCGGTACGGCAATTTCCGGATCCATATCTATTACAAGCTCTTCCATGAGGAGGAAAAGGACTTCACTCGTTGAGGAGCAGTTCCCTACCAGATTTAATGTGTTGCTTTCAGGATCAACTAGCGCATACCCCGCATGATGATCTATATTTACTTTGTATGGAAGACCGCGGGCTATTGACCAGACTTCTTCTGGAATATGTTCAGAGCCTGCACAATCGAGAATCGTCAACGCACCATAATCCGTAATCTTCTTGAAACAATCTTGAAGGACCTGGATGTCATACTGTCTCCCCTCCATTTTCCTGATACCCATTGCTTCCAAATCCAAAATATGGAGTTTGCTCATAGCCCCAAGGAATTGGAACTTTTCAGGCACGAAAGGCACACAGATGAGTGTTGAATCAATTCCGAGCTTACGGAGAATAAGCCCGAGTGCTACAGAAGATCCAAACGCATCACCATCTAAATATCGATGCATGGTAATGAGTATCTTTTTCCGCTGCCGTTTGAGTCCTTTTATTATGGCATCAAAGGATAATGCGAAATCTTTAAGATCTATATTAAAACCGGTTTTTACCTCTTTTCCCAAAGCAAGACCTTTCTAAGATAAGCTTTAAT
>Ga0180009_10002596_pt1 | contig 21208 bp, 18 predicted proteins | sample OS_PC_MetaG_FD_123537 | JGI IMG/M metagenome (GOLD analysis project Ga0180009, IMG submission 123537) | Groundwater microbial communities from the Aspo Hard Rock Laboratory (HRL) deep subsurface site, Sweden - OS_PC_MetaG | ecosystem: Environmental > Aquatic > Deep subsurface > Groundwater...
CGGCCAAGATCAGGAGCGGGCTGACGCCCGGCCGGGAGGTCGCCGTGGAGGTGGCCAAGAGACTCGAGGAAGCAGGTGTGGCGGCGATCGGGGTCCATCCACGGGCCGCCTCGCAGCTCTACCGGGGTCGCGCCGATCACGAAATCACGTCTCGCGTGGTGCAGGAGGTGGGCGTGCCCGTGCTCGCTTCCGGCGACGTGTTTGGCGCCGCAGCCGGTCAGCGTATCCTCGCCGAGACGGGCGCCGTGGCGGTGATGGTCGCGCGCGCGGCTCAGAGTGGCCCCTGGGTGGTCCGCGATATCCTCGACGGCGTCGATCGACCACAGCCGCCGCTTGCCGAGATCGTGACCGAGCTCCGTGTACTCCTCGCCGCCGCGGCCTCCGATATGGGCCCCGCGCGCTCGGCGCGGTGGATCAGGAAGTCGCTCGGTTGGTATCTGAAGGGCGCGGGCCTTCACGCCGATGTGGTCGACGGTCTGCGGCGCCACGTCGACGCCGTCTCTCTCGACTCTGCCCTGGAGTCGCTCACCCTGTCAGGCTGTTGAAGAACGAAACCTCGGCCGCGGGACCGCACTGGGCGGCGCCATGCGTCGTCCTCGGTCGCGCACGTAGCGCTGCTACGAGCGCTCCCTGCGTCCTTGCCTTGCGCGTACCCAGTGTACTCCCGCGGCGAAGCGTCATTCTTCAACAGCCTGGTAGGTCCGTCAGCTTCCTCGATTTGACTTTCTGGCCTTGGTTCACCTATACTCCCGGCCTGAATTCGCCCGGGCATACGTGCTGGTGGGAGAGGAAGGTCCAAGAGTGCAGAACAAGGAAATCGTCCTGACCCAAGAAGGTCTGAAGAAGCTCCAGGAAGAGATCGAGCGTCTCTCCACGGCGGAGCGCGAAGCTGTCGCGGAGCGCATCCGCGAGGCGCGGGACTTCGGTGATATCTCGGAGAACTCCGAGTACGATGCCGCCAAGAACGACCAGGCCATGCTGGAGCATCGCATCGGTCAGCTCGAGGAGAAGCTCCGGCGGGCCCGCGTGATCAAAGAGTCGGAGATCTCGCGCGACAAGGTCTCGGTGGGAGTGACGGTGACGTTGAGAGACCTCGACTACGAAGAGGACTTCACGTACCAGCTCGTGGGCTCCGCGGAAGCCGACCCCTCGAATCACAAGCTCTCGAACGAGTCTCCCGTGGGTCAGGCGATCCTCGGCAAGGCGGTGGGCGACACGGTGACCGTACCGGCGCCGATCGGATCGGTGCGTTATGAGGTCCTCAGTATCGAGGTCGTGTGAGTGAGTCCCGCCGGCGCCCCCACTGAACCTCCGGCGGGAGAGAGTGCCGGCAGCGGCGGTGAGGCGCCCGCGCCGGGCGATGTTGACGCGTCTGAGTCGGGTCACCGCCTCTCGGAGCTGGAACGCGAACGCCACGCAAAGGCCGATCGTCTGGCCGCAGGTGGCGTCGAGCTCTTCGCCCGTCGCTTCGAGCCGCGCACGACAGCGGCCGAAGTGCTGGAGGCGCACGACGGCCTAGAGGCGGGCGAGTCCGCCAAGGAGGCCTTCTACCGTGTGGCCGGCCGGGTGGTCGCCCGCCGGGAGCACGGCAAGGCCGCGTTCCTCACGGTGCGCGACGGATGGGACGATCTGCAGGTGTACGCCAACGTCAACACCATCGGGCGCGAGTCCTTCGACTCGTTCACAGGGCTCGACCTGGGCGATGTCGTCGGTGTCGAAGGGCATCCCTTCCGCACCAAGCGAGGCGAGCTCTCGCTGTTCGTGTCCTCATGGATACTGCTCACGAAGTCGTTCCGCTCTCCTCCCGAGAAGTGGCACGGGTTGCAGGACAGGGAGACCCGGTACCGCCAGCGCTACGCCGACCTGATCGCGAACCCTGAAGTGGGTCGTCAGCTGACCATGCGCAGCGAACTCGTGAGCGCCATGAGGCGGTTCCTCAGTGAACGGGGCTTCCTGGAGGTCGAGACGCCCATTCTCCAACCCCTCCCGGGGGGCGCCCTCGCCCGCCCTTTCTCGACGCATCACAACGCCCTCGACGTGCAGCTCTATCTGCGGATCGCTCCCGAGCTCTACCTGAAGCGTCTTCTCGTAGGGGGCTTCCCGCGGGTCTTCGAGATCGGGAAGAACTTCCGCAACGAGGGGATCTCGCCTATCCACAACCCTGAGTTCACCATGATGGAGCTCTATTGGGCCTACGTGGACTACCGGGAGATCATGGAGCTGGTGGAGGAGATGGTGCCGGCGATCGCCCTCGAGGTGCTCGGCACGACGAGCATCAGGGTGGAAGGGCGAGAGATCGAGCTGTCTGGCCCTTGGCCCCGGCGCACGGTCGATAGTCTGGTGCAGGGGGCGCTCGGTCTCACCATGGCAGAGATGCGAGCAGATGTAGCTGGAGCCCGCACACTTCTGCGGGCGAAGGGGGTCGATGTCGAAGGTCGCGACACGTTCTCCTCCCTCGTCGACAAGACACTGAAGCACCTGGTGTGGCCGCATGTGGTCGAGCCGATGTTCGCGGTAGATCACCCTGTGGAGCTCAGCCCTCTGGCCAAAGTCCACCCGCAGGATCCCACGCTGGTGGAGCGTTTCCAGCCGATCATCGGTGGTCGCGAGGTGGGCAACGCCTTCTCTGAGCTGAACGATCCCCGGGATCAGCGTCGCCGGTTCGAGGATCAGGCGGCGAGCAAGGCTGCGGGTGATGAGGAGGCCATGGTGCTCGACGAGGACTTCCTCCGGGCCCTCGAGTACGGTATGCCGCCGGCCGGCGGCCTGGGCATCGGGGTCGATAGACTGGCCATGCTGCTGCTGGGAGTCGACTCGATCCGAGACGTCATCCTCTTCCCTCAGCTTCGTCCGGAGGAGTTCTAGCCGGCCCGGCATCGGAGCTGCGAAACCCTGCTCGCCTGGAGCGGTCAGCACGGTCTCGGTGTGCTACAATGAACGAAGTTACGAACTCCTGTGTACTGCTCCAATGATAGTCTTGAGCAGGCATTTCGTGGTTAGATATCCGCTCGTGCGATGAATCCAGCCCGCCACGGCGGGCTGTGTGGTAAGAGAGGAGGCGGGCCACGTGTTCAGCGATGGTTCCGACTGGAAGGCCGCTCCCGGCGGTGCGCGCACCTGCGACGCGTGCGGTGCCGAGCCGGCCACCGTTCACGTGCTGCGCTTCGACGGCGAAGGCATGAACCATTCCCACCTCTGCCAGGAGTGCGCCGAAGGCGAAGCGGGCCAGGTGGAAGGCGCCGCCCTGGTGGTGGCCATGCCTGCGCCCGCGGCTGCGGGGGTCGTGCAGGGGCTTATTGTCGGCCGCTCCGTTGACGAGAACGGCGAGCTGTTCTCCCCCTTCTGCGTCGTGTGCGGCACGACCTTGAACGATTTCCGCGAGAGCGGCCTCTTCGGATGCGCCGCGTGTCACGAGCTGTTTCGCGGTCACATGGGCGAGGTGGAGGAATCGTCGGTCGAAGGCGTCGAGTATCAGGGGAAGATCCCTTTGCGGCTCCCGGGCGACAAGACCGAGCACAGAGAGGTGGTTCGGCTGCAGCGTATGCTGCGCGAGCTGATCGACTCCGAACGCTTCGAGGAGGCCGCCGGCGTGCGTGACCGCCTCACCCATATCGAGGCCGACTTCTCGAAGCGCAGGGTCGATGGATAGCGCGCTGATACTCGCCTCAGGACTCACCGTCTCTCGGAACGAGTTCGCGGCCCCCTTCCCCCACGTGGCCGACGAAGCCTCATTGCGTTCCGTCGCCGAGCGTGTCGAGAGTGTGCTGCGCAGGTGCGGCGACGCGGGTGAGTGGGAGGTGCAGCATCTTGAGGCGCTCCCCCCGGTCCAACGCAACTATCTGCTGGAACGCGGGCTGATGACACCGTCGTTTGCCGCCAATACAGGCTCGTGGCGGCTCTACGGGCTGTTCCAGGGCGGCCGTGCCGCGGTGGAGGTCAACGGGGGCGACCACCTCAGGCTCCTCACCTCGGGCCCGGGCGAGGTTCTGTCCGACCTGTGGGCTACCATCGACAGTGTGGACGACCAGTTGGAGACCGAGATCCCCTACGCGTTCGATGAGCGCTGGGGCTATCTCACGGCCCACCTCGACGATTCCGGAACCGGTCTGAGGGCCTACGCCACGATACACGTGCCGGGGCTCATGATCACCGGGCGCCTGGGAGGCATCGCTCTGGGCCTCGTCCGCCAAGGGCTCGGCCTGGCTCCGTTGTGGAACGGTGCGGGCGGGGTCTTCCAGGTTTTCAACAAGCGGGCTCAGGGTACATCCGAGAGGCGCATCACCGAGGCGGTGGCAGCTGCGTCGGCCGACATAGTCGATCAGGAACGCACAGTCCGCAAGAGGCTCTTCAGGGAGAATCCAGTGAGTGTGCGCGATCACATCGGTAGGGCGCTCGGTACGGCCCAGCAGGCCTGGTCGGTCTCCAACGCCGAGGGTCTCACCCTCGTCTCATCCATCCAAGTCGGCGTTGTCATGGGTCTCATCGAGGATTCCGGGTTTGGGGCCGAAGATACTCTTCGCATGATGAGGCGCATCCAGCCGGCCCATCTGGTCATCGATGAAGTAGGGCCGGGTTTCGCGGGTCTGGAAGACCCGCAGGTTGACGAAGTCCGGGCCCGCACCCTACGCCGTCTGCTCGCGGGAGCGCGCGCCGAGCTATAGAGAGGTAGCCATGTTCGAACGATTCACGGAGCGTGCACGACAGGTGGTGGTCCTCGCCCAAGAGGAGGCCCGCGATCTGAAGCACAGCTACATCGGGACCGAGCACCTTCTACTCGGCCTGCTGCGTGAGGGCGACGGCGTCGCCGCACGGGTGCTCACCACACTCGACGTGTCTCTTGAGGACGTGCGTAGCGAGATCATGCGCATCGTCGGCGAAGGTGAGCATGAGTCCCAGGGCCAGATTCCGTTCACGCCGCGCGCCAAGAAGGTGCTGGAGTTGGCCCTTCGGGAAGCCCTTTCCCTCGGCCACAACTACATTGGTACCGAGCATGTGCTCCTCGGGCTCGTGCGCGAGAGCGAAGGGGTGGCGGCCCGTATTCTGAACGACGTGGATGCCGACGCCGATCGTATCCGACAGGAAGTCATGCGTATCCTGTCGGGGCCGAGTCGCCGATCGCAGAAGTCGGGGGCGCCGGTAGGTCAGGCCAAGAAGGCTTCCAAGGTGCTCGACCAATTCGGTCGTAACCTCACGAAGTTCGCCGAGGAAGACAAGCTCGATCCCGTCATCGGTCGCGAGATGGAGATCGAACGGGTCATGCAGATCCTCTCGCGGCGCACCAAGAACAACCCCGTGCTCATCGGAGAGCCCGGTGTGGGTAAGACCGCCGTGGTCGAAGGGCTGGCCCGCCGCATCGCGGCCAACGAAGTTCCAGAGTTGCTCAAAGACAAGCAGATCTACACTCTCGACTTGGGCGCCCTCGTAGCCGGCTCCAAGTACCGCGGTGAGTTCGAAGAGCGTCTCAAGAAGGTGATGAAGGAGATCACCGAACGGGGCGACATCATCCTCTTCATCGATGAGATCCATAACCTGGTCGGCGCGGGCGCCGCGGAAGGAGCCATCGACGCAGCCTCCATCCTGAAGCCTGCGCTCGCCCGCGGCGAGCTCCAGACCATCGGTGCCACCACGATCGACGAGTACCGCAAGTACCTGGCCCGCGACGCGGCGCTGGAGCGGCGCTTCCAACAGATCACGGTGAAGGAGCCTTCGGTCGAAGAGACCCAGGAGATCCTCGCGGGTCTCCGCGACCGCTACGAGGCCCATCACCGCATCAGTATCACCGACGAAGCCTTGGAAGCCGCCGCCTACCTGGCCGATCGCTATATCAGCGACCGGTTCCTGCCCGACAAGGCTATCGACCTCATGGATGAGGCCGCCGCGCGGAAGCGTATCAAGTCCATGACGGCTCCCCCGGACTACAAGGAGCTCGAGGACAAGGTCCAGACCGTCCGCAAGGAGAAGGAAGCGGCGATCGAGGGGCAGGAGTTTGAGAAGGCCGCCAACCTGCGCGACCGTGAGCGCCGTCTCATCAACGAGAAGAAGGAGCTCGAAGAGCGGTGGAAGAACTCCGACGAGGGCTCCCGCGCTTCTATCGGTGAGGAAGAGATAGCCGAGGTCGTGGCCATGTGGACCGGCATCCCGGTGGTGAAACTCACCGAGGCCGAGACGCAGAAGCTCCTGCGCATGGAAGAGGAGCTCCACAGGCGTGTGGTCGGCCAGGATGAGGCTCTCACCGCTGTGTCGAAGGCCATCCGGAGGTCGCGTGCCGGTCTCAAAGACCCACGGCGCCCGGCTGGGTCTTTCATCTTCCTGGGCCCCTCGGGGGTCGGCAAGACCGAGCTGGCCCGCACCCTGGCCGAGTTCCTGTTCGGCGACGAGGACTCTCTCATCCAGGTGGACATGTCGGAGTACATGGAGAAACACTCCGTGAGTCGGCTCGTGGGTTCGCCTCCTGGCTACGTCGGCTACGACGAGGGTGGGCAGCTCACGGAATCCGTGCGGCGCAGGCCCTACAGCGTGGTCTTGCTCGACGAGATCGAGAAGGCCCACCCCGATGTGTTCAACATCCTTCTCCAGATCCTCGAGGATGGACGCCTTACGGACGCGCAGGGGCGCACGGTCGACTTCCGCAACACTATCGTGATCATGACGTCGAACATCGGGGCCGGCATCATCTCGAAGGGCCAGACTCTCGGCTTCGGCGAGCGAACGGATGACGGTGGTCTCGAGCACGGCGAGATGAAGACCCGGGTCATGGGCGAACTCAAGAAGGTCTTCCGCCCCGAGTTCCTGAACCGTATCGACGAGGTCATCGTGTTCCACAAGCTCACCAAAGACCAGGTCTACGACATTATCGACCTGCTCCTGGCGAGACTGCGCGTGCAGCTCGGTGATCGCGGTATCAACCTGGAACTCACCAACGAAGCCAAGGAGCGCCTGCTCGATGCTGGGTACGACCCGGGCATGGGCGCGCGTCCGCTGCGTCGCGCGATCCAGCGCATGGTGGAAGATGTCTTGGCTGAAGAGGTGCTCGCGGGGAGACTGCCGCCTGGTTCGACGGTGGTCATGGCTCGCGACGGAGATGAGTTGGTGGTGGCCGAGGTGCTGTCAGTATCTGCCGAGGTCTTGGTGGGCGAGGAATCGTAGCGGAACGGAGTCGATTGGCGCGAAGTCGCAGTATCTTCGTCTGCAATAGCTGCGGCTATCAGAGCTCGCGCTGGCTGGGCCGTTGCCCCGACTGCGACGAGTGGAACACGCTCCAGGAGGAGTTGGCTGCGGTGCGGGTGCTTCCTGGGGGTGGCCGCACAACCGCGGCCGCTCCGGTGCCGGTGAGGCTTTCTTCGGTCAGCGCCCACGCCGAGGAACGGGTGAGTTCAGGCCTGAGCGAGTTCGATCTCGTGCTCGGAGGCGGCTTGGTGCAGGGCTCTGTCGTGCTTGTTGGAGGTGAGCCGGGCATCGGGAAGAGCACCTTGCTCTTGCAGGCTCTGCTGGATCTGGAGGCCCGCGGGGTCTCGACACTGTTGGTGTCGGGCGAGGAGTCGCCTGCCCAGGTGAAGATGCGTGCGCGCCGGCTCGACGGTCCGGTGGATGATCTGCGCCTGATCGGCGAGACGCGGAGCGCCCCGGTCCTGGCGTGTCTCGAGGAGCACGCGCCGGCCGTGTGTGTCGTCGACAGCATCCAGACGCTGTGGTCCGAGGAGATCTCTTCGGCGCCCGGGTCGGTATCGCAGATCCGAGACGTTACAGGACAGCTGCTTCGGGTGGCGAAAGGGAATGGGATCACCATGCTGCTGGTGGGGCACGTGACCAAGGCCGGCGATCTGGCCGGGCCCCGTGTTCTCGAGCACATGGTCGACGCCGTCTTGTCGTTCGAGGGAGATCGCACCCGTCCGTACAGGATACTTCGGGCGGTGAAGAACCGCTTCGGTTCGACGAACGAGGTGGGTGTGTTCCAGATGACGGGCCGGGGGCTCGTGGGTGTGCCCGATCCGTCGGCTCTGTTCCTGGAAGACGGCCCGGCGAGTCCCGGGGCGGCGATACTGGCGGCGGTCGAAGGCTCGCGGTGCCTCCTGGCCGAAGTGCAGGCGCTGGTGGTGCCGAGTGCGCTCGCGATGCCCCGTCGAGTCACCCGGGGCGTCGACGGCAACCGGTTGGCGATGGTGACGGCGGTGCTCACGAGGCGGGCCGGCATGCGTCTGGGAGAGTGCGACATCTTCGTGAACGTGGGCGGGGGGCTGTCGGTGGAAGACCCGGCAGCCGACCTGCCCTTGGCCCTTGCCGTCGCCTCGGCTCTGCACGACAGGCCGCTACCGGGTGTGGCGGCTTTCGGGGAACTCAGTCTCACCGGGCGGGTACGGTACGTGGCTCACGGCGAGGTACGGGTGCAGGAGTTGGCCAGACACGGCATCGAGCGGGTTCTCGCCCCCCGCCGGAATGTGGACGAGCTTCGTGAGCGGGGCGCGGTGCCTCCGGGTGTGACGTTGCAGGCGGTCGAGGATATCCAGGACGTAGTGAGAGGTGTCATTGCCTAAGAAGCAGATTCCCCCTAGTGATCGACTCCTCGAGGCCCTTCGGCTGGTCGCACCTGGCACGGTGATCCGCGAAGCTCTCGACAATATCGTGCGCGCCCGAACCGGCGCCCTCCTCGTGTTCGCCGACAAGGACCAGGTGGACCCGTTGGTGACCGGCGGCATCCCGATCGGCGCCGAACTCACTCCCATGGTGGTATACGAGTTGGCGAAGATGGACGGGGGGATACTGTTCACGCGTGACGGCAGCCGTATCACTCACGCCAACGTCCACCTCATGCCCGATCCGAGCATCCCGTCGATGGAGACCGGCACGAGACATCGCACTGCCGAGCGGGTGGCCAAGCAGATCGACGCTCTCGTGCTGTCGATCTCGGCAGCCCGAGACGTCGTGTCTCTGTATATCGATGGCACCCGCTACGTGCTCGAAGAGATACGGGTGATCTTGACCAAGGCCAACCAAGCCCTTCAGACGCTCGAGAAGTACAAGTCGCGGCTCACCCAGGTATCCACTTCCCTGAGTGCTCTCGAGTTCGAGGACGCGGTCACGCTCTACGACGTGTTGAGCGTGCTCCAGCGGTCGGAGATGGTGTTGCGCGTGGCCCGGGAGATCGAGCGCTACATCGTGGAGCTGGGCGGCGAGGGCAGGCTCATCCGCATGCAGTTGGAAGAGCTGATGGTCGACGTGCGGGAGGACCAGAGGTCGGTACTGCTCGACTACCTACCCGATTTTGCCGATCTGAGCGCCGACGAGGTGGCTGTGGGTCTGAGTCGACTCGACTCCGACGCCATAGTGTCCCTGCCCCGCATCGGCGAACTGCTCGGGTACGCCGGCGATGTCGATCCCATCGAACTGCACGTCTCGGCGAGGGGCCACCGCATGCTGCGCAAGATCCCGCGCCTCCCGAAGGGCGTCATCGTGAACCTGGTCGGGGGGTTCTCGAGTCTCGAAGACATCATCAACGCCACCACCGATGAGCTGGTTGCCGTGGACGGAGTCAGCCCCGCGCGTGCTCACGACATCAAAGAAGGGTTCCTACGTCTGAGGGAGCTCAACCTGTTAGAGAGGTACGGATGATGGGTGAAGAAGTGGCTGTCACGTTCAAGGTGGGTGACAAGGTCGTCTACCCGCACCACGGAGCCGGCAGGGTGCTGGAGGTCTCCGACCGCGACGTGTGCGGCGACACCAAGGAGTACATGACCATCCGCATCCTCCACAACGACATGACCGTGATGGTGCCGGTGGAGAACGCGGAACGTGCCGGCATCCGCTCGGTGATCGACGAGGTGCTGGTGCACGAAGTCATGGGCGTGATCCGCAACGATCCCACCACCATGCCTATGAACTGGAACCGCCGCCTCAAACACAACCGTGACAAGATCAAGTCGGGGGATATCTTCGAGGTGGCCGACGTTGTGCGCAACCTCGCCCTTCGCGACGCCGAGAAGGGGCTCTCCACGGGCGAGAAGCAGATGTTCGGTCGCGTGAAGAAGATCCTGGCGTCGGAGCTGATGTACGCCATGCGGGTCACCGAGGACGAATCGCTTGCGAGGTTGGAGGAGCTGCTCACAGAGATCTGCGACCGCACGAGCTGCGAGTAGTCGGTCAGATAGGAGGGAAAGGAGGGGAGGTGCGAGCGATAGTCTTGTTGACCCGCGTGATCCTCACCATCGTGGGAGGGGTCGCGGGCTACGAAGCGGCGAACCTGGGCTTGTCTTATGCGTCCTTATCTAATCGTTATTCGCTTCTGTTGTTGGGCCTGGGTATCGTCGTCGGAGCCGCCGTCGGTCTTGTTCTCGGGGGAGTAGTCGCCCGCCAGGTTTTTCGCTTGGGCGCGTGGCTCGAGCGCGTCACCGCCAGAGTGAGCGCGGCTGCGCTGCTGGTCACGAGCCTTGGGCTCGTCCTCGGGCTTGGGGTTGCCGCGCTCGCCAGCTTGGCGGTCAGAGATCTTCCGGTAGTGGGTGTGTTCCTCCTTCCGCTGATCTTCGCGGCCGGTGGGTACCTGTTCGCGTTCCTCGCGTACACGCGGCACGTAGACATCGGCCGTGTGCTCGGTTTCAAGAACATAGGTGCCGACCGTTCCGGCGGCGACCATCCTCCGAAGATACTCGACACCTCGGTGATCATCGACGCCCGCATCGGCGACATCGTGCCCACGCACTTCCTGGAGGGTGACCTGGTCATCCCGGCCTTCGTACTCGAGGAGCTGCAGTCGATCGCAGACGCCACCGATTCGCAACGCCGCGCGCGCGGCCGGCGCGGACTCGAGTGCGTCCAACACCTCCAGGACACGTACGATCGCGTGGTCATCGTCGATCGCGATTTCCCGGGCATCGTCGAGGTGGACGCCAAGCTGCTGAAACTGGCGAAGGAGATGGGCGGCGGCATCCTCACGACGGACTACAACCTGAACAAGGTCGCCCAGATCCAGGGCGTGACGGTGCTGAACGTGAACGAGCTGGCCAACGCGCTGAAACCGGTGCTCTTGCCGGGCGAGAGTCTCGCCGTGCGGGTGATCCGCGAGGGCAAGGAGGAGGATCAAGGCGTCGCCTATCTGGACGACGGCACCATGGTCGTGGTGGAAGGTGGCCGTAGCAAGGTGGGCCAGGAGATCCACGTGCAGGTTACCTCGGTGCTCCAGAACCCTTCGGGGAAGATGGTCTTCACCAAACTGGCCTCGTGATCAGCGCATGAGCCCCCGCCGCGACGCCTCCAACGACGCCTCCGCGCCCGAGCCGGGCCGCCTCGCGATCATCGTGGCCGCCGGCGGCCACGGCGTCCGCCTGAAGGGCAACCAGCCAAAGCAGTACGTGGACCTTCTCGGGGTGCCGATGGTGCAGCGCACCATCGCAGCCCTCGATTCCTGCAAGGCGGTCGATCGGATCGTGGTCGTGGTCAACGCGGAAGACGTGGACTACTGTCACGGGGAGATCGTGGCCGAGCGGTTCTCCAAGGTGGTGGCTGTGGTCGGAGGGGGGGAGGAGCGGGCCTTCTCCGTGAGGAACGGCTTCAACGCTCTGCGCCGGATCGGGGCTACCGAGTTCGTTGGAGTGCACGACGGGGCTCGGCCCCTCGTGCGTTGCGAGGAGATCACCCGCGCTCGAGCCAGACTGGCCGCCGCGGCAACGCTGGCCGGCGTCGTTCTGGCCGTGCCCAGCGTGGACACCCTGAAGCGCGTGGACGCCAAGGGCCTCGTGGTCGAGACGCCGGAGCGGGGACGCTTCTGGCGGGCTCAGACCCCCCAGATATTCCGGTGGGAGCGCTTCGCGGTCGCCTACGACCAACCCGACAGTGTCCTGGCCGCCGTCACTGATGACTCCTCCCTGGTGGAGGCCACCGGGGGGCGCGTGGTCGTGGTGGAGGGCTCACCCGACAACTTAAAGATCACGGACCCCGGCGACGTGCGCGCGGCCGAGCAGATCCTGGCGGCGCGCAGGCGATGAACGGCGATCCGGAGCTCGGGAAGAGCACCGGCCTACCCGGGGACGCCGGTCCATCTGCGGCGAAGGTCGAGCCGCCGAAGGTCGAGCCGCCGGACACAGGCCCCCGCTACCGTACGGGCCTCGGCATCGACGCCCACCGCTTCGCGCATGACCGCCCTCTCGTGCTTGGGGGAGTGCGTTTGCGGGATGCAGACGGCCTCGCCGGTCACAGCGACGCCGACGTTCTCGTCCACGCCCTGATGGACGCTCTTCTCGGCGCGGCGGGTCTAGAGGATATCGGCCACTACTTCCCAGATTCCGATCCGGCGTACGCCGGAGCCGACAGCGTGGAACTCCTGCGTGAGGTGGTGCGCCTCCTTCACGAACGCGGCTGGCGCGTGGGGAACGCGGACGTGGTCGTCGTGTGCGAAGAACCGCGCATCGCGCCACACCGACCCTCCATGAAGCGTGTTCTCGCGCCGGTGCTCGCCATCCCCGAGGAGCGGCTCGGTATCCGTGGTACCACGACGGAAGGCATGGGCTTCCCCGGTCGGGGCGAGGGCATCCTGGCTCAGGCAGTGGCGCTGATCGAGCGGTGAGCCCGCGTGCCCACATTGCGTCGGGACCGATGCGATGACTCACATGCGAACCGACAACGTGGTGGAGGCCAAGCGTCGCGAGGCGCTCGTGCGCAAGCGCGAGACCTCTTCCCGCTTCACGCTCGTCAACCTCGTGGCTAACGCCGCGCTCATGGTGGCCAAGGGCGTGGTGGCTCTGCTCACCGGGAGCCTCTCCGTGATGGCCGATGCGGTGAATTCGTTGGCCGATACTGTCTACTCGATCGTTCTCGTGGTGGGCATGCGCTTCTCCCTTCGGCCGGCCGACCGCGGTCACCCGCAGGGTCATCGCGCCGTCGAGCCGCTGATCAGCTTGGTGATCGGGGTGACGATCGCATTGGTGGCGTACCAATTGGTGGTGCGCGGCATCCGTGGCATCACGGACCCACCGGAACTGGTGGCCACGCCGTGGACCGTCGTGGTCTTGCTGCTCGCGATGGCGGTGAAGGCGGGCCTCTCCCTGCAGGCGCGGCGCACCGCATCTGCCATACACTCGCCGGCGCTGAAGGCGGTGGGCAACGACGCCGCGGCCGACGTCCTTGCTTCCTTCGCAGCCCTCGTGGGATACGGCGGCAGCATCCTCGGAGCGCCTCTGGCCGACCCCGTCTGCAGCCTGGTCGTCGCCGCCTTCGTAGCGCGCACCGCCTTTGAAGTGCTGTGGGAGAACGTGGGGTTCATCGTGGGTCGGTCGGCGCCGCCGGAGGTGGAGCGGCGCGTCATGGAGATCGCCTGCGCGCCCGACATGGTGTGCGCGGTGCACGATCTGAAGGCGTATTTCCGTGGTCCGGAACTCCACGTGAGCTTTCACCTGGAGATCGACCGGAACGAGTCACTCCAGGCGGTGCACGATCTGGAGCAGCGGGTGCGTCTGGCTCTGCTCGATATCCCCGAAGTCGACGACGTCGCCGTGCACCTCGATCCGGTCGACTTGACGGTCACCCCGAGCGAGGTGGTGTAGCATAGTCGCGACCACCGCATACCTGGTTTGCCGACACGTACCCGCTTTGGGAGACGCATGACTGACGTTCGAGTGAGATTCGCCCCGAGCCCGACGGGCACGCTCCACATCGGGAGTGCCCGCACGGCGCTCTACAACCACCTGTTCGCGCGTCATCACGGCGGCACGCTTGTCCTGCGGGTCGAAGACACCGACCTCAAGCGCTCGCGGCGCGAGTACGAACTGAGCATCGTGCGCGACCTCCACTGGCTTGGTCTGCAGGCGGACGAGGGCCCCGATGTGGGCGGCCCGTATGGCCCATACCGGCAGAGCGAACGGGCTCCTCTGTACCAGGCGGGAGTAGAGAAGCTCCTCGAGTCCGGGCACGCCTACCATTGCTTCTGCACGCAGGAAAGGCTCGATGGGTTGAAGGCCCAGCAGCTTGCCGCGGGCCTCATGCCTACGTACGATCGCCTGTGCCGCGAACTGACAGCCGAAGCCGCGAAGGAGCGAATCGCCTCCGGGGAAGAGGCGACGGTGAGGTTCTTCGTCCCACAGGGAGACGTCACGTTCGACGACCTCATTCACGGGCCTATCACCTTCTCGTCCGATGTCATCGGGGATTTCATCATCCATCGCACCGATGGAGGCTTCGCCTACAACTACGCGGTGGTCATCGACGATGCGGGTATGCACGTGACCCACGTGGTGCGCGGCGAGGATCACATCAGCAACACGGCCCGGCAGTTGATGCTGTATGAGGCTCTGGGCGAGGAAGCGCCACACTACGCGCACCATTCGCTCATCCACGGAGCCGATGGCGGCAAGCTCTCGAAGCGTCACGGGGCCACCTCTATCGGTGAGTTCCGCGACATGGGCTACCTGCCCTCCGCGGTGGTGAACTACCTGGCCCTCCTCTCGTGGAGCCCCGGCGACGACCGTGAGAAGCTCACCCTGGAGGAGTTGGTCTCGGAGTTCGACATGGCGAGGGTTAGCAAGAGCGCCGCGATCTTCGACCTCGACAAGTTGAACTGGCTGAACGGCCTCTACATCCGGGAGTTGGCGGCGGAGGAGCTCTCGGAGTACATCCGCCCCTATCTGCATGAGGCCGGGCTCGAGTTCGACGAAGGCCAGCGGGAGATCGTCTCCGCCGCCATCCAGCCGAAACTGGTGACGTTCGGGGACGCCCCCATCCATGCACAGGTCTTTGCCGATGAGCCGATCCTGACCGCCTCCAGCCATCTCGAGGCGCTCGATGAGCCGGGCGCGGATATCGCGTTCGCCCTCCTGGCCGAGGCACTCGAAGCGCGAGATTCGGAATACTTCGCGCTCGAACAGGCGCGCATGATCCTGGCGCAGGTGGGTGACGGGTGCAGGGAACGAGGCATCAAGGGGAAGGCGATCTTCAAGCCGCTTCGTGTGGCCCTCACCGGTTGCGACCACGGGCCCGAACTCTTCTACCTGATCGCCGGATTGGGCCGGAGCCGCCTCTTGGCGCGCCTGCACACCGCACTCGGCTATCTCGCACAGCTGGGAGGCCGGTCGTGACGGGGATCGGCGAGGCGGGGGCCACCGAGGCCGGGGCCACCGAGGCCGATGTCGCCATGACGAGTGTTAGGCTCTACGACTCGCTCACCCAGGAGAAGCGCACCTTCGAGCCTCGCGACGGCGACCACGTGACCATGTACTTCTGCGGCCCCACCGTCTACAACTACATCCACCTCGGCAACGCGCGGCCCTTCGTCATCTCGATGGTGGCGAAGCGCTACTTCGAGTCGCTCGGGTACAAGGTCACCCTGGTGGAGAACATCACCGATGTCGACGACCGCATCATCCAGAAGGCGATCGCCGAGGGGCGCACCTCTGCCGACGTCGCCCGGGAGTTCGCCGACGCGTACATCGAAGATACCGACCGCCTGGGTCTCGGCCGCCCTGACATCGAGCCGTACGCCACTGAGCATATGCCCGAGATCATCGACCTCGTTGAGAGGCTGGTGGCGGCGGGCCACGCGTATCAGGCCGGCACCGACGTCTACTTCGATGTCGACACCTTCGAAGGTTACGGCAGTCTCTCGAAGCAGCAGACTGCCGAGATGAGGCACGGCGCCCGCATCACCCCCGGCGAAGCCAAAGCGGACGCCCTCGACTTCGCCTTGTGGAAGGGCGCCAAGCCGGGCGAGCCGTCTTGGGAGAGCCCTTGGGGCCCCGGCCGCCCGGGTTGGCACATAGAGTGCTCGGCCATGAGCCTGAAGTATCTGGGCCCCGGCTTCGATATCCATGGCGGCGGCCGCGACCTGATCTTCCCGCACCACGAGAACGAGATCGCGCAGGCCGAGGGCGCCCTGGGTGGAGAGTTCGTACGGTTCTGGGTGCACAACGGCATGCTGAACACGAAGGACGAGAAGATGTCCAAGAGCATCGGCAACATCTTCATGCTCCGCGAGGCTCTCAAGGAGTACCGGCCCGAGGTACTGATCGCGTTCTTCGTCGGCAGCCATTACCGCAGTCCGATGGACTTCAGCCGCGAACTCCTGGCCGAGGCGGGCCAACAGGTGGGACGGCTTCGCAACCTGTTCCGCACGCTCGACGACTACATCTCGGGCGGCGGCGACGCGGACGCGGTTCCTTCCGACGCGCGGGCCGCGGGCGCGCCCTCCTCAGACGCCGAGGTCCTCGCGGCAGCCGAAGCTCGCCGTGTCATCTTCGACGAGGCCCTCGCGGACGACCTGAACACGGCCGCCGCTCTGGGTGAGGTGTTCGCCTTGTCGCGAGAGGCGAACACGGCGCTGGCCGCAGGCACCCTCACCGCGATCGGGGCCTCGGCTCTGCGCAAGCGCATCGGCGCGATGGTGCACATCCTGGGGCTTGACGCCGCCGCGGAGGTGGACGACGAAGTGCCCGCCGACGTGCACGAGATGGCCACGCAACGCCAAGTGGCCCGCGCCGCCCGAGACTTCGCCGAAGCCGATCGCCTGCGTGACGCTATCCTCGCCCGCGGGTTCGAGGTGCGCGACAGCGCCGACGGTTTCAAGGTGGTGCCCGGCGAGTAGGAGAGGTCGTGGCCGATCGTGACAATAGGACCGGACGAGGCGGGGGTCGCCGCCGGGAGGCGGGGCATTCGCAAGCCCCTGTCCGTGGAACGGCGTCCGGCAGAGGCGGGGCACCGGGCCGTGGGCCGGCACCCGGCCCGGCGCCGACATCCAGCCCCATGAGCGCGGCCGGCCGCACGCCGAAAGGGGCGGCCGAGTCTCCAGTGGGCCACGGTCACGACGTGGTCTATGGCCGCAACCCCCTGCGCGAAGCCCTTCGGGGGCGCCGCCGGGTGCACCGGGTGTGGGTGCAGACCGGGAAGGCCGGCACCGACCTCACGGCTGAAGTGCACGGCTGGGCGACCGAAGCCGGGGTGTCCGCGCCGTCGCTGGAGGTTCGCAGCCTCGAAGAGCTGGGGGTCCTGGCCGCCAGCTCCGACCACCAGGGTGTCGTCGCCGAAGTGGATGCCTTCCCCTACACTCCGGAAGGCGAGGTGCTCGAGCGTTTCGATCTCGTCCTGGTGCTCGACCGCATCCAAGATCCGCACAACCTCGGGGCCATAGTCCGCACCGCAGAGGTGGCGGGCGCAGCGGTGGTGATCCCGCGGCACCGCACCGCCGTGGTCACGGCGGCGGTGGTGAAGGCGTCGGCCGGAGCCACTGAGCACGCCGCGGTAGCGCAGGTGCGCAACCTCACCGACTTCCTCTCCGACGCGAAGGCCGCCGGCTTCTGGGTGTACGGCGCCGACGCGTCGGCGACCACCTCGCACTACGACCACGACTATCAGGGCAAGACCGTCTTCGTGCTGGGCTCCGAGGGGGAGGGACTCGGTCGGCGTGTGAACCAGGCCTGCGATGTCGTGGTGCGGATACCCCAGGCCGGCCGCGTGGGTTCTTTGAACGTGAGCGTGTCGGCCGGTGTGCTGCTCTTCGAGGCTCACCGGCAGCGCGCGGGGAAGGCGACTGCCTCCAGCGACGACCAGGCCGGCGGCGACTCCGGCGCCCGCGGTGCCGGTGCTTCCGGCGACGAGGTCCCTGGTGGCGGCGTCTCCGGCACCCTCGGAGGTGACGCCCGATGACGGTCTACCTCATCGATGGTTACAACCTCATGCATGAGCTGCGCCGCGCCGGAGGTCGCGCGATGGCGAGCGACCTCGGCCCGGGCGAATTGGAGGACGAACGTCGGCATCTAGTCGATCGCATCGCGAGCTTCATGGGGGGCAGCTCGGACCGAGCCATCATCGCCTTCGACAGCAGCAACGCCGCGTTGCAACAAGGGCAGAGTGCAACGGCGAATGTGGAGGTGTTCTTCGGCTCTCTGGAGCGTTCTGCCGACGCCATCATCGAACGCACCACGTACCGCCTAAATGCAGCGGAAAACGTGGTTGTAGTCACCTCCGACTACGGGCTGCAGAAGACCACCTTCCTACCCAATGTGACCCGTCGTTCCAGTCGCCAATTCGCCTCTGATCTGCAAGAACACACAAGAGAGGTTGCAATTAGCGAGAAATGCACTAGAATGGTGCATCGTGTGGAGGATCGAATCCCTCGCGAAGGACTTGAGGGGTTGAAGGAGCTCCGCCGGCGCCTCGAAAGGGAGCCGGAAGGGGAGGGGAGCTGAACCCGGTGTAGGCGTGGTGCCGGGCGGAGACCCGGTCGACCGCGGCTTGGCGGAGGGAGGCGAGGCATGGAGAGCACCGCTCGTATGGGCTATCCGCTCATCGACTGGAACGACGACGAGCAGCTGGTCCGGCTCGCCAAGGCGGGCAACGGCGATGCCACGAAGCATCTCCTGAAGAAGTACCACTACTTCGTACGCATGAAGTCATACTCGTACTTCATCGCCGGCGGTGATGGCGACGACCTCATCCAAGAGGGTTACATCGGCCTCTTCAAGGCGATCCGGGACTACCGCGAGGAGAAAGCCCGCTCCTTCCGGAGCTTCGCCGAACTGTGCGTGACTCGGCAGATCATCACTGCCATCAAGACAGCGTCACGCCAGAAGCACGCTCCCTTGAACACCTACCTCAGTTTCAGCCACAGCCCGGCCGGCACCAGCGGATCCGACGATCGCACCTTGGCCGATCTCATCCCGTCTGGACGCACGAGCGACCCGGTGATGCAGGTGATCAGCACCGAGGAGTTGGCCAGTCTCATGGACTGCCTCCAGCGGCTGCTCAGCCCGCTTGAGTCGCAGGTGCTGCGCTTCTATCTTGAGGGCCACTCGTACGAGGTGATCGCGGAGTACATCGAGCACGACACCAAGACGGTGGACAACGCTCTGCAGCGCATCAAGCGCAAGGTCACTCTGCACCTGGACAGCCGCAAGGTCAACGGGGAGTAGCCCCGAGGCGGGCGCCCTCGGGACCGCCCGCGAACCGCCGGCGTACCTCTTCGCCCATCCCTCTTCGCCCCGCCGCCTCCTCCGATGACTCTTGTGGCGGTTGGCACAAGTAGATCCTGGGTACGTAGAGGACCATGGTGACCGCGACGCCATCGTCAAGACCACCCGGCTTGGGGCCGGGAACCGGGGGCGGCGGCGCCAGGCGCGAGCCGGGAGCAACATCAGCTGTTGGAAGATATACGATTGAGGAGCCTGTCATGAGCCACCCATCGAGCATGATGATGGTCATGCGGGACCGTCAGGCCGACATGCTGCGTGAAGCGTCCCGGGCCGCATGGCTCTCGGTGCCGTTTCGCTGCGTATACTCCGAAGTGCCGGCGCTGCGAGGCGCGGCGCCGAGCGGTCTTCGACCGGAACTTCCGGCAGGCGAAGAACTGGGGAACCAAGAACGGGAGCGACTGGATGGCTGTGGACGACAAGAAGGTGATCTACTCGATGATGCGGGTGGGGCGGGTGTTCCCACCGAAGAACCAGGTGCTGCACGACATCTCGCTCGGCTTCTTCTACGGGGCCAAGATCGGTGTGCTCGGTTTGAATGGGTCGGGGAAGAGCACCCTGCTGCGCATCATGGCCGGCATCGACCAGGACTACCAAGGAGAGATCGCCGCCGCCAAGGGTTACTCCGTCGGTCTTCTCGAGCAGGAGCCTCACCTCGACGAACAGAAGACAGTCATCCAGGTGATCCACGAAGCCGTGCAGCCCATCGTCGACCTCTTGGCCCGCTTCGACGAGGTCACCGCGAAGTTCGCCGAACCCGACGCCGATTTCGACGGCCTCATCGAGGAGCAGGGGAAGCTGCAGGACAAGCTCGACCGCGTGGACGCCTGGAACCTCGGCTCCCGCCTCGAGTTCGCCATGGGCGCCCTCAACTGCCCGCCCTCCGACACTCCCGTCTCGGTGCTATCGGGTGGCGAACGGCGGCGGGTGGCCCTCACCCGGCTGCTCCTGACGGAGCCTGACATCCTGCTGCTCGACGAGCCCACGAACCACCTCGACGCGGAGTCGGTCGCCTGGCTCGAGCGCCACCTGAGTGACTACAAGGGCACGGTGATCGCCGTCACCCACGACCGCTACTTCCTCGACAACGTCGCCGGCTGGATCCTGGAGCTCGACCGAGGGCACGGCATACCCTGGAAAGGCAACTACACCTCCTGGCTCGAGCAGAAGCAGGAGCGGCTGCGAGTGGAGGAGAAGAGCGAGTCGAAGCGTCAGAAGACTCTGCAGCGTGAGCTGGAGTGGATCCGCATGTCGCCGAAGGCCCGGCAGGCCAAGGGTCAGGCCCGATTGAACGCCTACGAGAGCCTTCTGAGCCAGGAGTCGGAGAAGCGTCGGGAGGACCGGGAGATCTATATCCCACCGGGCGCCCGCCTAGGCGACGTGGTGATCGATTTCGCCGACCTCGACAAAGCCTACGGCGAGCGGGTGCTACTCGACGACTTCAGCGCGAGCATCCCGCCGGGGTCCATCGTGGGCATCATCGGACCGAACGGCGTGGGCAAGACCACCCTCCTGCGCATGGTGACCGGCGCTGAGTCACCCGATGCCGGCACGATCACGGTGGGGGACACCGTGCAGCTCGCCTACGTCGACCAGTCCCGCACGCTCGACCCGCAGAAGTCGGTGTACGACGAGATCTCCGGCGGCAAGGAGACCCTGACCCTGGGCAAGCGCGAGATGAACGCCCGTGCCTACTGCGGGAGCTTCAACTTCCTGGGCCCCGATCAGCAGAAGAAGGCAGGGGTGCTGTCCGGCGGCGAGCGGAACCGGGTGCACCTCGCCAAGACCCTCACCGAGGGCGCCAATGTGCTCCTGCTCGACGAGCCCACCAACGACCTCGACGTCAATACCCTCCGGGCCCTGGAAGAGGGCCTGGAGTCGTTCGCGGGCTGCGCCGTGGTGGTGAGCCACGATCGCTGGTTCCTCGACCGCGTGGCCACGCATATCCTGGCATTCGAGGGCGAGGGACGCGCCCGCATGTTCCTCGGCAACTGGTCGGACTACGAGGCCGACTTCAAGCAGCGCTTCGGGGAAGAGCCGGGAACAGCCAGGGCACGGAAGCACCGGGGGTTGGAGCGATAGTGCACGGGCTGGGCCGGGACACTTCGTCGTGGGAGCGGTGCTCAGTTGATGGATCGTGGTAGAGGTGGCGTTAGGAACCGTCAAGAAAAAAGTAGGATATAGGCTGGGGGTGGCGAAGTAGTGTCCCATGATCGACGAACAGGCCATAGGAGAGCGTTACCGGGCGCTGGCGGGAGAGCTCGATGAGAGGC
>Ga0180009_10002597_pt1 | contig 21205 bp, 16 predicted proteins | sample OS_PC_MetaG_FD_123537 | JGI IMG/M metagenome (GOLD analysis project Ga0180009, IMG submission 123537) | Groundwater microbial communities from the Aspo Hard Rock Laboratory (HRL) deep subsurface site, Sweden - OS_PC_MetaG | ecosystem: Environmental > Aquatic > Deep subsurface > Groundwater...
ACCTTAAAAACAAGGCTCTTTAGGGGGAATGGGCATTAATTTTTGTTTTTGCTCTTTATAAATGGATTTGGTTCAATTTTGAGGAATTATCGAAGAGAAACAGGGGAATATGTCAAACATGAGATTCTTATATCTCATGAGGTTTCCGGCGTTTCCGCAGCCCCTTAAAGTGATACAAAAAGCATATCACTTTAGAAATGCGTGAGTGTAAAATAGTCCATTATAATGAACAATACAAGGTATTATTGCTCACCATAATGAGCAAAGTTTAAATATAAGTTGCGCTTTAATATTGCTATGATTCCGAAGGCAGTTTTAGGCACCGTAATAAAGGACCAGCTGAAAGAATTTGAAGCCCTGACAGACACCGTGCCAAGAAGCATTTTTCCGGAAGCAGCGTCATATAAGGGGGCTTCTGTGTTTATAGTGAAAGGTGTCAGGCGCTGCGGCAAAAGCACGCTGCTAAAGCAGGTAATAAAGGCAAAATTTGGGGAAGACTTCTATTACTTTAATTTTGATGATGAAAGGGTATTTGGGTTTAAAACAGAGGATTTTCAGCCATTAATGGAAACATTCATTGAAATATTTGGGAAACAAAAGAATGTATTTTTTGACGAGATACAAAACATTATTGGATGGGAGCTTTTTATCAACAGGATTCTGAGGCAGGGGTACCGCGTTTTTGTTACTGGCTCAAATTCAAATTTGCTTAGCAAAGAACTTGGAACCCATTTAACAGGAAGGCATGTGGACATTGAGCTTTATCCATTTTCGTTTGCAGAGTTTTTGAAAGCAAACAAAGTTCAGGTGCAATATGGGTTCTATGCGACAGAAGAAAAGGCATTGATTTCCAAAAAATTTAAAGAGTATTTTCAAGATGGAGGAATGCCGGAGAGGGTTGTTTTCTCAAATGAAGCCATTCTTATGCAAATCATTAATGATATAATCCAAAAAGATATTGTAAACAGGTACAATATAAGAAAGCCTGCGGAATTAAAAGCAGTAATACGATTCTTAATTGCAAATGCCGCAAATCCCGTAACCTACCGCTCATTAATGAATAATTTTAAAATAAAAAGCGCCAACACTGTCCAAAAATATATTAAATATACAGAAGAAACATGCCTATTGTTTGCAATCCACAAGTATGAAAGGAAATTAAAGAATTTTGATAAAAATCCAAAAAAGATTTACTGCGTTGATAATGGGATAATAGCAAAAAACACCCCCAATATAAATGAAAAAGAAGGCGCCCTGCTGGAAAATTTAATTGCAATCCAACTGAAGAGGCTTGGAAAAGAGTTTTACTATTATAAGGGGGAATCTGGTTCTGAATGTGATTTCATAATTCCGAAAGAAAAGCAAGCAATACAGGTATGCTATGCCTTGAGCCATGACAATAGAGAAAGAGAGTTAAAAGGCCTATTAGAAGCTATGAAGCATATTAAAGCAGAGCAAGGCATGATAATTACATTTGAACAAGAAGAACAAATAACAGAAGGCAACAAAAAAATAATAATAAAGCCGGCATGGCAATGGCTGCTGGAAAACGAATTGCCAATGACTCAGTAATCCCCCTAATTGTTGATACTCCCGGCGCCAATAAGCCTCTTTTTTTTCTCAATATCTCCCGCAAGGCTTCCGTCTTCTCCGCAATAAGCCCGCTCAACACCCCCCTGGAGCACCCAACCTGCCTTTATATAGGTTTCCAGTATATTAGCAACCTTTATAAAGAAGCTAAAGCCATATATTTGCTATGGAAGAAGCGCTAATACTTGAAGTCCTGAAAAAGTGGAACCTTTGGGAAAAGAAGATAGAAACCGGCATTAAAAGGGAAGAATATGTGAGGAAGATATACGATTTCATGGAACGCAGGGAAATTCTTGTGCTGAAAGGGATAAGAAGGGCGGGGAAGTCCACAATAATGAAACAGCTTATGGCTGAGCTTGTGCGAAAGGGCGTAGAGAAGAAGAGCATACTCTACCTGAATCTTGAGGACTATAACTTTTCCGGCAGCTTGAAAATACCCCTTTTTGAAGAAGTCCTTGCAGCATACAGGAATTATGCCAAAAACAAGGGGAAAGTATATTTCTTTATAGACGAAGCGCAAATGATACTTGAATGGGAAAAATGGATAAGAACCAAATATGACCTTGGAGAAAATATAAAGTTCATAATCTCCGGCTCCTCAGCTTCGCTGCTTTCAAAGGAGCTATCCGCATTGCTTACAGGAAGGAACCTTTCTTTTAAAATTATGCCCCTCTCATTCAAGGAATTTCTTATATTCAATAAAAAAGGAAAACTGAGCGAGTATTTATTGTATGGCGGATTCCCGGAAGTCGTGCTGGAAAAGTCGGAAGATAAGAAAGCAATGATACTCCGCCAATATTTTGAGGACATAATCCATAAAGATATAATAGACAAGTACAATATAAGAAACCCGAAACAGCTCATGGATATTGCAAAATATCTTGTAAGCAATGCAGGGGCAAAAGTCAGCATAAATAAATTAGGAAAGGTGTTTGGGCTTTCCAAGGATACCATATCAGCATATACCGGATATATGATTGACGCTTTTCTGCTGTTAGAGGTAACTGCCTTTTCCTATTCTGCTAAAATAAAGCATGATGTTTCCAAGCTGCCGAAATTGTACGTTATGGACAATGGGCTTATTAATGTAGTAAATATAAAGTATGCCAAAGAAAGATGGCGCTTATATGAAAACGCAGTTCTTGTAAAGCTTGCATCAGGGTTTGATGAAGTCAGCTACTGGGCAGATACAGGAAATGAAGTGGACTTTATTGCAGGCAGCCGCGCTATAAATGTTACTGCAACGGACAAAATCCCGGAAAGAGAGTTCAGGGGCTTGGAAGAATTCGGCAAGAAGCACAGGCAGTTTACGCCTGAAATTATCACTGAAACTGCCACAAAAGGCATTATGGTTTCAATAGGGGATTTCTTGAAAGAATAAGCGCGCAACATGCAGTGAATGAACACAAGCGAGATACTGCTGGTGCGGCTGAGTTTCTTTCTTTTTTTCTTCTTTATTCTTCCGCAGGGTTTCCTGGCGCTTCCATTAACCGAAAAGCTTATTAACCTACTGAGGTATATAAGTTATCAAATAAGATAACCTGCTAACAACAAATGGCAAAAACAATAGGACTGCTGAAAGAACTGGAAAGATACCCTGTATTTAACAATAAAATAGTCAGGGACATAACAAAAAAAGAAAGCAGTTATGCGAAGCTCCTTGTGCAGAGGCTTAAAAAGAAAAATCTCATTTATCCGCTCGGGCGGGACAGGTACACACTGCAAAAAGACCCGCTTGTCATTGCATCGCACATTGTCTGGCCATGCTATATCTCTTTATGGACAGCCCTGCGCTACCATAACCTCACAGAGCAGCTGCCTGAAGTGATATGGCTCATAACCACAAGGCAGAAAAGAGGAGCTATAAAACTGAAGAATGCAAAAATAAGGTTTGTTATCGTCAAGCCAAAGTTTTTTTTTGGCTATAGGAAAGAGAGCTATAATGGGTTTGACATATTTATAGCAGAGCCTGAGAAGGCGGTTATTGATGCTTTGGCGCTTAGAAGGGTTTCAGCTTCAGAGATATTTGATATCATAATGCGCCATGCAGGCGAGATAGAAAGCGGCAGGATTTTAAATTACCTGCTTATACTGAATAACAGAAGCATAGCAAAACGCCTCGGCTATATGCTCGACAAAGCAGGAAGGGATTATTTTAATGCGCTTGCGCCGCTCATCAGTGGAAAGTACGTTGCCCTTGACACCGCCATGCCGAAAAAAGGAAAAAGGAACAGAAAATGGAAGGTTATAGAAAATGTTAAGCAATGAAAGCCTTGAGAATATAGCAAGGTTTAAACATTTGAGCATGCAAAACGCAGAGAGGGATTACCTGCAGGATGTCCTTCTCTTCAGCATATATTCAAGAGCAGGGCGGGAACTCGTCTTTAAGGGCGGGACATGCCTGTTCAAGGCTTACAACCTTGACAGATTCAGCGAGGATCTTGATTTTACATTTTCAAGAAAAGGGGATATAAAAGGCATAATCAAAAATCTGCCAAACGATTTGCTGCTGCTTGGAATCCGGGCGCAGATAAAGGAAATCAAAGAGCATAAAAATGAGTTAAACGCGCGAATGCTGATAAACGGCCCGCTGTTCAGGGGGACAAAGGCAACGCAGTGCTTCATTCCGCTCAATATCAGCATGAAAGAGAAAGTGCTTCTTGAGCCAAGACAGGTTCGCTTAAACCCCCTATACGCGGAGCTGCCTTCTTTTGAGGTATTTGCAATGCATGAAAGGGAGATGCTGGCAGAGAAAGTCAGAGCCATAATATCAAGGGAGAAGCCACGCGATGTATATGATTTATGGCATCTGGTAAAGGCAAAAGGCATAAAGCCTGATTTTGAGGCAATTAACAAAAAACTGAAGCTTTACAGCCTTTCATTTTCCGCGGATTTATTCAGAGCAGCTGTAAATAGAAAAGAAAGATTGTGGGAATCAGACTTGCGCGGGCTTATGTTCAGGGAAGTGCCTCCATTTAAGAGCGTAAGCAGGGAGATTATTGGACTATTAGGGCAGCATTAGAGCGGCAGAATAGGCATAGGCTGATACTGAAATATTGGCCGCCAAATCATTGAAGAGGCTTAGCGAAAATGAAGAAGCAAAAAAAGAGTTTGATATCCCGCCGGGCATAACATTCTATAGTTCTGTAATATCACATGCTTATTACGCCATCTTTTATGCTGTAAAGGCGCTTCTGCTGGCAAAAGGCATTAAGACAAGCTCTCCGGAAATCCACAAAAAGACATATGGCGCCTTCAAGACAGAATTTGTGGACACAGGCATTCTTGATGTGAAACTGCTGAAAATCTACAGAGAGATGATTGTACGGGCAGATACTCTTCTTGAAATTTTCAAAGAAGAAAAAGGCAAGCGCGGGCGTTTTACTTATGCCACCATACCGCAAGCAAACATAAACCCGGCTGAAGAATCCTTGAAAAATGCGAGATTTTTCGTAGCGAATATGGGGAAAGTAATAGATAAAGACGTATGACACAATACACTGCCGGTGCTGGTAAGCATTTTCTTCTTCTTTATTTGTAGCGCGGCCTAACTATCTTCTGCCTGTTTTTGCTGTCAGTGTCTCTGTCCACCATAGCGGATGAATATACCCCTATAATTGTCCACTGCAATGGAAACCTTTATAAATAGAATAAACCCTTTAAAAGACATGCTTAACGATTCAATAAGGCAGTGGAACCCGTGGTGGGCTGATGCAGAATCAATAAAGCAATTGGGAGGCATAGAGAGGAAGTCGCTTAAATCCCTTCTTAAGCTGGCAGCGCTGAGGCATATAAAAGATATCACAGGCATAAGGAGGGCGGGAAAGTCGACAATGATGTATCAAGTGATTTCTGCAATGATAAGCCACGGAGCAAAGCCAAAAGAAATAGCGTTCCTTAATTTTGATGATGCCGGAATAAACGAAGCAAGTTTTGATGAGATTTTAGATTCGCTTGACAAGATAAGCCCCGACATTAAATTCCTGTTTTTAGACGAAGTGCAAGAGAAGCATGGATGGGAAAGGTGGGCAAGAACGCTGTATGATACTCGGAGATATAAGCAGACTTTCGTTTCCGGCTCGTCAGCCTCTGTCCTTTCAAAGGATATAGGCAGGGTCATGACTGGAAGGCATATCTCATTTCATGTTTGGCCATTGTCTTTCATGGAATATCTCATATTTCATGGCTGGGAAAAATTTGACATTGGATACCTTGAAAGCAATAAAAGCAAAATACTGCACTATCAGGAAGGGTACCTGAAAGACGGGGGTTTTCCCGAGACAATACTAAAAACAGATGCAGAGAAGAAGATAATACTCACGAACATTTACAACGATATACTTTCAAGAGATATTGCTGCAAGGCATAACGCTTCTTATGAAACCGCAAAGCTTGTAAGCTATCATCTCCTGAGCAACATGACAAAAGAGTTTTCTTACAGAAGCATTGCAACTGCCGTGGGCATTAAACCTGAAACTGCCGATATCTACACAGGATATCTAAAAGAGGCTCTCATGGTTTTGGCACTTGACTTTTTCTCTTTTAAGACAAAGATCCAGTTTAAGCAGAACAAGAAAGCATATTGCATAGACAATGGGCTCAGAAATGCTGTATCTTTCAGGATTACAGAAGACAAGGGCAGGCTTATGGAAAATGCAGTCATGGTGGAATTGGCAAGGAGGGGCAGAGATGTATATTACTGGAAAACAAAAGACGGGAAGGAAGTGGATTTCCTGATAAAAGAAGGAACAAAGGTAAAAGAACTCTTGCAGGTATGTTTTAACGCAAATGAGCCCCAAACAAAAAAAAGAGAGCTTAACAGCCTGATAGAAGCAATGAAAGAATTCAAGCTGAAAACAGGCATTGTGATTACTGAAGATAAAGAAATGGAAGAGAGAGTCAGCGGAAAAACAATAAGGTTTTTACCCCTCTGGAAATGGCTTCTTTGCAGTCAATAAGTTGTATGCAAGCAAGATAGAGTTTGGAAGCGCTGCATTCAATGCGAGTGATGGAACAGGATTATTAATACTTGGTTCAACAGGAGATTATAATTGCAGTAAACAATAACATGGCAAAGCCTATCCCAGTCACAGCAAGCTGCGGGGTATCAGACCCAAAGTGCAATGAAGGATGCTCAAGCCACGGGCTTGGATGCTATGCAGCATATCTTCTAAATGGCAATCCAACAACTTGCTTATATGACCTACAAGCCAGATACTGCTGGTGTGGAAGAGCATATGCCGCCTTCTTTCTTCTTTTCTTCTTCTTTATTCTCCGCAAGGATTTCCGGCGTTCCCGCAGGACCCAGGATATAAAAGTGATGCTGCTTATTCTCGCCTGTTCACAATGCGATGCAAATCCTTAACATCAAAGCACATGGCTTCTTTTGCCCTTCTCCTGAAAGATTTTGCAAAAATAGCATAATGCTTTTTGCCTTTATTCCAGCCGACAGCTTTTGCCTTCTCTTTCAGCTCCAAAAGAACAGCTTCCGCATCAATGTTATCTTTCCATTTGCATTCCGCAAAAAGAATTTCCCGTTCATTTACAGCCGCAATGTCTATCTCTATATCCTTTCTCTGCCCCGCTTCCCTTGTATGCCCCCACCACTTGCCAATTTTCGTGAAACGCGCCGGCAGCCTGCCTTTCCTATTCTCCTCTGCAATAATTTCCATGCAGAGCTTTTCAAATTCAAAACCGAAAAATGCGCCTTTTTGCTCGTTTATCTTCTGCTCTATAATCTTATAATCGCCGCCCTCATAAGAGCTCATATTGCGGTAAATAAACCTGAACCAGAAGTTAAAAAAGCTCTCAGCAGTAAAATATCTTCCCTTTTTTGACTTTGCCGGCTCTGTCACAGGAAGCTTGTAGCTGATTATGCCAAGCAAATCCTTCATATCCATAATGTAAGGGGAAAGTGAGGTTTCGCCGACATGCACAAAATCAGCCATTTCTTTTTTTGTTGATTTTCCTGTGGAAATGGCATGCAATATTTCATAATAAGTCCCATGCTCTTTGCCGAATTCCTCCACAAATATGTCCCTTACTTCTGCCTTAAGCGGCGCCAAATCCCTGAGAATAAGCTTGCTGACTGCATCTTCAAAGTTTTTCGCTCCATATTTTTCAACAAGCCTGTAATAATATATTGTTCCTCCGAACAGGAAATAAAGCTTAAGCTTTTCCTCAAAATCCCTAATATGCAAACTGTCAAGAACTTCAGAAACCTGCTTAAATCTGAATGGCTGGAGAGTGATTATGTTATCCGCCCTTTTGAAAAGCGGCGCTTTTTCCTCAATAAATATCTTTTTAATCATTCCGATGCTGGAGCCGGAGATTAGAAGAAATATCCTGCCTTTGTTTGTATCCCACAGCTTCTGGAGCTGGTTTATAGCTGACGGGCTTATTTTCATAAAACGCTGAAATTCATCAAAAGCTATAACCATATCATTGTTTTTAGCCAGCTCAAACAGCAGGGCAAGAAAAGAGTCTATTGTTGTTATGTCCTTTGCAAAAGCAGGCAGGCTAAAGTGCCGCAGCGCCTCAAGATACTCTTTTACAAGCAGCATCTCATTCTTTTTATCATCAACAAAGAAGTATGCAATATTTGATTTTTTTGACAAGAAATGAAGAATAAGCTCTGTCTTCCCCACGCGGCGCCTGCCTGTTACGACCAAAAAAGAGGGCTTCTTTTTATCCAGCAGCCCCAGTTCTTCAAGCTCCGCCTTTCTGTCAAAAAATCTCATTTTTGATTATAATTATAATGATTATAAAGATAACTACTATTTAAACCTATCGGCACCCTTCATATTTTCTAAGAAGAGGGTAACTGGTTCTCAGGCGGCAAGGGGTTGTACGCGGAGCATATAGAGTTTGGGGCTGACGCGTTCGGCGCAACCAATGGTTATTTAGTTTTAGCAGCAGCATCCACCTCACCAAATTGCAGCAATATCTGCACAGCTCATGGCATGGGCTGCTATGACGGCTTTTTGATAGGCGGCGGTGATTCTTCCTGTACCCTGATAGGAAGTTACAGATACTGCTGGTGCGGAAGAGCATAATCCTCTTTTTTCTTCTTCTTTATTTTCCATATTACCCGTAAGGTTTCCGGCGTTCCCGCAGGATTTCCAGCATTTCTGGAATATTTTCAAATGCGTTAGCCCGCAGAAGTGGCAACAATAGAAAGGTTTATAAATGAGTGCTTATTTACACATTACGGGATAAAGGTCCCGGGAGGAAACAAAAATGAATAGCGACATAGAAGTAAGCCAAGATTTGCAGTACCAGCCAAACAATGATTTGAATAAGGAAAGAGGCTGTTTGGGATTCTGGTAAGCCAATACAACAATGGCTATTTTTTTATTATCTTTATTGGATAAATGTAATTTAAATTGTAAGCATTGCCGGTCTGAAAAGAAGAACCGTATGCTCTCACTTGCAGACATAAAGAAAATAGTTAGCAAGGTAAAAGCAGCGCATGCTTCGGTAAATCTTACTGGCGGAGAGCCTTTGCTGCATCCGCAAATAGGGGATATTATTCTGTTATTTAAGAAATCCGGGATAAAGGTATCCTTGTCCACAAACGGGACTTTTTTGACGGAACATAAGGCCCAAAGGCTAAAATCAGCAGGGCTTGATGCAATAAATATAAGCTTAGACAGCTTAGATGAAAAATTCCATAATAGTATCCGCAATTCGCCAACTTCTTTCAAGGATGCGCTAAATGCAATAAGCACAGCAGTCGAAGCTGGTCTCAATACAAGAATTGCCTCTGTGTATTCAAAACAAAACATTAGCAATATAGTTCCGATGGCTTTATTTGCTATGGAAAAAGGATGCTCTGCAGTATCTTTTCGCAAGATTCTTCCTGTAGGAAGAGCAGAAGAAAACATGCTCGTCAATAAAATGGAAGACACCCTGTTCCTTAAAAACTGCTATACAGCGCTTTCGCTGCTTTATCCTTATTTTAACCTGTTTATAGAACATCCTCTTGACCCTTATATCACCTCCAGAATTTTTAATAAAAAGGCAGATTATATCGGCTGCGGCGCTTTTAAGCATATATTTGAGATTAAGACAGACGGCTCTGTATTTGCCTGCCCTGCCCTGCCTTTGAAAATAGGCAATATATTTACAAACAATTTAAGCAAGATTGCCAAAAATAGGGAAGGTATAATAAATATTGAAAAATTAAGGGGCATGTGCAAAAAATGCGATTTAAAGAATGTGTGCGGCGGATGCCGTGCACTTGCGTATTACGTGTTTAAAGAGCCGAATGAAGAAGATGTTTTTTGCGTAAGAAAAGAAGCGGAGAATATTATCGATGAAGTGCCTATATTGGAAGAGAAAACTTTGCTGTTAGCAGATGAAATAGAGCATATTGCATCTCTTACCGAAGATAATTTAAAGATACATCTTGAGAAATCCGGAATAAAATGGGATAGAACTATTTTAGAGAATGATCTGAGAAAAAAGTCATATTACTGGCTAATCCGTAAAATGGGCAAAATAACCGGATATGTCTGGTTTGAAAATGGAGAAGAGACGCGATTAAAGGCAATCATTCTTGATAAAACATTAAGAAAACAAGGCATTGGCTCCTTGCTGCTTGAGAGATTGAGGTTTGCTTCAAAAGGCAAGCAGTTAATAGCATTCGTGCAAAAAAGCAATAAGATTTCACAGAAATTTTTTGAGGCAAACAATTACAAGCGCATAGGCGAAGAGAAAGTAGGATTTATATATCGCAGATAGCAAGATTTGGAAATAGGCATAATAAGCTATGCCTGCTATCTTCAGGCGGCAAGGGATTCTATGCAAGCAAGATAGAGTTTTGGGCTGATGCATTCAGCGCAACCAATGGTTATTTAGTTTTAGCATCCAGTGGTGCCATTTGCAATAATATCTGCGACACCCAACACTTGGATTGCTTCGATGCATAAACACTAACAGGCAGCCGTGTTGGAGGCGGTGCGGCAACCACATGTAATTCTGGAACAGGATACAGATACTGCTGGTGCGGGCAGGCATAAGCCTCTTTTCTTCTTCTTTTTTCTTTCTTAATCGCAAACTATTTATACTAAGCCCGCTTTTCTTTAAGCCATGAGAAAGCCGGCTATTTTAGCGTTATGCATAGCAATTCTTGCTGCGTCAGCAGCGGCGCAAATGGAATGCTCTGTTGTCCCGCCCAATATATGCGACGGCACAAAAATCATTGGCATGACAAGCCTTTCAACAGGGGGAAGCCACGCCTCAATCCCCACTGACCAGGCAAATGCCTTGGTCGCATGCTGCAAGGGCGTTGAAGGGCTTTCAGTAAGCTATGCGCATGAAGGCGCGGACATATATCTCACTTCAGCAAGGGATGCGCACGTAAGCAGGGTTTCAGGGGAGAATGGATTGAAGATAAACGGCGTTTCATGCGGCTATTTCAATAACTGCAATGATTATGATGCATGCGTATTCTCAATATCAGCTGACAGGGACGCCCATATCTCAGATTGCGGGAATTATGCCTTTACAAGAAAGCTCTGCTGCAGGGAAGGCGCGCTTATAGGGGAAGAGCTTGAAATAGAACAGGAAGCGGCTGCCGAAGAAGAGCAGGCAATCATCCCCGCAAGCCCGGAAGAAGGCATGGGAAATACTGGACAAAATAATGAGATAGCCCAAACCAGCAAGCCAAGGAGCATTAAATTCACACCAATCCTGAAAAAGTTTATCAGAAATTTCCTGAGAGGCGGGCTTGTCGGCTCATTCTTAAGGATACCGGCGTAAGCCAAAGCCACAAACTATTTATACACTTCTTTCCTTTATTTCTTATATTAAAAGAGGATTACAATGAAGATAACCATATTAATAACAATTTTTATCCTGCTGTCTTTTTCAGCTTATGCGCAGTATGAGGCATTGGCAGGCATAGCAGCAGAAAGCCCTGAATACAATGATTACAAGCTATGCATTGACTCCTGCTCCCAATGCGAACAAAGCTGCAAGGCAAGCACATACAGGCGCGCCGCTGAAGCGCAAAACAAGGAGGAATTCTGCAATTACCTGCCTGAAGGCGAAAAGGCAATGTGCAGGGAAAGGATTTACATGGCAAATGCAATACAGAACAAAAATTCAGCAGAATGCCAGAAGATAACAGACGAGTTCCAGAAAACAGGCTGCCTTTTGAATGTGCAGACAGAAAAGGCAATTGCAGGGGAAAGCGAAGCAGAATGCGATTCATTGGAGCCTTCTTTTGCTGAAAGCTGCAGGCTGGCTTTCAATATGCGAATGGCGTCATCAAAAGCAGATGAAAGCTACTGCAATAAGATAGCTGACGAAAGCGCAAAATCAATGTGCCTGGAGAATGCTAAAATGCAGAAAGGCGAAGCAGCGGAGCCTGCAAAAGAAGAGGCTCCTGCCATAAAGCCGAAAGCAGGCAAAAACCTTATAATCTACGGAATCATCATTTTAGGTGTAATAATATTTGCTGCAACAGCTGTTATTATCATCAAAAAGATAAACAGGAAAAAGCAGGCACAGCCATCAATGGCCCAGCAAACAAAGGGACCGCCGCTTATGCTGCAGAACCAGCAGCCTGTCCAGCAATTCCCAAAAGCAGGCATCGGAACTGGCGTTCCGGACCAACTTTCAAGTAAGCAAAAAACAGGTGAATCAAAGTGAAAAGAACATTAATTGCTGTTTTTGCATTTGCAGCAATCATTTGCAGTATCTATGCAAGCGCTGCAATGAGCTGTTCAATAACAGATGCCTCATCATGCGCAGATACAATTGTTTTAAGAATGTCAAATCTTGCAGAAGGAGGCAGCCATGCAGGGCTTCCTGATTCTTCAATTTATCCAACAGTAGTCTGCTGCTCAGGAGTATCCGGGCTGGGTATTTCAACAACAGATGGCGAAGAAATAGGAGTGCTTTCTTCAAATGATGATGCTCATTACAGCAAGACAGGAGCAGGAACAACAATCTACCTCACTGCTTCAAGCGCAGTAACATGCATGTATGGCACAGACACCTGCCTTAGCGGCAATACATGCCTTTTCAGCTTTTCAGCTGAAGAAGACGCGGAAGACGCGCATGTTTCAGGGTGCGAGGCAGACGAATTTCCTTTCTCTGAAAGGAGGCTGTGCTGCCGCGCAGGAGGGGGGTGCTCAATAGACGCAATTTACTGGGGCGTATTTGATGAAGCAGGGGATATCACCCCCTTGGCTGGTGAAGGGCCTGTCGGAATTGCGGAAGGTGTAGTGGTTTTTCTTATTGCAGAAACATCCGGTTGCAGGGGGGCAAGCGCCGAGTTCAATATATACAGCGGGCCTTCTTATACTGACCCCGCATTTAGTCCTTCAACATCACTGCACGGCGACCCTATCCTTATGGGAAACTACAAGCTGGGAAAAACAGTGGGTGATGGGGAAGAGCTGTGTTTTGAGGATGCAGAGAGCAGAGAGATATGCTATGAAGACATGGTTCTTGCCACATGGGCAAGCCCGGGCGCAAAAGAAGAGGGGGGTGAACCAGAAACAGGCTATTACGAATTTGAGCTTAAGCTCACGCACGAAGACCCTGAATATACAAGGGAATCAGGACTTTCAGATAAGGTTGAAGTAAGCAATGAATGCACAGCTATTGACCCCATGGAGCACTGCACGTCGCTTACAGAAGACGAAAAAGATAAGTGTAAGGACGAATGCGTTCTTGGTGACGACGGTGATCTTTGCCCTGACTCTGACTGCGACGGAGTTGCCAATTGTATTGATAGATTCACAGGAACAGTGGCGGATCCTGAACTGGTAGATAAGTGCTCTGGCACTGCATATGGCACAGCTGGCTGCATCCCTGCAATTGACTGCATAGACCTTAAATGGAGCGAATGCAAGAACTGCGAAGCAGGAGAAGATTGCCAGACAGAAGGAGGATTTAATCCTGGCGATGAATACATGGAAAGGTGTGAGAAATCATCTTTGTGTGTCTGCAAATGGGCTGATGGAACAGCCCCCCCTGGCTGCACAGACGCTGTTTTAAACCAGTGGGAAAATAGATTCAAAGCCTGCATTGAAGAGGAAGAATTCCCTGTATTCACAGGATTTAATATTATTGCTGTATTGGCAATTCTCAGCATATATTATGCAGTGATTATAATCAGAACAAAAAAGAAATATTAATTATTTTTTCATAATAATATCCAATCTTAATAAAGGGCCTATCTTTTCTCCGCGCGGAGTAAATGCATAAGCAATTGCGCCCTTAACGCAGTTCTCGCAATAATTATGATTCTTAATAAGAGATTCAATCATTGATGAAATTATTGTCTGCTGGTCAGGGTGTAATGAATCAAATTCCTGTGTGCCCTGGCTGCGTACAGCCTCAACAAACCTGTCATTGTCCATGTCAAGCATTCTAACCTTCTCCCTAAATAAGCCCTCTGTGAGCGGCTTGAACAGATAATCATAAATAAAGTCCTCCCCAACCATAAAGTCCGTTTCCCCGCAGCCAGATATTTTGCCTATTTTTATCATGATATTATTTCTTTGCTCAATAATGCTCCGCCTCACACTTTCTTTTTGGGTTGCATCCACACCCATTAATTCCTCAATCCTGGACAGCACTCTTTCGTCAGGCATTCCATCCCGGGTATTGCCGGCATTAAATGCCTCTGCATGCTCCAGGTAATTGTCAATCATTTTCCTTCTTTGCTCTTCCGGCATTGCGATAAAAGAATGCACTATGTCTTTTACAACAAGATTATTATATTCCCTTTCAATAGCCATGAGATGCTCTATAAGCTCACCATAGTTTGCTTCAACTTTTTCGTTTTTGCCTATTTTCAGAAGCTCTGTAACCTCTGTAAGTATTTCAGATCCCCCTTCATCATCTTCATCATCATTGTATCTTAGTTGGCTTGAATCAATAAGTTTTTCAAGCCCTTGTTTCAGCCTTGTAAAGTTAAGGCAGGCGCATCTCCACCCTTTTTTAGCCTCTTCTTCTTCTTTTGCGCTTATGATGCCTGCAACAGTGTCCTGGATTGTCCTTGGAGACACACCAAACATGCCTTCATCAGGATGCTCATTACGCAATGCGCGCTGTATTTTCGCGTCAGTCATTTTAAGAATATAACTCAATTCAGCTTCTGAGTTCCTGTTTTTAGCAAAGGAGAATCTGCTGTGTATTTTTCCGTCATAAAGTTTTGCTTTTATTAATGGAGGCAGACTGCCGGCAAATTCTATCTGCTCCTTTGTTAAGTCCATAAAATGAAGAAACTCTTTATCAGGCCTTTTCAGGCGCGTTAAAACACACCACAAGCCCAGCATTTCAGCAACATGAGGCATCATGTGCCTGTCTTCTTCATCCTCGCGCGCTGTTGAATAGCCAAGCCCGTTAAATCGCCTTTCATAGATTTTTGCCTCTTCACTTGGCTGAAGTATATAACCAACATCCACTACCCTTATCCTGTCCAACAATCCCTTGTTGGATCCATGCCTTGGGTCACGAAGAATTGCAAACTCCTCAAGATTGGTAGTAATCATCATCAAAACATCAATGTAACCAAGCACCCCGTTAAAATCAACTGTATGCTCCTGCACGGCGTTTAAAAGATACTGCAAATAGTGCGCAGGCTTTTTGAATATGTCTGAAAAATGTATAAGGCCCCTGTTTGCATCAACCCACTTGCCTGAAAACTTGTGAAGGCTTATGCCTTTGAGCTTTTCAACGATATTCCTGTATGAGTTTGTTTCCATTGCGATTACAGGGGCTTCGCCTTCTGTGTTTGCTGATGAATAAACAGTAGAGCCGCCTATCTGGCACACCTCTGAAAAGCCAACCCTCTCTACCTGGATATGCTCAAGCACTTTTTTGAAATCACCGTCATATTCCTCAAGCAGCCTGTTATATATTGTCTGGCAGTTAAAGCAAAGCTCGCTTTTTATCAGCTTTGGCGGGATTCTTATTTTTTTTCCTGATTCAGCAATTATTTTTTCAAGAAGCTCCCTTCTTTGCTGCCTTGGGTAAAGAAGCAGAGGGTTGTCGTTCATCTGGCACGGCACATTTGAATCTGCTTCAGAGCGCTTTAAGTGCGCATAATTTCCCGCTTGTTTCTCTTCGTTGCGCAGGAATCCCATTTCATTGCCGCCATCCCTTGGAAATAACCAATTAAATGTATAAACACCGCCTTCAGGAAGCTTTGAATATTCTTCACCCCCCCTCATAAGCAGCCTTACTATTGTTGATTTGGCAGTTGCAACAGGGCCTCTTAAAACAATAATGCGCTCCTCGCTTCCCCTGCCTGTCATTTTCAGCTGTGAAACAAAATCCATCAGCACCCGGTCCTGGCCAAAAACCCCCTCCCTGACAACAAAGGGATCATCAAACACATTGTAATGCCTTATTCTCTGGCCGCAGTTAATATAATCAGTATGGCCAAAATGTTCTATCATGTCTGCTATGTACTGAACAGAAGTCCTTATATGGCTCTTTATGTCCTGCCTTACCAGCTCAATATACTCATCCAAAGAACCCTTCCATCCAACTCCTGCGCGGAATTTATCCCCAAGCCCTTTATGTATTTCCCTGGTTAGCTTATGGCTCATTGCATCCTCTCTGTCACAATTTTGCTGCCGTCAAATGTAACCTGCACAGGCGCCTCCTCAACAATTGTCCTTAGGCAGACAGGCCTTTTCCAAATCTTAAACAGCCTGCTTAATGTCAGGTTGCGTTTCCTTGCATCAAGCTCCTGCCCGTGAAATTCATGGTTAAGCAGCAATTGTTTTGCATTCCTGAAATTACCGTCCAAAACTTCAATAACAGGCTGGCCTGCGTGAAAAATCGAGTTAATCAGGTTGTTCCTGATTAAGCCAGGGTCCCTGCTTGCAATCCTGAAAACATTGCTTCTTTTGTCATACTTTGCTGAATAAATGAACAATTCCTGTATCAGCTCATCTGTAAAGTACTGCCTGATGAAATCAACATCGCTGAGCGTTGCCCTTACTTCAAATATCTTTTCAAGCCCCCTGCCTTCCTGCGTATTCCACTTCATTCTTTTCAGGGCATCTCTCTCATTCTCATAATCCAAGCCGTGCCTTCCTTCATCCCATCTTTTTCTTATGCTGCGGAATATCTCATATCCAATCATATAATGGTTAAGCTTTTCACCTCCCAAAATTCCCTCCATTGCCTGTGTATAATGCACAACGCCTTCTATGCCTGCCAGCCCCATCTCCACCATCATATACTGGTGCCAGAATGTTGCCCATCCTTCATTCATTACCTTTGTTTTCATCTGCGGAAGCAGGTAATATGCCTCATCGCGGATAATCGAAAGAATGTCCCTTTGCCATCCTTTAAGAAGATCATTATTCTCAATTATAAACTGAAGAACATCCCTCTCAGGCCGTTTTTCCTTGTCATTTTTTTTCTTTTTCCTAAGCTCTGGATAAATATTTTCTGTTTTGATAAACCCTTTCATGTAATGGGGGAATGGAAAATATTCATCGCTGAGCTCTTTTTCTTCCCTATTACACGAACAACTGCCTTTAGATTCACCTTCATCATCTCCATGGCATCCGCCGCCGCAGCCTCCGCAGCCTCCGCCGCAGCCCCCAGACTCATGCCCTGAAGAGCCGCAATTGCATTCATGCTTATCATCCTCGTCATCCTTAGGATCCTTGATATAAGGTGTAAAATCAATAAGGTCTTCAATTGAAAGGCAATAGTCAATAAACTCTTCCACCTTGTCCTTGCCAAACCTGTCAATGTGCTTTTGGACTATTGCCTTGTGTGACTCCATTGTGCTTATCATATTCTTGTCAGTGTCATGGAAATGGTGGTTATTCTTGAAAAAATCAACATGGCCGTAAACATGCGCCATCACCATTTTTTGTATGCTTGCTGTATTATACTGCAAAAGATAGGCAACAGCAGGATTATTATTTATAACAAGCTCATAGATTCTGGCAAACCCGTGCCCCATTTGTTTCTCAAAAATCTCATACTGCATGCCAAAATGCCAGTGGTTATACCTTGTTGGAAAACCATTGTTTGCAGTGACAGCCATAAGCGTGTCAAAATCAAGAATCCTGAAGTCTGTCGGAAAAAAGTCAAGGCCGCATTTTCTTGCAGCTTCCTCAACCTCTTGTCTCATTTCTTCAAGTTCCGATGTAAGGTTCCAGTGCGCCATTTTTACTTTCCTGTGCTGAGGAATTTTGTTATTGCAGGCAGTACATCCTCATTGCTGTCAATCTGGTGTGACCTTATTTTTTCTGCCAGTGCAAAATCCCCATCTGCCAGCTGTTGGATATATTCAAGGTGCTTGCCGTCGCCGTAAGGCGATGTTGTCTGGGCATAGCAAAAAAGATTAAGCTTGGGAAGAAGGTCTTCAATCAAAAATTCTATTGAGCCGCTCTCCTCCCGCCTCCAACCTGATGTCCAGTCATCTCCGTCAGAATATTGGAACATATATATATTCCAGTCATCAACAGGATACCTGCTTTGTATTATCCTGGAAACCTCCTGGTAGCCTGAGAGGATTATTGTGCCTCCTGACTCCCTTGTATGGTAAAACTGGTCTTGCGTGACTTCCTTTGCCTGCGCATCATGTATGACATAAACAGATTCAAGCCCAGGATAATGCTTTCTCAGCCAGAGGTCTGACCAGAATGAAATCTTTCTTGCAAGCTCTTTTTGCTCCTCCTCCATGCTGCCTGAAACATCCATAAGGTAAAAAATAACAGCGCTGCTTTCAGGCACAGGCTTCATTGTCCATGACCTGTACCGCATGTCCGCGCTTTCTATTGGAATTCTGGGCTTCTTAGGGTCATAATCTCCTGAGCCGATTGCGCGCTTTAGGGCTTGCTTTAATGTTTTCCTTTTTCTTAGCAATGCGCTCGGCCCTTTTTTTCTCTCGCCTGAATATTTGTCAAATTCCTGGTATATTGTCCTCTTGCCTTTTGGCTCAATTCTCGGCAGCCCAAGCTCTTCACCCATAATGTCAGCAAGTTCAATAACATTCATTTCAATCATATGCTCGCCTGGCTTGTCACCTGCTTTTTGCTGCCCTTCTTCCTCTTCCCCTTCTCCTACCTCATCACCAATATCACCTTCACCCTTGCCAAGCTTATCTTCGTTATCGCCTTCCTTGTTCCTGAATTTGGGGATGTCAATCCGGGGGATTGGAATAAATACCTTGCCGTCTTTGCCTCTTCCAGGCAGGCCTGCGCCTTTTATAATAAGGTCTTTCAGCCCTTTTCTTACATTTCCCTTTATAATATCATGGAATCTTCTCTTGTCCTGCTCTATGTTTGATACCATATATGCTCCATTAAACAAAAAAAATAAAAATTATTTTAGTTTTCAGCAGCCTGCCCCATTTTATCCTGCGAATGCATTGCAGCTGCCTTCATGCAGTGCTCGCAATAGCCGAGATCTTCCAAGGCTTTTATCAGCTCTTTCTTTTTTCCTGCTTTGATGCTGTCCAGATTGCCTGTAAAAAGGTCGTTCAGGTTAAGGTTGTTCTTATTTTCCTCAAATATAAGCCCCTCTATTCCTTTTCTCAGGGTTTCATTGTCAGCCACAGAAATTTGTTTTCCTTTGCTTGCAAGCGTGCCTTTTATTTGCATAAGATTTTTTCTGAAGTCCTTGCTGTGCGCTGGCGTAATCTCTGCTTGGTCTTCAATAGCTTTCATAAATCTTTCATTGGGAGGCACTTTGCGCAGGGGGTCTTCCGGCACTTCAACAAGCTCTCCGGAAACCCATGCTGATACATTTTCCAGATATCTTTTTGCATACCTTTCAACCTGCTCAGGCCCGCATTGGGCTTTAGACACATCCCTCTGCACCCATTCAGACAACGCTGTTTTTGCCTCATCAATCAGGCTGAGGTACTGAAGGCGCGTTTCCGGCTTGTCAATTCCCACAGAATGCTTTAGCCTCTCTTCAATCATTGTCAGCACCATGTAAGGATTTATGCAAGGCTCATCATACATTGCAGCTGCATCTCCTATAGCATCCTGCAGCATCCTTGGTGAAATCCCAAACAGCCCTTCTTTTTCAGCATCCTTCATCATCTTCCTGACAACATCCGCAGTCATGTCTGGAAGCTGCTGGCCGTCATAAAGGCTGATTTTTTGCCTTAAGGTCAGGCCCTTGCCGTGATCCTCTTTAGGTGTTTCCATCCTTGTCAGCAATGCCCAAAGAGCTGCTGCTTCAAATGTATGAGGCGCTATGTGCTTTATGTCATGGACAAACCCTTTTTTGCATACATTTACCTCTTCCTTAAGCCGCAGGTTGTAAGGAATGTCAATCTTGATTGTCCTGTCCCTTAATGCTTCCATGAATTCATCGCTTTGCAGCTTTCTCAAGTCAGGAGGGTTTGTGTGGCCGATAATAACCAAATCAATGTCTGTCTTTGCAAATTTCTTCGGCTTGATAACCTTGTCCTGCGTTGCCTCAAGCAAATCATACAGGAATGCTGTCTCGAGCTTGAGCATTTCAATAAACTCAATCAGGCCCCTGTTTGCCTTGCAGAACTCGCCGTCAAAATTAAACACCCTTGGGTCTGAATCAGAGCCGTATTCAGCAATTCTCCTGAAGTTTATGTCTCCTGTCAAATCAGTTGAATCCTGGTTTTTCTCGTCTTTTGGCTGGAAAGTGCCTATTCCCCTTCCTGCTTTTTCAGAAACAAGCCATCTCACAACCCTGACATGCTGCTCAACAGCCTTTTTCCAGTCTCCCTTGTATTCCCCGATTAATGCTTCAAGATTAAAGCTGCACTGCGGGCAGAGGTTGCCTCTTACAGCAGCAGGATATTTCATTGCAGAGCCTTCCTTAAGCCAATTATTGCTGTTAATTGCGTCAATCACTGCCTGCCTTCCTTCTTCAGGAAGAAGATGCAGCGGCTCTTCCCTCATTTCACACACCATGTTGTGAAGCGCCTTGCCGTCAAATTCCCTGCCCTCAAGCCCTGTCCAGGAAATGGTATAAAGCGGGTCTGTCCTTGAATATCTCTCCAATCCTCTTTTGATAAGCTTGGCTATTGTGCTTTTTGCGCTTCCAACAGGGCCGTGCAGAAGTATTAATCTTCGTTCAGCGCCCCTCTCAGTTGCCGCGTTTCTTATCTTTCCAACAAGTTTCATAAGCGGCTTTTCAAGCCCGAAGAGAGCATCCCCTGTTGGATTTTGATTGGCATCCATAGGTGTAAAGAATTCATACCTTACGAAATCCTCATAAGCGCCCTGCACTTTTGTAATGCCGGCTCCCTCAATCATGTCGCACATTCTTTGGAATGATGTTCTTGCCGGCCTTGCATCAGTATGCAGCATTCTAAGATACTCAAAAAAACCCATGTCTTTTGTGATCTGGGCATATTCTTCTCTTGAGTCTGCCCCTATCTGCTCAAATAGCTTGTCTTCTAGTTCTACCATTTAATTCAACCTCCTTTTTATGAGAATAATAACTAGTCCACCTCTCTTCCTACTATAGTATGTAAGTATTTAAATCTTTTTCAAAAACGGCACTGTCTGAAAAGTGAGTGATAGACCTTATAAGGGGAAAACACCCTATTTTAATTGCTAAAACGAGGTGTTTTCCAATGACAGAAATACATACAACCTTTTTTAACTTTTCGGAAGTC
>Ga0180009_10002598_pt1 | contig 21202 bp, 18 predicted proteins | sample OS_PC_MetaG_FD_123537 | JGI IMG/M metagenome (GOLD analysis project Ga0180009, IMG submission 123537) | Groundwater microbial communities from the Aspo Hard Rock Laboratory (HRL) deep subsurface site, Sweden - OS_PC_MetaG | ecosystem: Environmental > Aquatic > Deep subsurface > Groundwater...
TGCTCGACGAGATCGGACTGGGGAACTGGCTTGGCGAATGGGTGATGGAGCGTGCCTGCTCCCAGATGGCCGAATGGGATCGCCAAGGTCTGGCGCCGATCCCGGTGTCGGTGAATCTCTCCCCGCTGAACTTCCAGGAAGGCAATCTGATCGCCAAGATCGAGAACATCCTGGATCGGCACGGTCTCGATCCATGCCGCCTGGAATTGGAAATCCTCGAAGCCACGGCGGCGAATCAATCGCCTGAGATACACGCCACCCTCCTACGGTTGCGTGCCATGGGCATCAGCATTGCGCTGGATGACTTCGGCACAGGCTACTCGTCGCTGGTCTATCTAACCCAATTGCCGGCCAATGTGTTGAAGCTGGATCGTGCCTTCATTCGCACCCTCACCACCGACCCGCGACAGCAGTCGATTGTTGAGAGAATCATCGCGCTGGCCCGCGCATTGGATTTCCAGGTTGTAGCGGAGGGCGTAGAGGAAGAAGGTCAGAAGACGCTACTTTCCTCCATGGGCTGCGACCTGATCCAGGGCTACCTGATCAGCCGGCCCGTACCCGCACGCGAATTCGCCGCGCTACTGCGCGCCAACGGGCCATGTGACAGCCTGTAAGTCGCTACGGGCGGCGACGGAAAGGCATCCAGAAGACGGCTAACCGTCTCAGCGAACTACAGCCGGGAGGTAAAAACGGCGGCCACAGGCCGCCGTTTTTTAGTACTGCACCACTGTCGGATCCAGGCTGCGCCATAGATACCAAGTGGCCACGGTGCGCCAGGGCGCGTGACGTTCGCCGTACTCGCGCAGCGCTTTCGGCGTGGGGCGCTCGCCCTCAAGGTAATGCAGCGCGACGGCCTTTTGCAAGCCGATGTCGTCGACCGGCCAGACGTCGGGGCGGCGCAGGCTGAATATCAGGAACATCTCGGCGGTCCAGCGGCCGATGCCGCGCACGTCGACGAGTTCGGCGATCACTGCCTCGTCTTCCATTTTTTTCCAGCGCGCCGGCTCGATGCGGCCATCGGCGAAATGGCCGGCCAGATCACGCAGGTATTCGGCTTTTCGGCGCGACAGGCCGCAGGCGGCGAGTGCGTCGAGTTCAAGCGTGGCGATATGCTCGGGACTGACGGTCTGCGCATAATCGGCAAAACGCGCCCACACGCTGTCGGCGGCCTTGACCGAGATCTGCTGGCCGACGATGGCGCGAGCCAGGGTCTGGAACGGATCGCCGCGGTTGGCGAGGATGGCATCGGGATAGCGCGCGATCAGCGCGGCCATCACCGGGTCCGCGGCAGCGAGCTCGGTGCAGGCCGGTTTCCAGTACGCGGGTGCCGCCAGCGTTTTCACAGCAAAATGATGTCGTACTGTTCCTGCGGATAGGTCGTCTCGACCTGCAGCGACACCGGTTTGCCGATGAAGTCGATCAGCTGGGCGAGGCTACCGGACTCCTCGTCGAGGAAGAGGTCGATCACACTTTGTGCGGCAACGATGCGGTATTCGCGCGCGACGAACTGGCGCGCCTCGCGCAGGATTTCGCGCAGCACGTCGTAGCACACGGTCTGCGCGGTCTTGATTTCGCCGCGGCCGGCGCAGGTGGGGCAGGGTTCGCACAGCACATGCGCCAGCGATTCCCGTGTCCGCTTGCGCGTCATCTCGACCAGCCCCAGTGCGGAGAAGCCGGAAACCGTGGTGCGGGTGGGATCGCGCGCCAGCGTCTTCTTCAGTTCAGTCAGCACCGCGTCCTGATGCTCGGCGTTGTCCATGTCGATGAAGTCGATGATGATGATGCCACCCAGATTGCGCAGGCGCAGCTGGCGCGCGATGGACTGCGCGGCCTCGAGATTGGTCTTGAAAATGGTGTCGTCGAAGTTGCGCGCGCCGACGAAGCCGCCGGTGTTGACGTCGACCGTGGTCAGCGCCTCGGTCTGGTCGATGATGACGTAGCCGCCGGATTTGAGATCGACACGACGCCCCAGCGCCTTTGCGATTTCGTCCTCGACGGCGTAGAGGTCGAACAGCGGACGGTCGGCGCTGTAGTGCTGCAGCTTGTCGTGCACGGCATGGGTGTAGTTCTGCGCAAACTCGACCATGCGCTGGTAGGTTTCGCGCGAATCGATCAGGATGCGGGCGGTATCGCGGTTGACGAAATCACGCAACACGCGCAGCGAGAGATCGAGGTCCTGATACAGGATGCACGGCACGACGCAGTTGCCGCGCGACTGGATGTTGCTCCACAGCCGCCGCAGGTAGTCGATGTCGGCCTGCATTTCGGTGTCTTCTGCAGTCTCCGCCATGGTGCGCACGATGAAGCCGCCGGTGGCGTCTTCCGGCATCAGCCGGTGCAGCTTCTGGCGCAGCTGTTCGCGCTCTTCCTCGCCTTCGATTTTCTGCGAAATGCCGATGTGCGATTCCTGCGGCAGGTAGACCAGATAGCGTCCGGCAAAGCTGATCTGGGTGGACAGGCGAGCCCCCTTGGTGCCGATCGGGTCCTTGATCACCTGCACCATCAGGCTTTCACCTTCGTGCAGGATCTGCTCGATCGGGCGCTCGGCCTCGCTGCCGCGCCGCGCTTGCCAGATGTCGGCCACGTGCAGGAAGGCCGCGCGCTCCAGGCCGACGTCGATGAAGGCGGACTGCATGCCCGGTAGCACGCGCACCACACGACCCATGTAGATGTTGCTGACCAGCCCGCGACATTGCGCGCGCTCGATATGGAGTTCCTGCACCGCGCCCAGATGCAGTACGGCGACGCGCGTTTCCTGCGGGGTGACGTTGACGAGGATTTCTTCGCTCATGGCAGGAGGGCGGGGATCAAATCACGAAACCAAACTGATTCAGCAGGGTACTCGTTTCATATAACGGCAATCCCATGATGCCGCTGTAGCTGCCCTCGATATGCTCGACAAATGCGCCGGCGCGCCCCTGGATACCGTAGGCACCCGCCTTGCCGAGATATTCGCCGGTTTCGAGGTAGCGCGCGATGGTGACGGCGTCGATCGCGGCAAACCGCACCTGACTCGACGACAGGCGCAATTCCATGCGGTCTTCGTGATGCACCGCCACGGCGGTATGCACCTGGTGCTGACGTCCGGACAGGCGCGTCAGCATGGCGGCCGCATCCAGACGGTCGCGCGGCTTGCCGAGAATGTCGCCGTCGAGTTCGACCACCGTGTCCGCACCCAGCACCGGAAAACGCAGCAGGTGGCGCAGGTCCACGGCACGCCAGCCGCAGGCGGCCTTTTCGGTCGCCATGCGCTGCGCAAAATCGGCGGCCGCTTCGCCGTCACGGGGCACTTCGACAACGTCAAGGCGACCGGCCACGGCGCGCAGCGGCAGCACGTCGAAGGCGATGCCAATCTGCTTCAGCAGCTCACGCCGCCGCGGCGATTGCGAAGCCAGGTAAATGCGTTTGTCGACCAGCATGTGTGGAATAACCCTTCAATCCCGATGGTAGGGATGTCCCTTGATGATACAGGCGGCACGGTATAACTGCTCGGCCAGCATCACGCGGGCCAGCGCATGGGGCAGCGTCAGCATCGACAAGCCCAGCAATTTCGCGGCCCGGGCCTTGACGCTGTCGTCGAGGCCATCGGCCCCGCCGATCACAAACGCCGGCGACACGCCCGCATTCATCCAGCCGGTCAGCCACGCCGCCAGTTCGCGCGTCGTCACCTGCGCACCGCGCTCGTCGAGTACCACCGGCACGCTGCCGGCGGGCAGCGCGGCAAGGATACGATCGGCTTCCCGTTGCCGCGCCCGCGCACCGTCTTCTCCGGCCACCCGGTGGCCCGGCTTGATTTCGGTCAGCGTGAGTGGCAGGTCGGGCGGCATGCGGCGCGCGTAGTCGTCGTAGCCCGCATTGATCCAGCCGGGCATCTTGTGGCCGACCGCGATCAGGTGCAGCTTCATGAGGGAACTGGCCTGCGTCTAGTGGTCTGCCTGTACGTGGCGGGCGCGTGCCGCTTCGGCCGCACCCCACAGCTCTTCCAGGTTGTAGTGCGAGCGCACGGCGGGCAGCATCACGTGGACGATCACGTCACCCAGGTCGAGCAGCACCCAGTCGCCTGTGTCTTCGCCTTCCGTGTTGCCGACATAGGCGTCCGCTGCCTTCATCTTGACGCGCACATTGTCGGCGAGCGCACGGGTCTGTCGGTTGGACGAGCCGCTGGCGATCACCATGCGCTCGAACAGCGAAGTGAGCTTGCCGGTATCGAGCACGGTGATGTCCTGCGCCTTGACGTCCTCGAGGGCGTCGACGATCAGTTTGATTTTGGCTTCAATGTTCATAGGTTATGTATACAAGTGGTGTTCGTGAATATAGTCGAGCACGGCGTCGGGCAGCAGATAGCGTGCACTGCCCCGCCGTGCCAGGGTGTCGCGGATGGCGGTGGCGGAAATGTCGAGCGGCGGCGTCTGCCGGACGCGCACCTCGCCGGCTGGCCCGGCCGTGTCCTGCCGCTGCGCGACCTCTTGTCTCAGCATAGTCGGCATCGCGTCCGCATCCAGCAGCGATGTGCCCGGCCGCGCCGCCACCGCAAGGTTCGCCAGCGCGAACAGCCGCCGCCATTCGTGCCAGGTCGTCAGGCCCAGAAACGCATCGGCGCCCAGCAGCAGCCACAGCGGCCGCTCGGCGCCCAGTTCGGCGCGCAGCGCGGTCAGCGTATCGACCGTGTAGCTCGGCGCGTCACGTTCGACTTCGCACGCATCCAACTCGAAGCGCGGATTGCCGGCAATCGCCCGGCGCACCATCTCCAGCCGGTGCGGGGCCGCGGTGCGCGGCGCCCCCCGGTGCGGCGGCTGACCAGCGGGGATGAAAACAACGCGCTCGAGGCCCAGCGCGTCAGCCATCTCCTCGGCGAGACGCAGGTGGCCGTAATGGATCGGATCGAAAGTGCCGCCCATCACGCCGATGGGCGCGTGAGGCGTAAAGGGTGAGGGGTGAGGGGTCATGCGCTCGCCCTCACCCCTGTCGCCTCAGACCTCACCGTGCCGCTCACCCGCGAACGTGGCCGTCTCCCAGCACCACCCATTTCTGGCTGGTCAGTCCCTCCAGCCCGACCGGACCGCGGGCGTGGATCTTGTCGGTGGAAATGCCGATCTCCGCACCGAGGCCGTATTCAAAGCCATCGGCGAAGCGGGTCGAGGCGTTGACCACAACGCTGGCCGAATCGACCTCGCGCAGGAAGCGGCGCGCGCGGCCGTAGTCCTCGGTGACGATGGCATCGGTATGCTGCGAGCCGTGGGTATTGATATGCGTCATCGCGGCGTCGATGTCGTCGACCACCTTGACTGCGATGATCGGGCCGAGATATTCCTCGGTCCAGTCGGATTCCACCGCGGCCTTCAGCTTGTCCGCCGCAATGCTGGCACCTTGCAGGATCGCCAGCGCCTCAGGGCAGCAACGCATTTCAACGCCCTTGCCGGCCAGCATTTTCCCAATATCCGGCAATGCGGCGGCCGCGACGCCGCGCGCCACCAGCAGCGATTCGGTGGTGTTGCAGGTGCCGTAGCGCTGGGTCTTGGCGTTCTCGACGATCTTCAGCGCCTTGGCGAGGTCGGCTCGATCGTCGACATAGACATGGCAGTTGCCGTGCAGGTGCTTGATCACCGGCACCCGCGCCTCGCCGGTGATGCGCTCAATCAGGCCCTTGCCGCCGCGCGGCACGATCACATCCACATAGTCCTTCATGGTGATGAGTTCGCCCACCGCGGCGCGGTCAGTCGTCTCGATCACCTGCACCACCGTCGCCGGCAGCCCGGCCGCTTCCAACCCCTCACGCACGCAGGCGGCGATGGCCTGGTTGGAGTGCAGCGCCTCGGAGCCGCCACGCAGGATCGCCGCGTTGCCGGACTTCAGGCACAGGCCCGCGGCGTCCGCGGTGACATTGGGGCGCGCCTCGTAGATGATGCCGATGACGCCGAGCGGCACCCGCATCTTGCCGACCTGGATGCCGGACGGACGGTATTTGAGGCCGTCGATCTCGCCGACCGGATCCGGTAGCGCGGCGATCTGCTCCAGACCTTCGGCCATGCCGGCGACGGTCTTGTCGGTCAATAGCAGGCGATCGAGCAGCGCCGTGTCGTAGCCCGAGGCCCGTGCATGGTCCATGTCGCGCGCGTTGGCTTCCAGCAGCTTGGCGGCATCGCGCCGGATCGCCGCCGCCATCGCCGTAAGCGCGCGGTTCTTCTGGTTGGTGTCGGCGCGCGCAATTGCGCGCGAGGCTTCGCGCGCCTGCTTGCCCACCGTCTGCATGTACTGTTTCACGTCCATCATCTTTTTCCATTGGCCGCCGGCTGGGCCAGCGTCATGCCCATGCGCAGCAGCGTATCCCAGGGGTCGCCCATGCGTTCCAGCCCCTTGGCCTGGCGGTCGATCAACGCCAGATCGGCCAGCGCACATTCAATTTTTTCCAGCGGCAGGCGTTTCAGCGCCCGCTCGATCTGCGGTGCGCGCTGTTTGTCGCGCCCCCACAGCGTCCGCATCGCCGCGGGCAGGCTCTCGCCCTGGGCCACGGCCAATTTTAGCCTGAGCAGCAGCCCCACCGCCGAACTGACCTGCCACAGGATGGCCGGCACCGCTTCGCCCGCGTCCCGGAGGTCGGTCACGGTGCGGGCAAACCGCACGCCGTCGCCTGCATACAGCGCATCCTGCAAGGCATCGGCTTCCCGTCTGCTGACGTCGACCACCGCATGCTCGACATCGGCCAGCGTCACGCTGCCCGGTGGCAGCAGCAGCGCGAGCTTGTCGATCTCCTGCTGCGCCGCCAATAAGTTTCCCTCGACCTGATCGGCCAGAAACTCCAGCGCAGCACGCTCGGCGCGCAAGCCTTGGCGGGCCAGCCGGCGCTCGATCCAGCCGGGTAGCGCGGCGCGGTCGATGGGTTTCGCCTCGACCACCACGCCGCTTTTGGCCAAAGCGGCAAACCAGCGGCTTTGCTGGGTTTTCCATTCCAGTCCCGGCAGGCTGATCAGGGTGAGCGTGTCCACAGGCAAGCGGGATGCATAGGTTTCCAGCGCCTTGGCGCCGTCGACGCCGGGCTTGCCGGACGGGATGCGGATCTCGGTCAGCCGCCGCTCGGCGAACAGCGAAAAATTGTCACCGCTGGCAAAGATGCCCTGCCAGTTGTAGCGCCCCTGCACGGTATAAACCGTGCGCTCGCTGTGCCCGGCCGCGCGCGCCGCCGCGCGGATGGCGTCGGCCGCCTCCTGTGCTGCCAGCGGCTCGTCGCCCACCACCACGTAGAGCGCGGCGAGCCCCCGCGCCAACTGATCGGGCAGACGGTCGGCGGAAATGTTCAAGAAGCGCCGTTTCCGGGCTTGAGGTTGCGCAGCCGGCGCAGAATCCGCTGGGTGGCGCTTTCTTCCATGTCCCGATACAGCAGCTGTTCTTCCGCGCCCTTGGCCAGCAATTGCGAATCGTCGTAGGTCAGGTCGCGACTGAGGTCGATGGTTTCCGGCTCGGCAATGACACCTCCGTCACGGCTGACGATGCTGTAGGTCAGCAGCAGGCCGAGACGGTATTCGGTGACCCGGCCCGCGCCCGACAACGACAGAATCGTTTTGCTGCGTTCTTCCGGGCCGATGCTCAGCGTGGCCTCCGCCTGGTCGGGCGTCGCGGTCAGGCGGGTGGTCTTGTTCGAAATCAGCGTATTGCGGATGCGCTGCCCCACCACGCTGCCGGAGGGCGCGTCGAGATACAGGTTGGCAAACGGGATGCCGTCCAGCCGGCGCAGCTGGAAGCCGCACCCCGCAACGAGTGCCGCAGGCAGGGCGGCGAGGAATAGTCGGCGGTTCATACGACGATATTAACCAAACGGCCGGGCACCACCACGACTTTTTTCGGCGCCTGGCCTTCCAGGTATTTCTGCGCCGCTTCGCTCGCCAGCGCTGCCGCCTCGATCGCCGCCTTGTCGGCCGCCGCTGCCACCCGGATCTGACCGCGCAGCTTGCCGTTAACCTGCAGCATCAGCTCGATCTCGTCCTGCACCAGCGCGGACTCGTCCACCTTCGGCCAGGCCATCGTGGCGCCCGGCTTGAGTTCGGCGTACAGCGCCTCGGCGATATGCGGCACGATGGGGGCGAGCATCGTCACCGCCGCTTCCAGCACTTCCTGCCGCACGCTACGGGTCACGGCGTCGTCGCCCTCCAGTTTCGCCAGCGCGTTCATCAGCTCCATCACCGCGGCGATCGCGGTATTGAACTGCTTGCGGCGTTCGATATCGTCGCTGACCTTCTGCAGGGTCTGGTGCAGGTGGCGGCGCAGGGTTTTGGCCGTTTCCGGCAACTCGCCACCGGCAAACGCCGCCACCGCACCACCCTGCACATGCTCGTAGGCCAGCTTCCACAGCCTTTTCAGGAAACGATGCGCGCCCTCGACGCCGGCATCCGACCATTCCAGGCTCTGTTCCGGCGGCGCGGCAAACATGGTGAACAGGCGCGCGGTGTCGGCGCCGTACTGGTCGATCAGCGCCTGCGGGTCGACGCCGTTGTTCTTCGACTTCGCCATTTTCTCGGTGCCGCCAATGGTCACCGGCTGGCCGTCGGATTTGAGGAATGCGTTGCCGTCGCGCAGCTCGACGTCGGCCGGGTTGAACCAGGTCTTCTTGCCGTCACCCGACTCGAGGTAATAGGTGTCGGCGATCACCATGCCCTGCGTCAAGAGGTTCTGGAAAGGCTCGTCGCTCGTCACCAGGCCCTCGTCGCGCATCAGCTTGTGGAAGAAGCGCGCGTACAGCAGATGCAGGATCGCGTGCTCGATGCCGCCGATGTACTGGTCGACCGGCAGCCACTGGTTCGCGCGTTGGTCGAGCATGCCGCCGTCGAAATCGGGGCAGGCGTAGCGCGCGTAGTACCACGAGGACTCGACGAAGGTGTCCATGGTGTCGGTCTCGCGCCGCGCCGGCGCACCACACTTGGGACAGCTGCAGTTGACGAAGTCGGCGCGCTTGTTGAGCGGGTTACCGGAACCGTCCGGCACCACGTCCTCCGGCAGCACCACCGGCAGCTGCTCGGCCGGGACCGGCACGTCGCCGCAGGCGTCGCAATGGATGATCGGGATCGGGCAACCCCAGTATCTTTGACGGGAGATGCCCCAGTCGCGCAGGCGGAACTGGGTCTTCTTTTCGCCGAGGCCCTTGACGGCGAGGTCGGCCGCAATCGCATCGACCGCGGCCTCGTAACCGAGGCCGTCGTACTTGTCGGAATTCACGCAGTACCCGGCCTTGCTGGCGTACCACTCCTCCCAGGCATCGGTCGAGAACCCCTTCTCCCTTCCCCCTTCACCCTTCTCGCCGATCACCTGCTTGATCGGCAGGCCGTATTTCTGCGCAAAGCCGAAGTCGCGCTCGTCGTGCGCCGGCACCGCCATTACCGCGCCTTCGCCGTAGCTCATCAGCACATAGTTGCCGACCCACACCGGGACCTGCTCGCCGGTGAGCGGATGCGTCACCTTGAAGCCGGTGTCCATGCCCTTCTTTTCCATCGTCGCCATGTCGGCTTCGGCCACGCTGCCCTGCTTGCATTCGGCGATGAAGGCGGCCAGTGCCGGGTTGTTCTGCGCTGCGCGGGTCGCGAGCGGATGCTCGGCAGCGACGGCGCAGAAGGTCACGCCCATGATGGTGTCGGCGCGGGTGGTGAACACCCACAACTGCTCGTCCTTGCCGTCGAGCTGATACGGGAAGGCGAAGCGCACGCCCACGCTCTTGCCGATCCAGTTGGCCTGCATGGTCTTGACCCGCTCGGGCCAGCCCGACAGGCTGTCGAGGCCGGACAGCAGCTCGTCGGCATACTGGGTGATGCGGAAGAAGTACATCGGGATGTCGCGCTTTTCGACCAGCGCGCCGGAACGCCAGCCGCGCCCCTCGATCACCTGCTCGTTGGCCAGCACCGTCTGGTCGACCGGGTCCCAGTTGACCATCGCCATCTTCTTGTAGATCACGCCCTTTTCGAACAGCCGCGTGAACAGCCACTGCTCCCAGCGGTAGTAGTCCGGCTTGCAAGTGGCGAGTTCGCGCGACCAGTCGATGGCGAAGCCGAGCGCCTGCAACTGCGTGCGCATGTGGTCGATGTTGGCGTAGGTCCAGGCGGCGGGCGGCACGTTGTTGGCGATCGCGGCGTTCTCCGCCGGCAGACCGAAGGCGTCCCAGCCCATCGGCTGCATCACGTTGAAGCCGCGCAAGGCGTGGTAGCGCGCCAGCACGTCGCCGATGGTGTAATTGCGCACGTGGCCCATGTGCAGCTTGCCCGACGGATAGGGGAACATCGACAGGCAGTAATACTTGGGCCGGTCGGAATCGTCGCTTGCACGGTAGACCTGGCTGGCCGTCCATTTCTGCTGGGCGGCCTGCTCGATTTCCGTGGGAAGGTATTTTTCTTGCATCGCAACAACCGCTTAGAATCAAGCCGGCGATTATACCGCTCGCCCGGTGTGCGCCGCTTGCCGGCACTATCCGCCGGGAACGCGCGCCGCGCGCCGCGGTCCGTGCACTCATGCCCATACAAGGAGATCCCATGAAAACGCTGCTTCCGCTCACCCTGCTGGCCGCTTCCCTGCCCGCGCTGGCCGCCCAGCCCGACATCCTGCCGGTCAAGCAGATCGGTCTGGAACTGGCGCGCGACATTGCCATGGCCTCGGTCGAGGCCTGCCGCAGGGACGGCTACAACGTGTCGGCCGTGGTGATCGATCGCGCCGGCAACCTGCAGGTGGCGATGCGCGACAGCCTGGCGGCGCGCCACACCCTGGAAATCGCCGAGCGCAAGGCCGGCATGGCGGTGATGTCGGGCAGTGATTCGGGCGAATTCCGCGCCGCGCGCGGCGACATCCGCCCCGAGCTCAACCACATCGACGGCCTGATCGTAATGGACGGTGCATTGCCGATTCGCGCCGCCGGCAGCCTGATCGGCGCGGTGGGGGTCTCCGGCGCACCCGGCGGCGACAAGGATCGTGCCTGCGCCGCAGCCGCATTGCTGAAAGTGCAGGAGCGGCTGGAGTTCGCAATGTGAGTGCTCACATGACGGGGTAGGCCTGTGCGGGTGACAAGCCCTCCCCCGGGCGGGGTATGCGTGGTTGCTGGCGCATACGATTCCACATGGGCTTCAGCCCATAGTGGATCGGAGTCCTTCAGGGCTTCAGCGCCTCTACTACCACGGCCTGCCCCTTGCGGGTAAAATGCGGCGTTTTCGCCCAATTTTCACCCATCCTTCAGGGAGTCCCAGCATGTCCAAGAAACATCCCGTCATTGCGGTCACGGGCTCGTCCGGCGCCGGCACCACCACCGTCAAGCGCGCGTTCGAGCACATTTTCTTCCGCGAAAAAATCAACGCCGCAGTGATCGAGGGCGACAGCTTTCACAGTCTGGCCCGCGTCGACTTCAAGGAAGCAGTGAAAAAAGCCGAAGCCGAAGGCAACATGTCGTTCAGCCATTTCGGCCCGCAGGCCAACCATTTCGCCAAGCTGGCCGAGCTGTTCGAAACCTACGGCAAGACCGGCAGCGGTAAGAAACGCTACTACATCCACAGCGACGAAGAAGCCGCCGAACACAACAAGCGTCTTAAAACCAGCCTCAACCCCGGTGAATTCACCCCGTGGGAAGACGTGGCCCCAGGCTCCGACGTGCTGTTCTACGAAGGCCTGCATGGCCTGGTGAAGACCGACGATGTCGACGTTTCGAAGCACGTCGACCTCGGCATCGGCGTGGTGCCCATCGTCAACCTCGAGTGGATCCAGAAAATCCACCGCGACGGCGCCGAGCGTGGCTATTCGGCCGACGTCATCGTCGACACCATCCTGCGCCGGATGCCGGACTACGTGAACTACATCACGCCGCAGTTCTCGCGCACCGACATCAACTTCCAGCGCGTGTCCACCGTCGACACCTCCAACCCGTTCATCACGCGCGACATCCCGACGCCGGACGAAAGCTTCATCGTGATCCGCTTCCGCGAGCCCAAGGGCGTCGACTTCCCTTACCTGCTGAACATGATCCAGAACTCCTTCATGTCGCGCCGCAACACCATCGTGGTGCCGGGCGCCAAGATGGGCTTCGCAATGGAACTGATCCTGGCCCCGATCATCCAGGACATGATCGCCAACAAGAAAAAATAAGCAGCACGCTTGGCAGGCGAACGAAGGGCGGCCCGCGAGCCGCCTTTCTTTTTTGCCTTTAACCTGCCGGGGGCCGGACCGGATTCAACGCCGGGTCACGACCGTGACGCCTGCGGGAGGGGCGCTCGAATCCGCGTTCACGTCCGCCAGGCCGCGGGATAGCGGGCGTGCACGAAGGCCTCGAATGCGTCGGCCGGCATCGGCTTACTGAAGTAATAGCCCTGCACCTCGTTGCACCCCTGCTCGCGCAGGAAGGCCAGCTGCGCTTCGGTCTCGACGCCTTCGGCAATGGTATATAGGCCGAGGCTCTTCGCCAGGCTGATGATGGCGCTGACGATGGCCCGGTCCTCCGGATCCTCGCCGATGTCGTGCACAAAGGACTGGTCGATCTTGAGCCGGTGGACCTTGAAGCGCTTGAGATAGCTCAGCGAGGAATACCCGGTGCCGAAATCGTCGATCGACATGCGGACACCGCGCGCGTGCAACAAATCCATGATTGCGATCGCCGCCGGTGCATCGTCCATGGCCACGCTTTCGGTCAGTTCCAGCTCCAGATACTGCGGTGGCAGTTTCATTTCATCGAGGATCTGCGCCACCCGTTCCGGCAGTTGTGGATGGCGGAACTGCACGGCCGACAGGTTGACCGCCATCGTCATCGGCGCGAGACCGGCATCCATCCACGCTTTCATCTGCTGCACGGCCGTCCGCAGCGCCCATTCGCCGATCGGCAGTATCTGCCCGCTCTCTTCGGCAATAGGGATGAAATCGGCCGGCGCAATCATGCCCAGCTCGGGATGCTGCCAGCGCAACAGCGCTTCGACGCCGATCAGACGATTGTCGGGCAGGGAAAGCTGCGGCTGGAAGTGCAGCAGCAGCTGATTGCGTTCCAGCACGCGGCGCAGCGCGCTTTCCATTTGCAGGGTGTAGGCCGAACGCGCCTGCATTTCCGCGGTGAAGAAACGGTAGGTGTTGCGGCCGTCATGTTTGGCCCGGTACATGGCGGCATCCGCGCTGCGGGACAGCGCTTCGAAATCCTCGCCGTCGCCGGGATAGAGGGCAATGCCGATGGACAGCGTGACGCTGAGATCGAAGCCCTCGATCTGACAGGGCTGCGCGACGGCCTCCAGCAGCTTTCCCGCCACATGCCCGGCCCCGTCGGCGCCGGTGTCAGGCAGGATCAGGATGAATTCGTCGCCGCCCTGGCGCGACACCGTATCCACATCGCGCACCACGGCCTTCAGTCGGCCGGCGACCGCGACCAGCAACTCATCGCCGACGCGGTGTCCCAGTGTGTCGTTGACGTTCTTGAAATGGTCGAGGTCGACGAACAGCACGGCCAGCGGCGCATGATTGCGCTGGGCCGTGCTGAGATCATGGTTCACCCGGTCGTTGAGCAGGGCCCGGTTGGGCAGGCCGGTGAGCGGGTCAAAATGCGCCAGCCGCTGGATCCGGGCCTGCGCTTCCTTGTGCTGGGTGATATCGCTTGAAATGCCGATGTAATGGATGACCTCGCCCTGCGCGTCGAGCACCCGGATGATCGAGAGCTGCTCCGGATACAGGCTGCCGTCCTTGCGACGGTTCCAGACCTCGCCTTGCCAGCGCCCCTGCGTACGGATGTCATCCCACATCACGCGAAAAAATTCCGGTTCATGTCGCCCGGAAGACAGCAGGCGCGGTGACTTGCCCAGCGCCTCGGCCTCGCTATAGCCGGTAATGGCGGTGAACGCCTGGTTGACCATGATGATGTTGAGCTGGGCATCGGTAATCAGGATGCCCTCGCCGCTTTGCTCGAACACCTGGGCGGCCAGGCGGAGCTGTGCCTCGGAGCGTTTGCGTTCGGTGATGTCCTCGCCCGACGCGAGGATGCCGGTGATCCGGCCCTTCTCGTCCCGCATGACGGCGTTATGCCACGCGACCATGCGCTCCTCCCCACTGCGAGTCAGGATGGCGTTTTCCATATACTCGACCGGGGCGATGTTGCCCTGCACCATCTGGATGAAATTGGCCCGCACGGTGTCGCGGATGCGCTCGGGCAGGAAATGGTCAATCCAGTCCCGGCCGACGATCTCAGCCTCGGTGGCGCCCAGCATTTCGCAGCCCTTGCGGTTGACGAGCTGCACCCGGCCTTCCGCATCCAGCGCAACCAGCATCACCCCGACAATGTTCAGGTACTGCTGCGCCCGCTGCTGAGCCTCGAGCAGCTCGTGCTGCGCCTGTACCCGCGCGGTAATGTCGCGGGCGACGCCCAGCACACCGATGGGTTTGCCGTCCGCATCAATCATCGGCGTCTTGATCGTTTCAAACAGCCCGCGGCTGCCGTCGTCAGCGAAGCGTAGCCATTCCTCGTTAATGCTGGGTTTGCTGGCGGCCATCGCCGCACGATCGTGCTCGCGAAAGAAGTCCGCCTGTTTGCGGTCGACAAAATCGTAGTCGGTCTTGCCGACGATGTCTGCCTCGCTGGCCCCGAAAAACCGTTCGAACATCGGGTTGCAGCTCAGATAGACGCCGTCCGCATCCTTCAGCCAGACCAGGTCGGGGATGGCATCGAGCGTGGTCTGCAGTTTGCGTTGTTCCCGCTGCAAGTCGGCCGTGCGTTCGGCCACGCGCGCCTCGAGCTGCTGTCGGTGCGCCTGCAACTCGACCAACAGCCGGGCCAGATACGCCAGCAACAGGCTGAAGATCAGCCCCAGCGTGGCCTTCAGCGCCAGGTCAAACGGGCGGCCCCAGCCGCGAACCGGTGCCACGCTCAGCGTCCAGGTTGCATTGGGCACCTGCAGGGCCTGCTCCACCGGCTCGATCAGCGCCGCGGCCGGTACACGCACAATCGTCTGCCGCGCGCCCGTATCGGGATGGACGCGCCACAGTTCGTAGGCAAAGCCCTGCTCGCGCAGGCGGGTCAGATAGTCGAGGTCCAACGCGCCGGGCAGGCGCATCACGACCAGCGTAAAACCCCAGAAGACGGGCTGGCCACGGGCGTCATCAAGAAACACCGGCAGCCGCCCGACCATCCCCGTTCCGCCCTGCACCAGTTCAAGGGGACCGGCCAGGGTGAGCCTGCCGCTGTCGCGGGCAAGCGCCACTTCGCTGCGCTGTGCCGGGTGATTGAACAGGTCCAGTCCGATGGCCGCTTCGTTGCCGCGCAATGGCGCCATCTGACGGATCACGCCCTCCGGTGCCAGCGCCAGCGCGGAGACACCCGGATAAAACGGCAGGATCGGGCTGGCCGTTTTCTCGAAATGGGGCACCTGGCCATTGCCCTGGCGAACCAGCGCCGCCAAGGCCTGAGTCGCGGACAGGGCACGCTCGATGGTGTGCTCGATGGCGTGGGCCTGGTCGGCAGTCACATGGGCCACGCGTGCCCGTTCGGCAACCCGCGCATTCGCTTCCAGCTTCCAGACGATCAGCGCCGACAGCACAGCGGCGAGCAGAAACACCAGGCCGGCCGCCAGCAGCGAGCGGCGTGGACGGCGCAGGGTTGAAAGAATCATGTCGGTCAGACTTTCAAGCGGGACGCGGTCGGGTTCAGATCACCGAGAATCCCACCAGCGCGATTTCGTCGCCGTCCTTCACCGGCGAGGATTTTTCGGCAAACTGCTTGTTCAGGGTGACGTTGAGCTTGGGGTTGCCGAGCAGCATTTTTTTCCACATCTCGCCGCGTTGCGACAGCACGAACAGCAGGCGCTCGACGTCGGTAACGTCGGGCGGCAGCTCGATTTCGTCCGCGCTGATGCCGAGCGAGTCCACCAGATCGCCGAAAAACAGGATTCTCACCATCGCTCCCCCCTTATAATTCGTCATTGATCGCCCGATTTTACCCCCGTATGTCCGCCCATCTGCTGGAAAACCTCAACCCCGAACAGCGCGCCGCCGTCACGCTGCCGCACGAATCGGCGCTGATTCTGGCGGGCGCAGGCTCAGGCAAGACGCGCGTGCTGACCACCCGCATCGTGTGGCTGATCCAGACCGGCCAGGTGTCGCCGCACGGCATCCTCGCGGTGACCTTCACTAACAAGGCAGCGAAGGAAATGCTGACGCGCATATCGGCGATGCTGCCGATCAACACGCGTGGCATGTGGGTGGGCACCTTCCACGGCCTGGCCAACCGACTGCTGCGCACGCACTGGCGCGAGGCGGGCTTGCCGCAGTCGTTCCAGATCCTGGATTCCGCCGACCAGCTGTCGGCGATCAAGCGGCTGCTGAAGTCGCTGAACGTCGACACCGAGAAATACGAACCGAAGAAAGTGCAGTGGTTCATCAACAGCCACAAGGAGGCCGGGCGCCGCGCGCGCGACGCCGAGGCGTTCGACGAATACTCGATGCGCATGGCCGAACTGTTCGAGGCCTACGACGCACAATGCCAGCGCGAGGGCGTGGCGGATTTCCCCGAGCTGCTGCTGCGCGCCTACGAGCTTTTGTATCGCAACGAGCCGCTCAGGCAACATTACCAGGACCGTTTCCGCCACATCCTGGTCGACGAGTTCCAGGACACCAACACGCTGCAGTACCGCTGGCTGAAGCTGTTGGCCGGCCCGCACACGGCGCTGTTCGCCGTCGGCGACGACGACCAGTCGATTTATGCCTTTCGTGGCGCCAACACTGCCAACATGGCCGAGTTCGAGCGCGAGTTCGCGCACGGCAACGTGATTAAGCTGGAGCAGAACTACCGCAGCCACGGCCACATTCTCACCGCCGCCAACACGCTGATTGCGCAGAACGCGCACCGGCTCGGCAAGAACCTGTGGACCGCGGAAGGCGACGGCGAGCCGATCCGCATCTTCGACGCCTACTCCGACCAGGACGAGGCGAGCTTCGTGGTCGACGAGGTGCGCGCGCTCAACCGCGAGGGCGTCAACCTGTCCGACATGGCGCTCTTGTACCGCTCCAACGCGCAGTCGCGGGTGCTGGAACACGCGCTGTTCTCGGCCAGCGTGCCGTATCGGGTGTACGGCGGCCTGCGCTTTTTCGAGCGCCAGGAAATCAAGCACGCGCTCGCCTATCTGCGCCTGCTGACCAACCCGGAAGACGACGGCGCGTTCCTGCGCGTGGTGAACTTTCCCACCCGCGGCATCGGCGCGCGCACGCTGGAGCAACTGGCCGACACTGCCACGCGCTCAGGCGCGAGCCTGTGGCAGGCGGCGTGCACCAGCAGCGGCAAGCTGGCCGGCTTCGCCAAGCTGATCGAGGACATCAAATCCGCCACGCGCGACCTGCCGCTGACGGAAGTGATCGACCATGTGATCGAGGCTTCGGGCTTGGCGGACTACTACCGCGCCGACAAGGAAGGCGCCGACCGCCTGGAAAACCTCAACGAACTCGTCAACGCGGCAGCGCTGTTCTCGGAGGAATCGGAAGAGAACACCCTCGATGCCTTTTTGGCCCACGCCGCGCTCGAAGCCGGTGAGCACCAGGCCGGCGCCGGCCACGATGCGCTGCAGCTGATGACGGTGCACGCAGCCAAGGGGCTGGAGTTCCACGCTGTATTCATCACCGGGCTGGAGGAAAGCCTGTTCCCGCACGAGCAAAGCGCGCACGAGGAAAACGGTCTGGAAGAAGAGCGCCGGCTGATGTACGTGGCGATCACCCGCGCGCGGCGGCGGCTGTACCTGTCGCACGCGCAGTCGCGCATGCTGCACGGCCAGATCCGCTACGGCCTGCCGTCACGCTTTCTGGACGAACTGCCGGACCAGGTGCTGATGCACCTCAACCGCCGCAGCGCGCCCGCCAGCCCGTCAGGCTACAGCGCACCGGCGGCGCCGCGCAGCCCGCAGAGCGGCAACGACACCGGCTACCGCGTCGGCCAGAGCGTGGCGCACGCCAAGTTCGGTACCGGCATCATTATCGATTTCGAGGGGCGCGGCAGCGACGCGCGGGTGCAGGTGAAATTTCGCGACGCCGGCACCAAGTGGCTGGCGCTGGCCTACGCCAAGCTGTCGCCGGCCTGACTACAGCGAGACCACGTTGTCGGGCGCGGGCGTGTCGTCCGCCCACACCGCAAAGATCGCCTGATACGAGGCATACAACGAGCCGAACAGGATCGGCATCGCCACCAGCAGCCCCAGCAGCATCGGCACCAGCGCGGCGAGAACGAGCAGCAGGCCGAGCGTCATGCCATTGACGATCATCGCCGCCCAGTTACGGGCGACGGCCTTTAGGCTGACCCCGAGCGCGGTGGCCGGGCGCGCGCCGCCAAACAGGATCAGCGCGGGGGCAAACCAGGTGGCCATGATCAGCGGGGTGAACAGGACGAGACCGGTGAGCATGGCTGGCATGGACTGGTTCAGGATCGCCTGCATTTCCTGCGGCGTTGCATCGCCCCGCTTGGCGGCTTCCAGCAGCGCCTCAGGGTCGAAGCCCATGCCGAGCATGACCTGACCGATCAGCAGGGCGCCCAGCAGCTGCACCGCGCCGACGGCCATCAGCGGAATCAGCGGCCCCTGCACGCCGGCCAGAAAATGCGGCAGTTCGAGTTCCTGGCCATCGTCGAGCATGCGGTACGCCGCCATGAAGCCGGCCACCATCAACGGCGATGCCAGTTCGGACAGCGAGGCGCCCACCACCGGTATCAGGCCGAGCGCCATCACGATGCCGAACAGCACGCCAAACGCGGCGGACAGCAGCAGCGGGGTCTTACGGTACAGGCGAAAGCCCTCGGCCACCCAGTGGAAGCCCTGGCTGGCCGCGACCTTGCGCGGAATGTCTTCGTTGGAGGCAGTATTCATGCGGCGGATTTTAACCGACCCGCACGACGATTCAGGCGCGCGTTTGAAACAGGGCGCGCCCGCGCCGGAATCAGAACTCCTTGACCACCCACATCGGCGGCCGCATCCCGGAATCGAGGCTGTCCTGCCGGGCAAACTGGCCGTCGCCTTTCGAGTCGATCAGGTAATACGGCTTGCCGACCCGGGGGATGACTTTCAGCATGTACAGCTTGCCGTTGGCGCGATATTCGACGACACGCCCCTGGCTGCTCGGCGTGATGGTCACTGCGGGCGCGTCGTCGGGGCCGGGCGCGCCGTCGGGCACCGGCTTCAGATCCGGCGGACGGTCGGAGGGCGGGGCGGCGGCAACGAGGCCGCTCATCAGCAGGGTCAGCAACAAAACGGCATAACGCATAGTGGACTCCGGAAGGCCCGCCTTTTCGGGCAGGCGACACACAACTTACAGACTGAGCTGGATTTCGCGCTCGGCCTGCGACGGCATGAAGCCGCGATTCTCATAATGGCTGAAGATGGCCTCCAGCACTTCTTCAGGCTTATCGGTGATGTGCAGCAAATCGATATCCCCCGGCGAGATCATGCCTTCGCTGATCAGCGAGGTTTTCACCCAGTCCGCCAGCCCTGACCAGAAGCTCGACCCGACCAGGATGATGGGAATATGCGCGATTTTTCCGGTCTGCACCAGCGTCAGCGCCTCGAACAATTCGTCCAGCGTGCCGAAGCCGCCGGGCATGACCACATAGGCGGCGGCGAACTTGACGAACATGACCTTGCGCGCGAAGAAATGCTGGAAGGTCTGGCTGATGTCCTGGTACGCGTTTGCGCTCTGCTCGTGCGGCAGCTGGATGTTGAGACCGACGCTGGGCGACTTGCCAAAGTAGGCGCCCTTGTTGGCCGCTTCCATGATGCCCGGGCCGCCGCCGGAGATGACCGAGAAGCCCGCATCGGACAGTTTGCGTGCAATGTCCTCGGTCAGCGTGTAATACGGATGGTCGGGCGGCGTGCGCGCGCTGCCGAAGATCGACACGGCCGGCCGGATCGAGGCCAGGCGTTCGGTCGCTTCGACGAACTCTGCCATAATCCCCAGCATCCGCCACGATTCGCGCGCCGAGTAATTGATCTCGGCGGTACGTCCCGGGTCGGCGTTGGCAGGCAATTTATCAAAGTGCATTTTTCGAGCGCCTCGTGAACGATTCCAGTTTGAACCCGCCCAGTGTAAATCAATCCAGAAAAACCCTTTTGCTGGTGGACGGCTCGTCCTATTTGTACCGCGCCTTCCATGCGCTGCCCGATCTGCGCAACGCGGCAGGCGAGCCGACCAATGCGATCAAGGGCGTGCTCTCCATGCTGCACAAGCTGCGCCGCGAGCATGCCGCCGATTATATCGCCTGCGTGTTCGACGCGAAGGGCAAGACCTTCCGCGACGACCTCTACCCCGACTACAAGGCCACGCGCGCGGCCATGCCGGACGACCTGCGCAGCCAGATCGAACCGCTGCATGAAGCGATCCGCGCCGAGGGCTGGCCGCTGGTCGTCATCGATGGCGTCGAAGCCGACGACGTGATCGGCACGCTGGTACAGCACGCCACCCGGAAGGGCATCCGCAGCATCGTGTCGACCGGTGACAAGGACATGGCGCAGCTGGTCGACGACCACGTGACGCTGGTCAACACCATGAGCGAGGAAACGCTGGATCCGGCCGGCGTCACCACCAAGTTCGGCGTGCCGCCGGAGCGCATCATCGACTACCTCACGCTGGTCGGCGACGCGGTCGACAATGTGCCTGGCGTTGCCAAATGCGGCCCCAAGACCGCAGTCAAGTGGCTGGCCCAATACGGCACGCTCGACAATCTGCTGGCGCACGCCGACGAGATCAAGGGCGTGGTCGGCGACAACCTCCGCGCGGCGCGCGACTGGCTGCCACAGGCGCGCGTGCTGATCACCATCAAGTGCGATGTCGCGCTGCCTTTCGATTTCGACGACCTGGTGCTAAAGCCGCGCGATGCCACCGCGCTGCGTGCGCTGTTCGAACGCTATGAATTCCGCAGCTGGCTGCGCGAACTCGACGCCGCCGCCGCCGGCGAGGCCACCCCGCCGGAACAGGATTGCAGCGGTGATCACCGCGCCTGCTACGAAACGATCCTCACCGAGGCCCAGCTCGACGCATGGATCGACCGGCTCGACGCAGCGCCGGCGTTTGCGCTCGACACCGAAACCACCGGGCTCAACCCGATGCAGGCCGAGCTGGTCGGGATGTCATTTGCCATCGCCCACGGCGAGGCGGCCTACCTGCCGCTGGCGCATCACTATGCCGGCGCGCCCGCGCAGCTCGACCGCGCCGCGGTGCTGGCGAAGCTGAAGCCGCTGCTGGAAAACCCGCAACCGAA